>Ga0208794_1000097_pt1 | contig 98273 bp, 86 predicted proteins | sample 32_taG_FD_184106 | JGI IMG/M metagenome (GOLD analysis project Ga0208794, IMG submission 184106) | Marine viral communities from the Gulf of Mexico - 32_GoM_OMZ_CsCl metaG (SPAdes) (version 2) | ecosystem: Environmental > Aquatic > Marine > Oceanic | place: Atlantic Ocean: Gulf of Mexico... | reverse complement strand
GCTGGCCGAACTTGAAGCGAATCATCTCGCCCTGCTCGGTCACCCGCAGGCTGCCGTTCACGGAGCCCGGCGGCTGAGACAGAATCGCCGCGTGAGCCGGGCCGCCACCACGGCCCACGGTACCGCCACGACCGTGGAACAGCGTCAGGTCAACGCCATGCTTCTCGCAAACGTTCACCAACGCTTCCTGGGCGCGATACTGTGCCCAAGCAGCGGCGAGCTGACCGGCATCTTTGGCGGAGTCGGAGTAGCCAATCATTACTTCTTGACGGTCTTTCGCCAGAGCACGGTAGCCCGGCAGAGCCAGCAGCTGATCGATCACATCGCCCGCGTGATCCAGGTCGTTGAGGGTTTCGAACAGCGGCGCGATGGGCAGTGTTACTTGCCCGCCCACTTCTTTCATCAGCAGCGCCACGGTGAGCACATCAGAGGGCTCGGCGGCCATGGAGATAATGTAAGTACCCAGCGCTTCCGCATGCTCCTGGGCGATCACCTTGAACGTGTCGATGACTTCCCGGGACTCCGCCGAACACTCCCAGCGGCGAGGAATCAGGGGGCGACGGGACTCAATCTCTGCGAGCAAAAACTCCTGACGCTGGGTTTCGCTCCACTCTTGGTAATGACCTAGCCCCAGGGAGCTGGTGAGTTCTTCCATTACTTGGGCGTGGCGGCTGGCTTCCTGGCGAAGGTCGAGCTTGGTCAGCGTGACGCCGAACACGGCCACGCGGCGCAGCGTGTCCAGCAGCGCACCGTTGGCTATAGTATCCAGCCCCACATCGCACAGCGAGCGGTAGCAGGCCAGCAGCGGCGCGTAGAGCTGGTCGCGGGTTTCGATGATCGGCCCGCCGTCGTAGTTGCGGCCATCCAACTGCGCTTTCGCCCAGTCCCGGGTGGCTTCCATTTTGGTCAGCAGCCGCTTGAGCAGTTCGCGGTAGGGCTCCGCCACATCGCCCACTTCGGCTTTGAGGGCGCTGTTGGCTTTCCACATGGAGAGCTCGGTTTTGAGCTGCTCTAAATCGCGCAGGTAGAGATCCGCTGCCATCCAGCGGCCCAGCAGCAGCACTTCCTGGGTGACTTTGGCGGTGACATTCGGGTTGCCGTCGCGGTCGCCGCCCATCCAGGAGGCGTAGCGAATCGGCGCGGCGTCCAGCGGCAGGCGCTCGCCTGCAGTGTCCAGCAGCAGGTTATCCAAGTCGCGGTGGAAATCCGGCACCGCTTGCCACAGCGAGTTCTCGATGACGGCAAAGCCCCACTTGGCTTCGTCTACCGGCGTGGGACGTTCGTGGCGAATCTCGTCGGTGTGCCACGCTTGGCTGATCAGCTCTTCCAAGCGGCCTTGGGCGCGGGCGCCGCGTTCGGGGTAATCTTCCGAGCTTTCGATGGCGGTCAAGCACTCATCGATGGCGTCGTACTTCTGAATCAGCGTGCGGCGGATGACTTCGGTGGGATGCGCGGTCAGCACCAGCTCGACGCGCATGTTGGCCAGCGTTTCCACCAGTTTGCGCGGTGAATTACCCGCTTGCTGGGCGCGTCCCAGCAGCTCTCCAAGTGCGGGCTGCGAGCCGGGTTTGTAGTCCTCTACCCGACGAAACCGCGCCCGGTAGTGCTGCTCGGCGATGTTAGCCAAATTTAAAAACTGGTTAAAAGCTCGGGTAACGGGCAACAGATCGCGTTCCGGCAGCTGACGCAGGTATTCGATGAGCTGGCGCTGCTGCAGGGAGTCACCTTGGCGACCGCGCTTGGCGTGGGCACGAATGGTTTCAATCTTATCGACAAACGACTGGCCTAAATCATCGGCGATGGTTCGCCCTAGACTGTCGCCCAGAATACGCACGTTATCGCGCAGTGATTCGTGTAGATCATGACTCATTGGCGTGGCCTCCTTGCGGGGTCGCGTTGATGGTTTTGAAATTAGCGTTGTTCTTGGGCTTTCGCGGCTTGCCAGTGGCCTTCCATCTCATCCAGCGAGGCCTCGTTTAACGGGCGCTCGGCATCGGCAAGCGCGCGTTCGACATAGCGAAAGCGGCGCTCGAATTTTGCGTTGGTGCTGCGTAGGCACTGCTCGGGGTCGGCGCCTAGCGTGCGGGCTAAATTAGTGACGGCAAACAGCAGGTCGCCTACCTCTTCCTGGGCGTGCTGACGATCCCCCGCCGTCAGCGCCTCTTCGACCTCCTCCAGCTCCTCGCGAATTTTGGCCAGCACGCCTTCGTCATCGGGCCAATCAAAGCCAACCCGGGCGGCGCGTTTGGAGAGCTTCGCGGCGCGGCTTAACGCAGGCAGCGTGCGGGGCACGTCGTCCAGTACCGACGGCGCTTGGGTGGCTCGTTCGGCGCGCTCGTCGGCCTTTAGCGCTTCCCAGCGGCTATTCACCTGCTGGGTTTTGACCTCGTCGGCACTCACGCCGGGCGGGCGGCGGGAAGCCAGTGTGCCGTCTGGGAACACATGGGGATGACGTCGCAGCATTTTGGCGGTCAGCGTATCGACGATATCGTGAAAGTCGAAGCGCTGCTCTTCTGCGCCAAACTGGGCGTAATAGACCACTTGAAACAGCAGGTCGCCCAGCTCGCCGGGCAGCTCCTCAAAAGCGCGACGCTCGATAGCGTCAGCCACTTCGTACGCCTCTTCCAGGGTATGGGGCACGATGCTGTCCCAATCCTGTTGGATATCCCACGGGCAGCCCTGCTCTCGGTCGCGCAATACGGACATCAGGCTGAGCAAATCATCCAGGGTATGGCGCATCAGGCCCCTCCTTTGCGGGCACTTTTTTCAGGGTCGGCGTTACGCAGGCGGCGCACTTCGGTCACGTTAGGTAGCTGCTGGATACGTGAGAACAGCCTGCCGAGGGATTCCAGGCCGTCCACCTCCAGGGTAATCCGCAGTCGGGCGATGCCTTCATCGGTATCCGTGAGCGTGTTGACCGCCAACACGTTGACCTTTTCGTTGCCCAGCAGGCCCGTGACATCGCGTAGCAGGCCCGAGCGATCCCAGGCTTGAATCTCGATGGTCACCGGGTAGCGGGTGTGCGCCCGCTCGCCCCACTCCACTTCGATAATGCGCTGGGGCTCTTCCATGCGCAATTGGAGAATGTTGGTGCAGTCCTGGCGGTGCACGGTCACGCCACGCCCTTGGGTAATAAAGCCGACAATCGGCTCGCCGGGCACCGGGCGGCAGCAATTCGCCATGCTGGTTTTCAGGTTGCCCACCCCAAGCACGGTAATGTCGCTTTGGGTGGCCTTGCTGGGCTGGCGCCGAGGCTTGGCCAGCAGGCGGTCCAGCTGCTCCTGGTCGTCGGTTTCCCCAAACAGTTGCTGGGCTTGATGCAGCACTTGACCAATGCGCAGGTCCCCGGCACCCAGCGCCGCGTACATATCGTCGGCGTTTTGGTAGTTGACGGCTTTGGCGAGCTTGGGCAGGTCCAGCCCTTCCACATCCAGGCGGCGCATTTCACGCTCGAAAAGCGCTCGGCCTTCGTCCAGGTTCTGGTCGCGGGCCTGATGTTTGAACCACGCTTGAATCTTGGCCCGCGCCCGGGAGGTGCGCACGTAACCCAAACTGGGGTTGAGCCAGTCGCGGCTGGGGCCGCCTTTGGTAGCGGTGAGAATCTCGATCTGCTGGCCGGTTTTCAGCTTGTAGGTCAGTGGTACGATGCGACCATTGACTTTGGCCCCTCGGCAGCGATGGCCAATTTCGGTGTGCACCCGGTAAGCAAAATCGATGGGCGTGGCGATACGCGGCAGGTCGATGACATGCCCATCGGGCGTAAAGACGTAGATACGGTCGGGGGCGACATCGCTGGAGAGGCCTTCGCGTAAATCGCCAAAGCCGCCCACTTCGTCCTGCCACTCCAACACTTGGCGCAGCCAGGCGATTTTTTCTTCATAGCTGCGGCTTTTGGCGTTGGTGTCGTGGCCTTTGTAGCGCCAGTGGGCGCATACCCCAAGCTCGGCTTCATCGTGCATGGAGAAGGTGCGAATCTGAATTTCCAGCACCTTGTTCTCCGGTCCCATCACGGCGGTGTGCAGCGATTGATAGCCGTTCTTTTTGGGATTGGCGATGTAGTCATCAAACTCGTTGGGCACGTGGTGCCAGCGGGAGTGAACGATCCCCAATACGGTGTAGCAGTCGGTCACTTCCGGCACCAGAATACGCACGGCGCGCACATCGTGAACCTGGGAAAAATCGATTCGCTTGCGCTTCATTTTGCGCCAGATGGAGTAGATATGCTTGGCTCGCCCACTCACGTCGTAGCGGTGAATATGCTGAGCTTCCATCAAGCCTTTGAGCGTTTCGACCACGTCGTGAATGTAGCGGTCGCGATCCAAGCGCTTCTCGGCCAACAGTTTGGCGATGGCTTTGTAATCTTCTTCGTGCAAGTAACGGAAAGAGAGGTCTTCCAGCTCCCATTTGATTTGGCCGATGCCGAGGCGGTGCGCCAGCGGCGCGTAGATATCGGCTACTTCTCTGGCCACCTGCAGGCATTTCTCACGAGGAGCGTCTTTGACTTGGCGCAGCGCGCAGGTGCGCTCGGCGATTTTGATCAGCGCGACACGCACGTCGCCGACCATGTTCACCAGCATTTTGCGCAGGTTCTCCTGCTGGTTGTGCTGGCTCATGCCATGGTTAGGTGCCAATGGGTAGCTGATGGCGGCCATTTGCAGCACACCATCAATGAGCTTGGCGACTTCATCTCCAAAGCGCTTGCTGACGCCTTCCAAGCTCAACAGCCCTTCCCGCACGGCGCGGTAGAGCACGGCGGCCTCCAGCGTCGACTGGTCGAGCTTGAGATCGGCGAGAATATCCGCCATCTCGAGGCCCATGCGGAAGCTAGACCCCGGCGACAGCCACACCCGATGGGTGCGGGGCGCTTCTCGCTCTAACTGCTCGGCCAACTCGCAGGCCTGCATCAAGCGCTCGGGGTCGCGTAGGCGCACATCGTCCTGAAGGCGCGTTAACCATTGTTGTATGTCCACCTTCCCGCTTTCTGTCAGCGGCTGGTCTTCACGCACTTTCACCATGACTATGACTCATCCTTTCTGGGTGGTGGCCTCCACTCCGCCGCCACCAAAACTTGCTGCAAAGGGCAAACTAGCCCGCGTATTCAAACAGCATCAACGTTTCCATGTGGGCAGTGTGCAGAAACATATCTGCCACTGCGACGTGCTTGACGCGATATCCCGCATGCACAAGGTGTGCCGCATCCCGGGCCAGCGTGGCTGGATCGCAAGACACGTAAGCGATCTTCGCCACTTTTTGGCGCCCAAGCGCTTGGCAGACAGCCTCGGCGCCACTGCGCGGCGGGTCGAGCACTATCGCCTCGGCAGAGTGCTCGCGAAGCAGTGCTTTCACTGTCGCCGCGTCATTGAGATCCGCCTGCTGTGCGCCCACGCTCAGCCGATTCCGCGTTGCGTTGGCTGCGAGGCGCTCGACCATGGTGGCGCTGCCTTCCACGGCATGCACGCGGGCACCGGCAGCGGCTAGCGGCACGCTGAAGTTCCCCATTCCGGCAAACAGATCGAGCAGCTGCATTCCTGGTGCCGGTGATAACCATGCTACCACCTGCGCCACCATCTTTTGATTGACCTCGGCATTTACCTGCAAAAAATCACCGGGAGCAAACTGCAGCACCAGTTCGTCAGCGGCCTGCGCCGCGCTCACGCCCAACGCGCTCAACGAAAAGCGCTCTTCCAGTGCAGGCGCTGCACCATACCAGTGCAATAAGGGGGACTCCCGCCCCAACCAGGTGCCTAAACGCACTCCTTGTTGGTCTGCAAAGGCTTGCCAGCGCAGCCCATCCTGAGGCTGTTCTTTGAGCTGGCGAACCAGCACCACCGTAGCCTGGGCAGTGGCGAGCAGTTCAATATGGCCGACGGAACGCGGTGCTTCCAGCTCGGTCAGCAGTTGTTTCAAAGGGGCTATCAGCGACTGGAGCGACGGCACCAACACGTGGCATTGGTCGATGTCCACCAAGCGATGGCTGTTCGCCGCGCGAAACCCAAGCCGCACGGTCCCCTGGCCATCGACCTTGACACCCAAGCGGGCCCGGCGGCGATAGTGTTCGGACTGTCCGCTGATGGTCTCTACTGTCTCTAGCCTCAGGCCTTGACGCGCCATTAGCTCGCTGACGACTTCACGTTTGTGGGCACGCTGCGCATCGAGCGCCAAATGTTGTAAATCGCAGCCGCCACAGTGGCCGAAATGCGCACACGGCGGCTCTACGCGCTGAGGTGAGCGAGTCACTAACGTTTTGACATGCGCCTCATCAAAGCGCTTGCGAGTGACGTGTACGGCCACGTCGACCTGCTCTCCTGGCAGCGCGCGATCGACAAAGACGGTTTTACCCGCCGGATGATGTGCCACACCGCGCCCATCGTGAGCGAGACGCTCGATCACCAGCGGCGCGTCGGCATCCGTGGCGACAGACGGCTTGGCAGGCGCGCCGTTGCCGCTGGGTTGGCGCGCCAACCCAGAATGGCCCGAGGCCGGCCGTGGCGGCCGCCGCTTACCCAACATAGCCATTTATACCTCCGGGGCAAACAAGCCCGTGGAGAGATAGCGATCACCACGGTCACATACAATGAACACGATGACCGCATTTTCGGTTTGCTCTGCGATGCGCAGCGCACCTGCCAAGCTGCCTCCCGACGAAACACCCGCCAAAATGCCCTCCTCACGGGCCAATCGGCGCATGTGCGTTTCGGCTTCTTGCTGGCTGATATCGAGCGTGACATCCACCCGCGGCGCTTCGAAAATGGCCGGCAGATACTCCTGTGGCCAGCGACGAATTCCGGGAATACTGGCACCGTCGGCGGGCTGTAACCCGACGATTTGAATCGCGCTGTTTTGCTCTTTCAAGTAGCGCGATACGCCCATGATCGTCCCGGTCGTCCCCATAGAACTCACGAAGTGGGTCACCTCTCCGCCCGTTTGCCGCCACACTTCCGGCCCGGTGGTACGGTAGTGCGCCAGCGGGTTATCCGGGTTGGCAAACTGGTTCAGCGGCTTGCCTTCTCCTCGGGCAATCATCGCGTCGGCGATATCGCGCGCCTCTTCCATTCCACCCTCTTTGCTAGCGGAAATCAGCGTGGCGCCGTAGGCCGCCATGGCTTGCTTGCGCTCAGCAGAGGCGTTTTCTGGCATGATCAACGTCATCTTGTACCCTTTGATGGCCGCCGCCATGGCCAGGGCAATTCCGGTATTTCCCGAGGTTGCTTCGATGAGCGTATCCCCCGGGGCGATCTCACCGCGGGCTTCGGCTTCGCTCAGCATCGACAGTGCCGGGCGGTCTTTGACCGAACCGGCCGGGTTGTTACCTTCCAGTTTGGCCAGCAGCGTATTGTTCTTGCCAGCGCTGATTCGCTTTAGGCGAACCAAGGGCGTATTGCCGACCACATCTTCGAGCGTGGGATAATTCATCGAACATTCCTTATCGTAACCGTTATGCTGCATTATATCGGTGCTGCCTGTGAGTGGACAGGCAACCTTCCAGATTCGACGAGCTTCTTTCATGTCATTAAACACGCGCCTGCTGTTCGCTCTGCTTGGTTTTCCCTTACTCGTGTATGCCGTCATGGCGGTGCTATTGGTGCTTCAGAGTGAGCACACTGGCCGCAACGTGCTCGAAGACAGACTGACCAGCGCTGGCGAACTGCTGGCCCCCAGTCTGGGGAGCGCCATGACCGATGGCGACTTGCCGCGTTTGGAGACACTGGCCCGCCAGCTTTTGGAACATCGTGGCCTGCGGGCGGTGACGCTGTTCGACGAACAGGGCAACCGGCTGCTGGTACTGGGCCGTTCGATGCCGCCTCCGCCGCGCCTGCACGCCCCCGAGGCGACCACTCTCGCCAAAGAGGAGGATGTCTGGCGTCTTCAGGTGCCGCTCATCAGTGAAACAGTGGGCGGCACCAGCCGCGTCACCAACGGCTGGCTGGAAGCAGAGATGGACATCCGCGCGCTGACCCTGGAGCGCTACCGATTGATCGCCAGCTTGAGCCTCGGTGGCATGCTTCTCGGGTTGGTGCTGTTCCTGGTGGCCTTTGCGATCAGCCGATACGCCAGCCGCCCTATCGAAGAGGCCAATCAGGCCCTCTACCGCTTGTCTCGGGGCGATTACAGCTTGGTCATGTCCAACGCCAAGCCTACCGAGTTCAAGCAGTTGGCCAATCATATCAACCGGCTGGCCGAGCATTTCCAGCAAGCCCAGCGGGATATGCAGAGCCAAATCGAGCAGGCCACCAGCGAGCTGCAGGAGTCGATGGAGACCATCGAAGAGCAAAACATCAAGCTGGATCTGGCCCACCGCAGCGCGCTTCGCGCCAACGCCGTCAAATCCGAGTTCTTGGCCAACATGAGCCATGAAATACGCACACCGCTCAATGGCATCGTCGGCTTTTGCCGCCTGTTAGGGCGCTCCTCGCTGGATAGCCGCCAAAAAGAGTGGTTAGAGCACGTGCGGCGCGCCTGCGACAACCTGCTGATGCTGGTCAACGATGTCTTGGATTTCTCCAAGCTGGAAGCCGACCGGCTTACGCTGGAAGAAGTGGACGTCGATATCGTCGCCTTGGTGGATGAGATCATTGGCTTACATGCCCCCGAAGCGCAGCGCAAGCAGCTCCATTTGGTGGCCATGGTATACGACGACGTGCCCACGCCGTTATGTGGCGATCCGCTGCGCATTCATCAGGTGCTGAACAATCTGTTGGGCAATGCGATCAAGTTCACCACCGAAGGTGACGTGATCGTGCGTGTTATGCTGGAAAACCAGGAGGGGCAGCACGTCGTCCTGCACATCAGCGTCAGCGATACGGGCATCGGGCTAAGCGAAGAGCATCAGCAACAGCTCTTTAGCGCTTTTTCCCAGGCAGAGCCCAGCCATTCGCGGCAGTTTGGTGGCAGTGGCCTGGGACTCACCATTTGTCGTCAGCTCATTCAACGTATGGGTGGCGAGATCACCGTCGACAGCGAACTCGGCAAAGGCTCGACGTTCTCCTTCACTCTGCCGCTGTTAGCTCACCTTGCCGATGAACGCCCCCCCGAGCTGACGCTCGACGGTCCGATCATCCGTCTTCACGAACCGCACCTGCCTACCCGCAACGTGCTCGAACACCTGCTGGAGCGCTGGGGGGCGCGGCCGGTCTCGTTCATCGATGCGGGCAATGAATCACTGCTGATTTTGTGCCTGGCAACAGAGGACTTTAGCGAAGAGCGACGAGGATATTGGCAGTCGGTCATCGAACAGACGCCCTGCCCGGTGCTGGTTCTGGCCAATACCACCAGTTTCGATCTGCCCAGCTGGCCACTGCCTCACGGCGGCGAAATGCTGTGCAAGCCGTTTACCCGAGCACAGCTTGCCACGACCCTGCGACACCTGCTGCAGCCCCAGACGCTCAGCGCTCCTACCCATAGCTCCGTGGCGAAAGCGTTGCCTGCGCCGCGCTTGACGATTCTGATCGTCGACGACAACGCGCCCAACCGCGAACTGCTCAAAGCCATGTTAGAGAGCGAAACGATACGTATCGTGCTGGCCGATAGCGGCCATGAAGCGCTGGAGTTCGCCAAGCGCGCCACCGCTGACATGGTGCTCATGGATATTCGTATGCCCGGTATGGATGGCATTCAAACGACTCAGGCACTGCGGCGTATCGACAATAGCTGGGCACGCTGTCCCATCATTGCCGTCACGGCTCACGTTTTGAGTAACGAACGCCAGCAGTGGTTGTCCGAGGGACTGGACGACGTCATGGTCAAACCCATCGACGATGTCCAGCTTCAGCAGTTACTCCACCGCTTTTTAGGGGTGGTGCCTCCATCCTCTTCCCAAGAGGAAACGGCCTCCGCTCGCCCCTTGCACGCCCCTAGCGAGCCTCCCAGCTCGCTACCTGCCGTCGATTTGACGCTGGGGGCTCGCCTGGCAGGTGGCAAGGAAACGCTGGCCAAACAGCAACTGGTGCGGCTCATCGACAGCCTACCCGAAAGCGAACAGCACATTCGCAGCGCTTTCGCAGAAGGCGACTTGACGACGTTACTGGATTGGGTGCACGGCTTGAACGGTGCCAGCCGCTACTGTGGCGCCCCCGAGCTTGCGCTGCTGGTGGAAACTTTGGAAACACGTCTGCGCACCAGTGGACTGCGTCATGTGGAGACACTGCTAGACGAGTTATATACCGCCATGGCGCGGCTCAGCGAGGAGCGCGCCACGTTGGTGGCAGAGTGATGCGACGCTAGCGCTCCAGCACTACAAAGGCGACGGCGTAATCGGCTTCGTCGCTGAGGGTAATATGAGCCGCCGTGGCACCGCTGGCGTCAAATAGACGCTGCGCTTCGCCACTGAGCTTGAGACTAGGCTTACCCAGCGCATCGTTGAGTACCTGTATCTCGCTCCACTGCATGCCCTGACGAAGCCCCAACCCTAACGCTTTCACGAAAGCCTCTTTGGCCGCAAAACGTTTCGCCAGATAAGCCGTCGCCTGGCCTTTCGACTGCCAAGCACGCTGCTCGTCTGGCCCTAAGATACGCTGTGCAAAGCGGGGGCCGTGACGGGTCACGGCCTGACGAAAACGCTCAACCCGGGCGATGTCCGAGCCAATCCCGACGATCATGTTAGTGACCGCAGCAAGAGTGACCATCACCGTGATCGTGGTCATGGTCGTGCTCGTGAGCATCCAGGGCGGCCATCAAACCCGCTTCCTGCCCCGCAATGATCAAACGCTTCATATCCTGAACGGCGTCCTTCAATCCGACGAATAGCGCGCGAGCGATGATGGCGTGGCCAATGTTGAGCTCGTTGACGCCGGGTAGCGCGGCAATGGCTTCCACGTTGTGATAATGCAGACCGTGTCCGGCATTGATCACCAGGCCTAACGACACGGCATGCACCGCCGCCGCACTCAGGCGGTCATACTCAGCGTTGGCCTCGGCGCTCCCAGGTTTTGCTTCGGCATAAGCCCCGGTATGCAACTCGATGGTGGGTGCTCCGGCACGTTTGGCGGCGTCGATTTGCGCCTCGTCCGGGTCGATGAACAGCGACACATCGCAGCCCGCAGCCGCAAGACGCTGGCAGGCACTGGCGATCTGTTCGAAGCCCCCGACCACATCCAACCCGCCTTCGGTGGTCAACTCTTCGCGCTTTTCGGGCACTAAACACACGTGCGCTGGGCGCACCTCTTCCGCCAGCGCCAGCATCTCCTCGGTAACGGCCATTTCCAGGTTCATGCGCGTGTTGAGCACTTCCGCCAGCAGTCGAACGTCGCGGGGCTGAATATGGCGACGGTCTTCGCGCAGATGGACGGTAATGCCATCAGCGCCCGCCTCTTCAGCCAGCAGGGCTGCCTGGACCGGGTCGGGGTAGCGCGTGCCGCGGGCTTGGCGCAGCGTGGCAATATGGTCGATGTTAACGCCGAGTAAAATCCGTGGGGGGTGCATGAAGAACTCCAATCTGTGAATGGCAGTAGATGACGATTGCGGTCAGTGGTAACGGTAGCTTACGGGCGCTGGCGACGGCGGGCCAAATCCAGCATCAGTTCACGAGAACGTAGCGCGGTAGGCCCCAAATGAGGGGCCAATGCGGCCCGCATGACCGCTTTGAGCGCACTCGCTAAGCCTGTCGCCTGCCAATCACCCTGCTCGATGTAGCGTAAGGTGCGCCCTTCGATACCTTGCTCTGCGGCCATGAACGCGCGGCTATTCGCATCAAAACGGTAGCGCTGATGTGGGTCCAGCGCCCCGCCGTCGGGGGTGCAAAACCGAGGCGTAGCGTCGAGCACGTCCAAAAGCGCCCATTCATAGCGCCTCAGCGCCAGTCCCCGCTCAGCAGGCACCGGTAGTGCGTCGAGCAGCGCGCTATAGAAGGCGAAGACATCGGTGGCGTTCAGTTCGAGGGGCAGTAAACGGGTAGCAATTTCGTTGGCGTATAGGCCGCAAAGCAGACCTTCGCCCGCCAGCAGCGCGGTGTGCCCACGGGACTCCATCAACGTGAGGCGCTTCAGTTCTCGATCTCCCCGCCAGGACACGAACAGCGGGGTAAACGGCTGCAGCCGCTGGCGAGATTTCGATCCGGGGCGCTGGCCACCGTGGGCCACCGCCCGGATGCGGCCATGATTGAGCGTCAATAAATCGACCAGCGCGCTGGTTTCACGGTATGCCCGACGGTGCAGCAGAAACGCAGGCTCGGCGGTCATGGTCGCACTCAATCGAGATCGTAACCCAGGCTCTTCAGCGCTCGCTCGTCATCCGACCAGCCACGCTTCACCTTCACCCACAGGTTGAGCATGACTTTGGTGCCCAGCGCACGTTCCATATCTAGACGCGCTTCACGGCCAATGCTCTTGATCCGATCGCCGTTCTCACCGATCAGGATCACCTTCTGCCCCTGGCGCTCCACCAAAATCAGCGCGCTGATATGGGTGACGCGCTCGGTTTCGCGAAACTCTTCGATCTCGACCGTCATCTGATAAGGCAGCTCGTCGCCTAACTGGCGCATGACTTTTTCACGTACCAGCTCAGCCGCCATGAAGCGCAGGCTCTTATCGGTGATTTGGTCTTCCGGGAAGAAGTGAATGCTCTCCGGCAGGTGCTTGGCGACCTCTTCTTCCAGCGTCTCGACTTGGGTGCCGTGCTTGGCGGAGATGGGCACCACGGCGGCAAATTCGCGGCGCGCTCCCACATCTGCAAGCCAGGGCAGCAGGTCGCCTTTATCCTGAAGGCGGTCGACCTTGTTGACGGCCAAGATGACCGGCGCCTTCACATGCTCCAAGCGTTTCAGGACGGCTTGATCTTCGTCCGTCCAGCGGGTGCGGTCGATGATGAACACGACGCAGTCGACATCGCGAAGCGCTTGCGTCGCCGCTTGGTTCATGAAGCGGTTGATGGCTTTGTTGCGATCCTTGGACATGATGTGCATGCCCGGCGTATCGACGTAGATGAACTGCGTTTCATCGACGGTTTTGATCCCCATCACCTGGTGGCGCGTGGTTTGCGGCCGCCGTGACGTGATCGAGATTTTCTGCCCCAGAATCCGGTTCATGAGGGTTGATTTGCCTACGTTGGGTCGGCCAACGATGGCCACGAATCCGCAGGTTTGGCTCATGATTTGTCTCCAGGGGGTTGTTCGAGGTAGGACAATGCTTCTTCCGCGGCCTGCTGTTCAGCGTGGCGGCGGCTGGGGCCTTTACCAGTGGTATGCTCGCTTAGCAGCTCGATGTAGCACTCCACGGTAAAGGTCTGGGCATGCGCCTCTCCCTTCACAGAGACCACTTCATAGCGCGGCAGCGCCGCTTGGCGCGACTGCAAAAATTCTTGTAAGCGGGTTTTGGGATCTTTCTGGGTATCTTGCAGCGAGATGTTTTCCAGACGCTCGGCGTACCACGCCAGCACACGCTCGCGGACGGCATCCATACCGGCATCCAGATAAATCGCGCCGATCACGGCTTCTACGGCGTCCGCCAGAATCGACTCGCGGCGATGTCCGCCGCTTTTCATTTCCCCGGACCCAAGCCGTAGGCACTCGCCAAAGGCCATTTCGCGGGCCAGCTCGGCCAGGGTCTGGCCTTTGACCAACCGAGCGCGCAGGCGGGAAAGTTGCCCTTCCCGCGCCTGGGGAAACCGCTGAAACAGCGCTTCGGCGATGACGAAATTGACGATGGAGTCACCTAGAAATTCCAGGCGCTCATTGTTGCGACCACCGTAGCTGCGATGGGTCATGGCCAGTTCCAAAAGCGTTGGGTCGCCAAAGGTATGGCCGATTCGTCGGCAAAAAGCGGTTAAGGAATTACTCACAGTACTCCTACGTCATTGACGTTAACTAAGATAACCACACTAACGGTTTGTACATTATGCTGGTTCATTCGATACGCCGTACGCTGGTGAAACTGGGAAGACCACCATCCCAGTGCATCCAGACCGCAAAGGCGCGCCCTACGATGTTCTCTTCGGGCACGAAGCCCCAGTAGCGACTGTCGTTGGAGTGGTCGCGGTTATCCCCCATCATGAAGTAATGGCCTTCGGGCACGACCACCTCGCGCATTTGCGGGCCTGGGTCACGGGGATTGTTGTAGATGAAATGGCTGACTTCCCCCAACTGCTCCTCAAGCAGCAGCTGCTGAGGCGACAGCGCGGGCCCTTCTTCGATCAGCGCTTTGGCAATGGGCTCACCATTGACGTAAAGCTGCTTGCCCTCGTAGCGAATACGGTCGCCGGGCAGACCCACGACGCGTTTGATGAAATTCACCGATGGCTCTTCGGGAAAGCGGAACACCATGACATCGCCTCGCTCTGGATCGTCCACTTCCAAGAAGCGATGATGAACGACCGGCAGACGCAGTCCGTAAGCGAATTTATTCACGAGAATAAAATCGCCCACTTCTAACGTGGGCTTCATGGAGCCGGAAGGAATCTGAAACGGCTCGATGATGAAGCTGCGTACCACCAGCACGACCAGCAAGACAGGAAAGAACGAACGGGAGTAGTCAACGGGCCACGGCTCTTTTAAGAGCTTCTCCCGCGTCGGCGCATCCAAGCCTTCCATGGTGGCTTTTTCCGCCTTGGCCACACGCTCACGGCGCTTTGGCCGAAGCACCAGCACATCCAACAGGTAAATGGCCCCGGAGAGCGCAACGGCGAGTACCAGTAGTAGTGAAAAATCCATGTGGGGTTCGTATCCCTAGTCGTTAACCTTGAGCACAGCAAGGAAGGCATCCTGGGGAATTTCGACACGCCCCACCTGTTTCATCCGTTTCTTACCGGCCTTCTGTTTCTCTAGCAGCTTTTTCTTACGGCTAACGTCGCCGCCGTAACACTTCGCCGTGACGTTTTTACGCAGCGCCTTCACCGTGGAGCGGGCCACGACTTGGCCACCAATCGCCGCCTGGATCGCGACGTCGAACATTTGCCGTGGGATCAGCTCTTTCATCTTTTCCACCAGCAAGCGACCGCGCGAGTGGGCATGGTCACGGTGAATGATGACCGCCAACGCATCGACTTTGTCGCCGTTGATCAAGACATCCAGACGTACCAGCTTCGCGGCTTCGAAACGTTCGAAGTTGTACTCCAGCGAGGCGTAGCCACGAGAGATGGATTTTAAACGGTCAAAGAAGTCCATGACCACTTCGGACATGGGCAGCTCGTAAGTAAGCTGGATCTGATTGCCCAGGAACTGCATGTCGAGCTGGGTACCGCGGCGCTGCTCGCACTCGGCGATGACGTTGCCGACGAATTCCTGCGGCACCAGAATGCTGGCCCGCACGATGGGCTCACGCATCTGCTCCACATCGGCCATGTCGGGCAGTTTGGAGGGGTTGGAGACATACTGAATGTCGCCATTCTTCATGGCCAGCTCGTACACAACCGTCGGCGCAGTGGTGAGCAGGTCCAGATCGTACTCACGCTCCAGACGCTCCTGGATGATCTCCATGTGCAGCGTACCGAGGAAACCCACGCGGAAGCCGAAGCCCAGCGCATCGGAGTTTTCCGGCTCATACTCCAGCGACGCGTCGTTGAGAGCCAGTTTTTCCAGGGCATCGCGGAAGTCTTCGTAATCGTCTGCGCTGACCGGGAACATACCGGCATAAACCTGAGGCTTCACTTTCTGGAAACCGGGGAGACGCGGTACGTCTGGCGTCTTGGTATGGGTAATGGTATCCCCCACCGGCGCGCCGTGAATCTCTTTGATCCCGGCGACGATAAAGCCAACCTCACCGGCGCGAAGAATATTGGTCTCTTTGCGCAGCGGTGTGAAGATACCGACTTCGGTGGCGTTCCAGTCGCGACCCGTCGACTTGATACGGATCTTGTCGCCTTTGCGCAGCGTGCCGTCGAACAGGCGCACCAGCGACACGACGCCCAGGTAGTTATCGAACCAGGAGTCGATGATCAGCGCTTGCAGCGGTGCTTCAGGGTCCCCCTTGGGCGGCGGAATGTCACGCACCAGCCGTTCGAGCAGCTCGTTGATGCCGATACCGCTTTTTGCCGACACTTGGCAGGCATCCGTAGCATCCAGGCCGATGATCTCCTCTACCTCCTGAGCAACCCGGTCCGGGTCGGCCTGGGGCAGGTCGATCTTGTTCAGAACGGGCAGCACTTCTAGGCCCTGTTCGATGGCGGTGTAACAGTTGGCCACCGACTGCGCTTCCACCCCTTGTGCCGCATCGACGACAAGCAGCGCCCCTTCACAGGCGTAGAGTGAGCGCGACACTTCGTAGGAGAAGTCGACGTGCCCTGGCGTGTCGATGAAGTTGAGCTGGTAGACCTGGCCATCGGCAGCGGTGTAGTCCAGCGTCACCGACTGCGCTTTGATGGTAATGCCCCGCTCACGCTCGATATCCATGGAGTCGAGCACTTGCTCCTTCAGCTCACGTTCTGTCAAACCGCCACAGGTCTGAATCAAACGGTCAGAGAGCGTCGATTTACCGTGGTCGATGTGGGCAATGATGGAGAAATTGCGAATATGCTTGAGCTTTCCGCTGGAAACGTCATGAGACATCGAGTGTGTTCTGCCTTATTGGTACGCAAGCGTAGGTGTTGCGGCGCTGGGCCGAAGGGCGAAAAACGGAAACCGCACCACTGCATTGCCAAAGTTCATCAAAAGATAAGCGCTATTGTAGCGATATGCGCGGGATAGGAACAGCAGTCCGGCGAGAACCGCCGGACTGGAGGGAGTGGCGTACAGATTATTCGAGGCGAAGCGCGACGAATAGAGAGCGACCATCGCGATACAAACGCACTGGAATCGCCCGATCGTTAGGCAGCGCTTCGACGATACGCATTAGCTCGTCCGCCGATGCGACACTGCGATGGTCGATACTCACCAGGATATCGCCAGCGCGAAGCCCTGCCTGCGCCGCAACGCTGTCCGGCTCGACCTGACGCACCTCAACGCCGCCATTGATCCCCAAACGCTCACGGGTGGCTTGGTCGATTTCTGCAACGGCCACGCCCAAGCGCACTTGATTGTCGCTGCCCGATGCCGAAGCGGACGCTTGCATATCTGGCCATCTACCCAGCTCGACGGTTTCCGATACCTGCTCGCCATCACGCATCAGCGTGAGCTCGACATCGTCTCCCGGTGCCACGCGACCAATCAGACGGGGCAGCGTGCTGGAGCGATCCACTTCTTCGCCGTTGACTTCGAGGATCACGTCACCTGCTTGCAAACCACCTTGAGCCGCCGGTCCTTCTGGGTCTAAATCGGCAATCAGTGCTCCAATCGCTTCACTCATACCGAACGACTCGGCCAAGTCCTGCGAGACGGGTTGGATCATCACGCCCAGCCAACCGCGATTCACGCGACCGTCTTCACGAAGTTGATCAGCCACATCCATGGCGACGTTGATGGGAATGGCGAACGAGAGCCCCATGAAGCCGCCACTACGGGTAAAGATTTGCGAATTGATACCGATGACTTCGCCTTCCAGATTAAACAGCGGGCCACCGGAGTTGCCGGGGTTAATGGCGACATCGGTTTGAATGAACGGCACGTAAGCATCACGCGGCAAGGTGCGGTTGATCGCGCTGACGATCCCTGCCGTCACCGAGTGATCGAACCCAAACGGAGAGCCAATGGCCGCGACCCACGCCCCCACTTTCAACTCGTCGGAATCGCCCAAATTCAGCACCGGCAAGTTATTGGCGTCGATTTTCAGCAGCGCCACATCGGTTTGCGCATCGCTACCAATCAGTTCGGCGGGCAATTCACGACGGTCGTTGAGGCGCACTAGAATTTCATCGGCATCCTGCACCACGTGCGCATTGGTCATCACATAGCCATCGGCACTGATGATGAACCCCGAGCCGAGCGATTGGCGCTCTTGACTACGACCACCGCCGCCGCCACTGCCGGGAGGCGTGGGAAAGCTATCGCCAAAGAAGTGACGGAATATTTCGGGGATTTCCTGATTGCCAAACCCCTGTAGGGCCGGGCTTCGCTGGACCGTTCGACTCGTGGAAATATTGACGACGCCCGGGGCGGCGTCTTCTACCAGCTCAGTGAAATCGGGCAGCGTTTGCGCATGGGCATGTTGGCCGATCAAGAACATCGCGACCAAGCATATCCATAGTGTCGAGGGGAGAACCAAGCGCTTCATGCAACAGCTCCTAGTCAAGCAGATACGAAACGAAGGGAGTGCAACTCTTAGCGAGCTACGGAACAACTAACTGACCAAGCGCGGCCGGAAGCGTTCCATCCGCCCGCGCATTAGGTATTTAAGGGTCAATACGCTGCACATCAAGGTACCAAAGAACAGCATCACACCTAGCCATTCACGCCCTCCAAGCAGCGAGGCCAACCCTGCCGCCAGCATCGCCAGGAACAGCGGCACGGCATAGATCAACAGCGTTAGGTGGCTGACTTGATGCTTGGGCAGCGCAATCGTGACGGTGCTACCTAAGGGATACGCTGCGTGGTGTGAAAGGGGCGAGGGGGAAGGAAGTACGGTGATGCGCTGCTGTTGGCGGCGGGCTAGTAGCCCCATGCCGCAACCACGTCCCTCGGCGCACTGCTGACAAGCGTTACCCAGGGAGACATCGACGATCACCCCGGTCTCGGTATGCCCTACCACACTGCCCGTTCTGAATAGCGACTCGCCTCCAGTGTCAGAGTGTGCCATGGCTAGGGCGCTATACGGACGGATTGCACGATACGCTGCAGCATATCTGGCGGTAGTTCACCAACACCGACCAGCTGCCAGCGCTGCTCACCCTCGGACACCAACGAAATCGCTGCCGTGGAGACGCCCAATCGGTGCACGCCCTCTTCGAGCATGGGTTGCTCGACAGGGCTGACGAAGAGACTCACCGCTGCCAAACCATCGCTATAGACCCGTTGATTCGTGACCGCTTGCCCTGGCTCCTGTGGTTGGGCAATGAAGCCCTCGGGCAGCCAATCGACTTGCCATGAGTGAGACGGACGCTCGGTGCTCACATCACCAGCGACATTGCCCTCATAAAGCGAAGGCGACTGAAGCTGGGTAATTTGAAAGGTTTCTAGTACACGCTCTTGGTGGTCACTCATGACATGCTTGAGCAGTAGTCCTGTCGATTTATCGACCCACCATGCGTGCAGATAACGCTGCTGATCGCGAGGAGAAAAACGCAGCTCTACCGCGTCACGTCCAGCGACACGCGCATTGTCTTGGAGGGAAATATCATAATGAGAGGCGACGTGTTCCGCCCAGGCTTGCGAGGCGCTGAGCTCGCCACCCTCTTCGGGGGTAAAACTCGCCATATAGCCTGCAATGGAGCGGCGCTCGATACTGACGGAAGGCCCATCCAAATGCTGTACGACCTGCTGACGCACGCCCTCTCGAATGCGATGGGATAGCGCCAGCGTTCTGACACCCAGCGCATCAATGGTGACCGCACGTGCCTGAAAATCATAGCAGTGCCCTGCCACCATGCTACGCGCTAACCATGCCTGGGCAGAGTCGGGCACCGAATCGTCGGCAACGGCCGAACAGGCAATGGCGGGCTGCGCATCCGCGTTGACCGAGGAGGGAGCCAGGCTTACAACGACCAGCCCCCACGCCAACGCCAGCGGGACTCCCCAAAAGCTTTTTCTAGCAGTCGCCATACCGATCAAACAGCCTCTTACGTCACGATGAGGTTCAAAACGCGTTAGCGAACTACCGCTGACCCAATGGCTCGGTCACCGATGAACGCATCAGTGGCATCCAGCTGTCGCCACTGCCGTTGGCTGCTCCCTGAGCATGCTGCTCTAGGTACGATTGCAACATGCGCAGTTGATCTACATCGATCGCTGTGGCTTGCTGGGCCATCGTGCCTTGCGGTGCCACCGGCGTTGAGAAGCCCGATTCGCTGATATTCATCAAGCCGCCATTGCCCGACTGGCCGTTGATACGAAAAGGCGTCGGCTCGAACATGGGCATTTCAGACGACATCATTGATGCAGGCTGCGAGGCGCCCAAATTGACCGGCTGCACTTGAGCCCCCACGCTGGACTGCGAGGCGACCGTGTTGCTACCTGGCTGAGCAGTGCCGGTCGAGCCGTTACCGCTAAAGAACTGAACGCCGGTAATGACCATCAGTGAAACGGCAGCCGCGACACCAGCACCACGGGCAAAGGAGATGCCACCGGCGCGGGCAGGGGCAGCGACCGTTTCACTCTCCATCACCGGGGCAGGCTCTTCGTTGAGGCGCGCCAGGATGCCTGCCGATAGATCGACACTGACATCGACGCTGCGCTCGCGCTGCATCATGCTGCGTGCCAAATGGTAGCGACGCCATGTCTCTGCCGCATCGGCATCGTCAGGTAGTGATTTCAACACTCGGCGCAATTCAAGCTCATCACTTTCGTTGTCCATCAATGCTGAAAGTGATTCCCGTGTGTTTTGACTCATACTTCACACCCTCACACTGTGTTAGAAGAAGCTCAGCGACCACACGGCTCATGCGTGTTTCAGCCGCAAAACCTCGCAGGCCAAGACCCTGTTACTCAACCATCGCCAGCGCATGGCAATGCGATGGTTTAACGTGATCATGCTAGACAGCCTCTATGACGCTTCACTTGCCAGACAGTTCACTAAAAACGCAAAAACGTAAATATTTGTGACGCCTGCGCCCGATTCATTGGACGCGGCTCATTCGTCTCGACTGTTGCGAGCCGTGGTGACCAGCGGGCGAATATGCTCATCGACGGCCTCCCGCGCGCGAAAAATGCGCGAGCGAACGGTCCCTACCGGGCACTGCATGACTTGCGCAATATCTTCATAGGCCAACCCGTCCAACTCGCGTAGCGTAATGGCCGTCCGCAAATCGTCAGGTAGCTTTTCGATCGCTTCGAAGACAGCCGCCTCCAGCTGGTCGCGGGCAATGGACGCCTCGGGTGACTCGGCATCCGCCAAGCGACCGCTTTGATCGACGATTTCCGCATCAACGATATCCAAGTCACTGCCAGGCGGCCGACGACCGCGAGACACCAAGTGGTTCTTGGCCGTATTAATAGCGATGCGGTACATCCAGGTATAGAACGCGCTCTCCGCTCGAAACTTACCCAGTGCCCGATAGGCTTTAATGAAGGCTTCCTGCGCAACGTCCTGCACTTCCGCATGGTCGTGCACGTAACGCCCAATCAAACCGATGATTTTGTGCTGGTACTTCTTCACCAGCAGATCAAAAGCACGTGTGTCACCTTTCTGAGCACGCTCAACCAGCTGTTGGTCCGTTTCACGAGTGCCCATTCACACGCTCCTTCTGCTCGTACGCATCGCGCCGAGCATTGTTTCTTTGTCGCCCTAGTGTTCGGGCCTTCACAGCGAGCAGCATAGCGTCCCTTGGGCATCTGTTAATTTTCATGGAGGACATCGGCAGGCGACCTTGGCCTACCCCTCGGTGGTGGTGCGCAAATGAGCTTGCGCCAATGTCATCTAGTGTTACGCGTTCTTAGCAGCGCATCAAGCGCTTACCCCCTTTCTTAAAAACCCTGAGGCTGACATTTTTCCTTAATGCAAAGTTCCGTAACAATTGATTTTTACCACCGTGACGCGCCATAGTAGTGGCCACTTTTCGCCCATCGCGCACGCACAGGTAGCAAGATGTCAGATCAACAGGTTAGTAACCTTAACGTCCTGGCCCAGGATGTTCTTACCACGCCCGACGCACTGAAGAGTGCTATCCCCCTCACGGAAAGCGCCGAGCGCTCGGTAATCGAGGGTCGCCAAACCATCCAAAACATTCTGGATGGCAAAGATCCGCGTTTGCTGGTGGTCGTTGGCCCCTGCTCCATTCACGACGTCGAAGCAGCGCTGGATTATGCGCGCCGCCTGCGTACGCTAGCGGACCAGGTCAGCGACAGTTTGTATATCGTGATGCGCGTCTATTTCGAAAAGCCGCGGACGACCGTGGGCTGGAAAGGGTTGATCAACGACCCGCACCTGAACGACTCTTTCGAAATTGACGAAGGGCTGCACATTGCCCGTAAACTGCTGGTCGACTTGGCGGAAATGGGGCTACCGCTGGCCACCGAGGCGCTTGACCCAATCTCGCCTCAGTACCTGCAAGACTGCATTAGCTGGTCGGCCATTGGCGCTCGCACCACCGAGTCCCAAACGCACCGCGAAATGGCCTCCGGCCTCTCCTGCCCCGTCGGTTTCAAAAACGGCACCGACGGTAGCCTGGACGTAGCGATCAACGCGCTGCAGTCCGTGGCGAACCCGCATAACTTCTTGGGCATCAACCAGGCCGGTCAGGTCGCCATCATCCGCACCCGAGGCAATGCCTACGGTCATGTGGTACTGCGCGGCGGTAACGGCAAGCCTAACTACGACAGCGTGAGTGTCGCACTGGCAGAGAAAGAGCTGAAAAAAGCCAACCTCTCGGCCAACATCATGATCGACTGCTCACACGCCAACTCGAATAAAGACGCCGCCCTGCAGCCGCTGGTACTGGAAAACGTCACCAACCAGATTTTGGAAGGCAATACCTCCATCATCGGCTTGATGGTGGAATCCAACATTGGTTGGGGCAATCAAAAAGTACCGGCCGATTTGAGCCAGCTGCAGTACGGCGTATCGATCACCGACGCCTGCATTGATTGGGATACTACCGTCGAGACGTTCACTCGCATGAACGAAAAGCTCGCGTCCGTTTTGGCCAAGCGCGCCGCTCAATAACGCGCACCTGCCATCAAAACGTCCCGCCGGGCTGCCGCTCGCCGGGACGTGTTCGATTCCCATCCCCTAACGCGACCTATCGACTACGCCTGTATATCCCGCTTGAAAGGCGGCAGTGCATCCAACAATGCCTGACCATAGCGCCGCGTGATCACACGGCGATCCAGCAAGGTAATTACCCCGCGATCACTCTCTTTTCGGATCAAACGGCCACATGCTTGCACGAGCTTGATCGACGCATCCGGCACGCTGATACGCATGAAGGGATTGCCGCCCTGACTCTCGATCCATTCTGCCAGCGTCGCCCCCACCGGATCATCGGGCACGGCAAACGGTAGCCGGGTAATCACGACATGGGTGAGGTAATCCCCCGGCAAATCGATCCCTTCGGCGAAACTTGCCAAGCCAAAAATCACGCTCCCCTTGCCACCATCCACCGCTGCTCTGTGTCGCTCGATGAGCTCTCGTTTGGGCAGTGCGTCTTGGGCCAAGATGCGCTCTTTTGCCGCGGCAGGCAGCGCTTTTTCGACCGCGCGCAGCTGGGCACGAGAGGAAAACAGCACCAGCGCCGCCTCCTCCTCGCCGAGCTGTGACACAAAGCTCACGATCGCACGCTCATGCGCTTCCCGGTCGCTAGGGTCCGTCGCCTCGGCGGGCACTCGTAAGACGGCGTTGGCATAGTCAAACGGGCTGGGCAGTGCCTGATAGCGGTATCGGTTTGCCAATCCGGCGCGCTCTTGCAACCGCTCGAAGCGGCCCAGCGCCGTTAACGTGGCGGAGGTCACCACGGCCCCGTGGCAGCGGCCCCACAAATGCTTGGCAAGCGTGTGCGCGGCCGACACGGGGCTGGCCGAAAACTCGATCTCTGGCTCCCCCGCCACACGGCTGAGGGTTATCCAGCGCGCGCTCGGTGGGGCATTGGGAGCATCCTGCTCGCTGAACGCTTGCCATAAGGCGTGGGCATCCAGTGCGCGGCCGTGAAGGAGTGCCATCAGCGGCAGCCAGGCCTCAGCCTGATCACGGTCCAAACCGGTTTGCTTATCCGGGTCGAGGCTTTCACGCAAGATATCGCTGATACTCTCCAAACTTCTTGAGAGAGTGGCAAACATGACAAGCAGCTGTTGCGCCTGTTCCCGCAACGCCTCAGGCACTTGGCCTTTCTCAAAACGCTGCTGGTGGCTAGCCTCTTCATCGGCAAGGCCGTTTTCCCGTCCAGCAAGCTGATGCCCCATGCTAAACACGTCGCCCAGCGCGGGCTCCAATCCATGCAGCAGTTCGGGCAACCCGGCCAGCAGTCGGGCAATGGTGGGTTGAACCGCCAGCCCCTGGTGCAAATCCGTCAAACTACTTTTCAGAGTTTTCAACCAGCGCAGACAGCCGTGCACGGCAAAGCGGTGGGCAAAGTGCGATAGCGCTTTATCCGGCAGGTGGTGGCCTTCGTCGAAGATAAAGATGCAGTCAGCGGGGTCCGGCAAAATGGCACCGCCACCAAGCGCCAAGTCCGCCAACACGAGATCGTGATTGGCGACGATGACGTCAGCATTCTCCAGCTCTCGACGCGAGCGGAAAAAGGCGCAGGCACCGAAGTGGCCGCAGCGGCGACCGGTGCACTGGCGGTGGTCGACCGTCAGCTGTCGCCAGTGCGCGTCCTCGATCGACACCGGCCAGGTATCGCGGTCGCCTTCCCAATCGCCCTTCCCGTAGGCGTCGGCCATATCGGTCGCCAGGACGTTGAAGTCGCTGCTATCGGCTTGCAACGACTGCTCGAACAGCGACAGCGTTGGGTTGGGCTCACTGCCCTCCAACGCTTGATCCAGCCTAGCCACGCAAACGTAACGTCCGCGTCCTTTGGCTAGCGCGTAGCGAAAGGCCACGCCGCTATGGCTCGCCAGTGAAGGTAAATCTTGGTTGAGCACCTGCTCTTGAAGGGCCACGGTGGCCGTCGACACGATGAGCCGTTTGCCCTGTGCCTTGGCGATGGGCAGCCCCGCAATGAGATACGCCAGTGTTTTGCCCGTGCCGGTACCGGCCTCCAGCACGCACACATGACTATCGCTAACGCGCTTTCCTTCGCTGTCGCACTCGATGTCCCCCAGCGTTCGGGCGATTTCGGCGATCATCAAGCGCTGCCCGTAACGGGGTGTGAGCTCGAGCTTCTCCACCACGTTACGGTAAGCCTGCTGAATATCGTTTTTTAGCGCGTCATTCAGCATTCGAATTACAGCATACCTTCCGGCGGGTGTTCGCAGGGCAGCTTACCGTTGATATAGCGCTCGATCTCTGGCAAGGAGAACGCGTCCTCTTCGCCCACGAAGCTGATCGACACGCCTTTGGCCCCTGCACGGCCGGTACGACCGATGCGGTGAACATAATCTTCCGGATCTTCGGGCAGCGTGTAGTTGATGACGTGACTCACATCTTCGATATGAATGCCACGGCCGGCCACGTCGGTGGCTACCAGCACCTGCACCTCTCCTTCGCGGAAGCTTTCCAACGTCTTGATGCGCTGATTCTGCGGCACATCACCAGACAGCATGGCCGCACTGACCCCGGCTTTTTTCAGCAGGTCGTCGAGTTTGCGCACGAGATCCCGGCGGTTACCGAACACCATGACACGCTCGAAGCTCTCCTGCTCCAGAAGCTTCACCAGCAGCCGCTGTTTGTCGTCGTCGGAAACGAGGTAAACACGCTGATCGATATCTGCCTGATTCTCGACGGTCACCTCGATCTCGACATGCGCCGGATTGAGCGTCCACTGACTCGCCAGATTGAGAATATCGTCCGTGAAGGTGGCCGAGAATAGGAACGTTTGACGCTCCTCTTTCTTTGGCGTGTAACGAATGATGCGCTTCACATCGGGAATGAACCCCATGGAGAGCATTCGATCCGCTTCGTCGAGCACCAGCACTTCGGTTTCGGAGAGGTCGATATCGCGTTTCTGGTGGAAGTCCAGCAGACGCCCTGGCGTCGCGACCAGGATATCGATCTTCTTACCCAGGCTTTCGCGCTGTTTTTGGTAATCCATACCGCCCACGACGCTGGCGACGTTGAGCTGAGTGAAACGCGCAAGTGCCTTGGCGTCTTTCTCGATTTGCAGCGCCAGCTCACGGGTCGGCGCAATAATCAGCGCACGGGGAGCCCCCGGCTTTTGACCATCCGGCGTCGGCTCTTCAAGGAAGTAAGCCATGACAGAGATCAAAAAGGCGGCGGTTTTACCGGTGCCCGTCTGCGCTTTACCGACGATGTCGCCACCTAACAGGGTGTGGCGCAGCGCTTCCGCTTGAATGGGCGTGCAGTACTCGAACCCCTGAGCATGTATCGCGCGCATCAAAGGCAGCGGCAGATCAAAGTCATGGAAGCGCCACTTGCCGGCGACGGCGGGCACCTGAAACTGACGAAGATCCCAGTTCGACTGACGACGACGCGGTTTCCGACGGCGACGTTTAGGCTTGCGGTTCTGGGCCGATGCTGTGGTCTGTTCCGACTCGCTCATAGGCTGTGTATCTGTCCATTGCTGTGGATGTTAGGCATCACGAAGTGCGCATTGTACCAGGGGTTGGCGATAAGAGCGCGCCCTGCTGTCGAAGGAGCACGCTAGCCTGTTAGAATGAGGCATACATTAACCCAAGGAGCGCGACATGACGCGTAAGAAAAAGACTCGTTCATTGGCGGATAAAGTGACGATCCGCACCGGTCGCCGCAAAGATTATAAAAAGTGGCGCCATGAGAACCCTGATCAAGTGACCTCGTCGCGCCGCTTCGTTGCCAAAAAGCAGCAGCAGCGTAAGCTTCAGGCCGTGCGCAAATTGGCGCGCCAGCAAAGCGGCCAAACGATTGCCATCCATCCTGACAAAGGGGGCGATCACTCACCAGGAGAGCCGTCTTGATGCGTTTGGTTTCGTTCAATATCAATGGGATTCGGGCACGACTGCACCAGCTTCAAGCGCTGATCGATACCCAACAGCCCGATGTCATCGGCCTTCAAGAAACCAAAGTACAGGACAGCGAATTCCCCGTGGCCGACGTAGAAGCCATGGGCTATCACGTTTTTTACTATGGCCAAAAAGGCCATTACGGCGTTGCACTGCTGTGCCGCCAACAGCCGCAAGCGGTGTTTTACGGCTTTCCCGATGACGACGACGATGCCCAGCGGCGCATGATTGGCGTCAAGTTGCTCGCGGAAGACGGCGAGCCGGTCACGGTATGGAACGGCTACTTCCCTCAAGGCGAAAGCGTCGATCACCCTACCAAGTTTCCGCACAAAGCGCGCTTTTATCAACAGCTCGCCAACCTGCTCAATACTCAGCACGCTCCCGAAGAGCGACTGGCGGTCATGGGTGATTTCAATATCTCACCTGAAGATCAGGACATCGGCATAGGCGAGGCCAACCGGAAGCGCTGGCTGCGGGAGGGCAAAACCAGCTTCCAGCCCATCGAGCGCGAATGGCTGGAAGGCATCAAAGCGTGGGGGCTGAGCGACAGCTACCGTCTGTGCCACCCGCAAAATGACGAGTGGTTTAGCTGGTTCGACTATCGCTCAAAAGGCTTTGACCGAGAGCCGAAGCGCGGTCTTCGCATCGACTACATCCTAGTTTCAAAGCCCTTGGCCGACTGCGTGACCGATGCGGGTATCGACTATCCGCTGCGGGCCATGGAGCGCCCATCGGACCACGCCCCCACCTGGAGCGACTTTTCAGTCACACTCCGTCCATGACGCTGCAAGCGCCGGAGGCTCACCACCGGCGCCCGCTTTAAGATACGACGATGGCTGTTCAAACCTAGCAAGGTCTTGAGAGCAAGGCAGTCGAGCCACTTAGAGCGACGGCTTAGGCAGACATCATTCGAAGTACGCGAGCCACTGCTCTGCTTGAGCATCCCCTAAATTGGCCGCTTGGGTCAGCGCAGCTTCGGCTTGGCGATCCTCTCCCCACCCATAGGCTAGCTGGCCGTACTGCCGCCAATCGCTTGCTGAATCAGTCAACGTTGCCAACTCTCGCCACGCCTCGAGCGCCTTGTCGACATCCTTGGCCTGTTGCCAAGCCGTGGCGCGCAAGCGAAGCGTGGCTTCATCGCGGGGAAGCGTGCCCGCCCGTAGAGCCGCCTCTAAATGCTCGGCAGCGCGTGCAGGCGTCCCTCCGGCCATATGCAGCTCGATCAGGGTGCGGCGTTCCTCTGGCGTAGAAAACTTACCCAACTGCCAGGCTGCTTCCCAAACGGCGGCGGCCACACCTATCTGGCCTGCCTGCTGGGCAAGTCCGGCGGCCTGGCGCCATGCATCGGGGTCGCTGTCGGCATTCAACCCGTCCAACAGCCAGCTCAACGCCTGTGCGTTATCCCCTGTGTTTCGGAGCACGACATTGGTGAGCGTTTGCTGGTCAGCTGTCAACTCCCCTTGTTCAAGCAGCGGCGCCAGCCACTCCATGGCCTGCTCCCAGCGCTCCTCTTCTGCCAACAGACGCACGAGCTGCCAAGCCGTGTCCGCGTAGCGATCACTGCCCGACGACTCGGATAGCCACTGTTCATACAGGGTAATGGCCCGATCTCGTTCGCCTGCAGCGCGGCGTAGCGACGCTTCGTCCCGCAGCCAGCGACGCAGCTGGCTATCGGGAACGCTAGGCCGTTGGCGGGCGCTGGCCAGCTCATCGGCAGCAGCAAGAGGATCGCCCTGGCGCACCAGCGCACTGGCGGCTAGCTGATGATAAAGCGCGCTCGCCCATTGATCCGCGCGATTACCGCCCGAAAGCCGCTCTGACTGAGCCCGCGCATGGGTGATGATACGGCTTAGCACATCAGGGTCAGCAGAACCGCTTGGCTGGCTGGCCAACTGGCTCTGAAGCCGATTCAGGTCTTGAATCATGTCACCCGGCAGCGGCTCATTGGCCGTCGCGGTGATACTCAGCACGCTCAGTAGTATGACGCCCATCCATTGCGGCATCGTACGTTGACGGTGAGCGACAACGATAGGGCTGCTTGACGGATTTTTTCTTCGCGACATGTCACCGCTACCTTAACTGGAACTCAATACGCTGGGTGGCGCGACGTAACTGCTGACTGGGCTCGAACTGCCAGCGCGCAATCGCTTCTCGTGCGGCGTCTTCGAACACCCGGCGAGGCTGGGCATTGGTCACTCGAATGGAGCTTCCATCGACACTTCCATTACGCTGGATGACGAATTCCACCTCCACGAATCCCTCCATACCGCGGCGCTGTGCACGAGGCGGATAAGACGGATTGACGCGACTCGTCGGAGCTACTTGCCCCACACTCACCGGCTCGTTCGAGGGCGCAGGCTCTGCCGCCGGGGCCGCTTCCCGCTGCGCAGTGGCAGGCTCAGGAGACGGGGCCGCCGTTTCCGTAGGTTCGGGGGCGGGTTCCGGCGCAGGCTCAGGTGCTGGCTGGGGCTGCGGTGTAGGCTCAGGGCGCACCTCGGTCAGCTCCGGCAGCTCGCTTTCCAACTCGACGGGCTCTACCGGCGCGTCGGGTAGCTCCACGTCTGGCAGCGTAATCGCGCTAGTGGCGACCGGCGCAGGGGCTGGCGTCGGCATGGGCGGTGGCGGGGGAGCGGCTTGTGCAGGCGCCGGGGGGGATGTCTCCTGTTTGGGCGCCACCTCCGGCGCTTCCACCATCGTCATTGACATCGACATGATGGGCTCGTCCACCTGCTGCTCTGGAGGAGCTACCAGTAGCGCTAGCATCCAGAAGAGCCCGATGGCCAGGGCAATACCGCCTAGCATCGATAACACATGCCGCATCATGGCCCACTCCGACTCGCTGCCACGGCGACCTGCTCGACACCCGCCTGCTGAAGACGGTCCATGACCTCGATCAACACGCCGGTCGTGGACTCTCGGTCGGCCTGAATGACCACCGAGCCCTCACCGCTCAGCATTCCAGCCACCTGCTGCCCAACGCGGTGAACGTCCACGGGCTGGCCATCCACCCAAACCGCCCCTTCCGGCGTGACGGCAACCAACACTTGGGCATCGGGGCGCGGGGTGGCGGCCGACGCCTCAGGGCGATCGATCTCCACTCCGCTCTCTTTGATAAAGCTGGTCGTGACGATAAAGAAGATCAGCATGATGAACACCACGTCCAACATCGGCGTCAGGTTCACCTCGTTGCTATCGTCAGCAGCCTCTATGGAACGGCGTCTACGCATCACTCTCCTCCAAGGCACGCGCTAAGCGGTCATGCAGACGCTGGTCTTCGCGGCGAATAACGTGCTCTAAACGGCTAATAAACAGCATACCCACCACCGCAATGGCCATGCCCGTCAGCGTGGGCAGCGTTGCCCGGGCAACGCCATCGGCCATGGCTCGAGCTTGATGGGTATCGCTCATCGAAAGGCTATCGAAAACGGCAATCATGCCCGTGACCGTCCCCAACAACCCGAGTAGTGGGCAAAGCGCCACGAGTAGCTTGATCCACGGCAGCGGCTGGCGCAGCTTGGCAACCAGCGCAGCACTCCACACATGGCGTAGCGTGCGCGCGCTCCAACTGCGGTGGTCGCTGCGCGCCGCCCAGCGGCGCACCAGCTCATGGCGTGATCGCCGCCAGCTAAAGCGGTAATACCACCACCGCTCGATCGCCATGGCGAACACCACCACGGCCACCAGCGCTAGCACTACGAGTACGGCACCACCTGCATCGAGCAGCCGCTCAACGGGCGCCAGCCAAAGGGGTAACGTAGGCATACTAGGTCACCGTGCGAGCATGGGCCGTCGATTGCGCTTCCAAGTGATCTGCCAGCGTGGCGCTTGACTCACCTTCGATCACCTGAGTAATGAAACGACTACGGCTAGACAGCGCCGTTTGGGCAAACAGCAGCGGTACCGCCGTCACCAAACCCAGTACCGTCGTGACCAGCGCCTGACTGATCCCCCCCGCCATTAACTGCGGGTCGCCCGTGCCAAATACCGTGATGGCTTGGAACGTTACGATCATGCCCGTCACGGTGCCCAATAGGCCCAGCAGCGGTGCAATGGCGGCTAGCAGCTTGACGATGGGCTGACCACGCTCGATTTTAGGCAGCTCGGCGAGTACCGCTTCATCCAACCGCGCTTCCAGCGCCTCCGGGGTTTGATGTTTGTCCATCTCCTTGAAGCGCTGTAGAACACGCCCCAGAGGATTATCGGCACTGGGCTGATCCAGGGCTTGTCGCTGACGACGTACGCGTGCGCTAACCAACAACAGATACAGGTACTGCGCCAAAGCGACCAGCAGGCCGATGCCACCTAGCAGGACGACCACGTAACCGACATAGCCACCCTGCTGAAAACGCTCCCACAGCGAAGGCTGTTGAGCCAGTGCCTCCAGCACGCTGCCTTGGGTGGGGTCGATGGCAAACGCACGGCTCTCTCCCTGATGATACGCCGCCAGAAGCTCGCTGACCGCTGACGGGGTACGCGGCATTTCGGCGAGGGCGCCCTCCTCATCTTGCCCTTGCCGCAGCAGCGCAGACTCGGTGAAAGCGGCAAAATCACCCAGTCGAACGACGCTGCGCGGCGCTATGTCGCCGCTGGCATCCGCGACAGGCAATTCCAAGCGCTCGGCACGGCCCGTGTCCATGGTGAGAGCCGCCAAACGATCGACGACAGCCTCAATGTGCGGACGCTCCAACACGTCGACATCGTTTAAACGCGGTGGCAACGCATCGGCTTCGAGCGTTAGCCAGCTATCCCCTCCCAGCTCGTTGCGAAGTTCTTCACTGTGACGCGTTAGATCTGCCAATAGCGCCGTCAATGCCTCGCCCTGCTCCTCTTGGCGCTGAGCAAGTGCCTGCGCCTGCTCGTTCTGCTCGTCCTGCTGCGCTTCGAGCGCAGCCTGCTGCTCTTCGGCAGCCGAGTGGGCATCACGCGCCTCTTGCAAAGCGGCCTCTAACGCGCCTTGATCGTCCAAGAAAGATTGAAGACGCGCTTGATCACGCGCTTGGGCAGCCTCGCGAGCCTCTCTTAACGAGCCGACATCGTCGCTTTGGGCCATGCCAACGTTGCTGCTCAACGCGCTGACCAGCAGCGTGAGGCAGAACCAGACCTTGGGGCGAGAAAACAGACTCATGGCTGCGCTCCTTGGTCGTTAGCCGTGATCGAGAGTGGGAGCTGTAGAAGTTCTGGGGTGCGCTGGTCGGCCGCAATCCGCAGTCCGTTACGCACCTGGCGGCGAGCAGCCTCGTCGAGCGCGAGCCACGTCCCCTCTTCTTTATCCCAGACCCCTCCTTCGCGGCCATCGGGCGTCACGTAGTAAAAGCCAATACGGCCAATCCTCAGGTACTCCACTTCCCTGGGGGAAGCACCCGCTATTTCCAAACGACCACGCCAGCTATCGACCTCGCGCCCATAGGCGAGCTCCGCCCGCCAGGCTTCGATTAGGCTTGCAATACGTTCGGCGCTACCCGCTTCGGGACTACCCGCTGACGCCACTCGGGCGAGGCGCTCATCGGTCAAAAAAGGCAGGTCTGACTCGATCCAACGGGTAAGCTGTTCGGTCATGTCCTGTTCGATCATGGGCAGCGCTGCGCGGGTATCGCTCAACGTATCCAGCGCTTGATTCAAGCGTTGCTGGCGTTCGGCCTCACTGGCCAAGCGGCTACTGAGCGTGGCGTTAGCAGCTTCCATCTGACGGGTTTCCCGCTCCAGGCGACGCAGCTCTTCAATGGCGGACCGTGTGGCTTCATCCGCACTATCGATTTGCTGTTGCAACTCAGACTGGGCTTGCTGGGCCTCGACACTTTGGGCCGCTTGATCCATCGTCTCATCACTTGCCATGAGCGTACCGCTGACTAGCACGCCCGCTAGGCAACATCCACGCAAGGCAAAGAAAGGCCTGTTCAGCACGTTATGTCTCCGTCACTGCTCAGCGCGCCATCAACCTCGGCGCGCTAAAACTCATTAGGTATAAGAACGATTTGCGTTTAACGCGTGCAGCGCATAGCGTACCACTAATAAAATTAATGACAATATTTATCATTAACATTCACTGACAGTAACTCGAACGGCAGGCATAAAAAACGGGAGCCTTCGGCTCCCGTAGCGGGCATCACAACACGACCCTCAAAACGCCCAGTCGTCGTCTTCGGTGGCGACGGCTTTACCAATGACATAGGAGGAGCCCGACCCGGAGAAGAAGTCGTGGTTCTCATCCGCGCTGGGAGAGAGCGCGGCCATGATCGTTGGGTCGACGTCCGTCACGCTGCTGGGGAACAGCGGCTCAAAGCCCAGGTTCATCAGGGCTTTGTTGGCGTTGTAGTGAAGGAATTTCTTCACGTCTTCCGAGAGCCCCACTTCATCATACAGCGACTCGGTGTAGCGAACTTCGTTGTCGTACAGCTCCAGCAGCAGCTCGTAGGCGTAATCTTTGACTTCCTGCTGACGCTCGGGCGTCTCTTCTGCCAGTGCCTGCTGGAACTTGTAGCCCACATAGTAGCCGTGTACCGCTTCATCACGAATGATCAAACGAATCAGGTCAGCGGTGTTGGTCAGTTTGGCGTGACTGGACCAGTACATGGGCAGGTAGAAGCCCGAGTAGAACAGGAACGACTCCAAGAAGACGCTCGCTACCTTACGCATTAGCGGATCGTCAGAGCGATAGCGATTCAAAATCAGCTCTGACTTCATCTGCAGCGTCGGATTCTCTTCGCTCCAGCGGAAGGCATCGTCTACATCCCGCGTGGCACACAGCGTCGAGAAAATCGAGCTGTAAGAGCGCGCATGCACCGATTCCATGAAAGCGATATTGGTGTATACCGCTTCTTCATGGGGAGTGCGAGCGTCATCCATCAGCACGGGGGCGCCCACGCTGCTTTGAATGGTGTCCAACAGCGTCAAACCGGTAAACACGCGAATGGTGAGCTGTTTTTCCTGCTGTGTCAGCGTGTTCCACGACTGGATGTCGTTGGAGAGCGGTACTTTTTCTGGCAACCAGAAGTTGCTGGTCAGGCGGTTCCACACCTCGAGGTCTTTATCGTCCTGAAGGCGGTTCCAGTTGATCGCATTCACTCGCGACAAACGTTGCATTATGGTCATCAGCGTTCTCTCACAAACATCATCTTAAAAGCGTTACCCGATCACAGCGTGCAGGAGACGCAGCCTTCTACCTCGGTGCCTTCCAGGGCACTTTGGCGTAGGCGGATGTAATAAAGCGTTTTGATACCTTTACGCCAAGCGTAAATTTGCGCTTTGTTGATATCCCGCGTGGTGGCCGTATCCGGGAAGAACAGCGTCAACGAGAGGCCTTGGTCCACGTGCTTGGACGCTTCTGCATAGGTATCGATGATTTTTTCAGGGCCGATCTCGTAGGCATCCTGGAAGTAATCGAAGTTCGCCTCGTTCAAGAACGGGGCCGGATAATAAACGCGACCCAGCTTGCCCTCTTTGCGAATTTCGATTTTCGCTGCCACCGGGTGAATGCTCGACGTGGAGTGGTTGATGTACGAGATAGACCCCGTTGGCGGTACCGCTTGCAGGTTACGGTTGTACAGGCCATGCGCCATCACAGAGGCTTTCAGCGTTTGCCAATCGTCTTGCGTGGGCAGTGCAATGCCGCTGCGCTCGAAAAGGTGACGGACTTTCTCGGTACGCGGCAGCCACGCCTGGTCGGTGTACTTATCGAAGAACGTACCCGATGCATAGGTGGAGTCTGCGAACCCGGCAAAGGTCTCACCGTGTTCGATGGCCAACTGGTTCGACGCACGAATGGCATGGAACGCAACGCAGTAGAAGTACAGGTTCGTGAAGTCCAACCCTTCTTCTGAGCCGTAATAAATATGCTCGCGAGCCAGGAAGCCGTGCAGGTTCATCTGGCCAAGACCGATGGCGCGCGATTTGGCATTACCCTCGGCGATGGAGGGAACGCTGCGCAGATTACTCATTTCAGACACGGCGGTCAGGCCGCGAATGGCGATCTCGACGCTGGTGCCGATATCACCGGAATCCATCACCTTGGCGATGTTCATCGAGCCGAGGTTACACGAGATATCTTGCCCTACCTGACGATAGCCCAAGTCGTCGTCGTACTCGGTCGGCGTATTGACCTGCAGAATCTCGGAGCACAGGTTACTCATGTTGATACGGCCCGCAATCGGGTTGGCGCGGTTGACCGTATCTTCGAACATGATGTACGGGTAGCCAGACTCGAACTGCAGCTCGGCCAGGGTTTGGAAGAAGGCGCGAGCATTGATCTTGTGCTTGCGAATGCGCGCGTCGGCCACCATTTCATGGTACTTCTCGGTCACGCTGATGTCGCCAAACGGCACGCCGTAGACGCGCTCGACATCGTAGGGCGAGAAGAGGTACATATCGTCGTTGCGCTTGGCCAGCTCGAACGTGATATCGGGAATGGTCACGCCCAGCGACAGCGTTTTGATGCGGATTTTCTCGTCCGCGTTTTCACGCTTGGTGTCCAAAAAGCGCAGAATGTCCGGGTGGTGGGCGTTGAGATAGACCGCTCCGGCACCTTGACGCGCACCTAGCTGGTTGGCGTAGGAGAACGCGTCTTCCAGCAGTTTCATGATCGGAATGATGCCCGACGACTGGTTCTCGATACGCTTGATCGGCGCGCCGGATTCGCGAATGTTGCTGAGCAGGAAGGCCACGCCGCCGCCACGCTTGGAGAGCTGCAGCGCGGAGTTGATGGAACGCCCGATGGACTCCATGTTGTCTTCGATACGCAGCAAGAAGCAAGAGACCAGCTCGCCCCGCTGGCGCTTACCACAGTTCAGGAAGGTGGGCGTCGCAGGCTGGAAGCGGCCGCTGATGATCTCGTCGACCAGCGACTTGGCCAGCGCTTCATCGCCACGCGCTAGCGTGAGCGCCACCATGCAGACCCGGTCTTCATACCGCTCGAGATAACGTTTGCCGTCGAAGGTTTTGAGCGTGTAGCTGGTGTAGTACTTGAACGCACCCAAGAAGCTCGGGAAGCGGAATTTGTACGCATACGCCTGCTCGAACAGCGCTTTGACAAACGTAAAGCTGTACTGCGCCAGCACGTCGGCTTCGTAGTACTGCTCTTCCACTAGGTAGTCCAACTTCTCTTCCAAGGAGTGGAAGAACACGGTGTTCTGATTGACGTGCTGCAAGAAGTACTGGCGCGCCGCTTCGCGGTCTTTATCCAACTGCAGTTCGCCGTTGGCACCGTACAGGTTCAACATCGCATTCAGCGCATGGTAATCCAGCGTGCGCGCCTCGGTGGCTCCCGCAGCAGGGCGTTGATCTGCCGAGTTTTTTGCAGCTACGTTCTTAGAGACTGAGCTTGACGTTTCCAAAACTCTTCTACTCCTTTGCGGACCTTGGCGACATCGTCATCGGTACCAAACAATTCAAAACGATAAAGCAGCGGCACTTGGCACTTTTGGGCAATGATTCGCCCCGCCAAACCGTATGCGTCACCAAAATTAGTATTACCAGCAGCAATGACACCTCGTAAGAGGTGTCGGTTGTGCTCGTCATTTAAAAACCGAATAACCTGCTTTGGCACAGCCCCATTGGCCGAGCCACCTCCGTAGGTGGGGGTAACCAATATGTAGGGCTTCTCAATGCGTAGCGTCGGGGCTTCACGATGTAACGGCAGCCGCTGTGCACTTAAACCAAGCTTTTCAATAAAACGATGGGTGTTGCCTGACTTGGTGGAAAAATAGACCAGCGTACCTGCCTGCTCGGCTTCCACGTCAGCAGCGTGCATGGGTGACGATTACGCCAACGCTTGGATGCGGTCCGGACGGAAGCCCGACCAGTGCTCTTCACCGACGACCACGACAGGAAGCTGGCGGTAACCCAGCGCTTCGACTTCTGCTTGAGCACCCGTTTCGGCGGTAATGTCGATGACGGTGTAATCAAGGCCTTGCTTATCCAGCGCGCGATAGGTGGCAGTACACTGTACACAGGCAGGCTTGCTATAAATTTGGATTTCCATGGCTATTTTCCCTTTTCATAGCGGCAATTTTCAGGTAGTGCGCAGCGCTTGCTCTACCCCTCTAAAAGTCACCACGCATACTATATATAGACCAAGAGAAAATCAATTCAAGCATATATGGTATTTTTTCATCCACAGGTTATTGACAGTTCATGCCCAGCGCTATACCCAGACACAAAAAAAACCGCTCCCTGATAGGGAGCGGCTTTCCAGCGGTGTCAGTAACTGACACCGCCCTCACAGGGCGTGAGTATTAGGCGATGGCGGCTTGGTAACGACGCTCGACATCTTCCCAGTTCACCACGTTGAAGAAAGCATCCACGTAGTCTGGACGCTTGTTCTGGAACTTCAGGTAGTACGCATGCTCCCAAACGTCCAGACCGAGTACGGGCGTGTTGCCGTGCATCAACGGGCTATCTTGGTTGAGGGTATTTTCGACGACCAGCTTTTTCTCAGGCGTGACGGACAACCATGCCCAGCCGCTGCCGAAACGGCCCAGCGCGGCTTTTTTGAAGGCGTCTTTGAACGCATCAAGGCCGCCCAGCTCTGCGTCGATGGCTTTAGCCACGTCGCCATGCGGCTGACCGCCACCGTTGGGTGACATCATTTGCCAAAACATGGAGTGGTTAGCGTGGCCGCCACCATTGTTGATAACGGCTTGGCGCTTCTCTTCGGGTACGCGATCCAGGTTCGCCACCAGCTCTTCCACCGGCACGTCTTCTAGACCGGTGCCTTCCAGCGCACCGTTCAGGTTGGTGACGTAGGTGTTGTGGTGGCGAGAGTGGTGAATTTCCATCGTCATCGCGTCGATGTTCGGCTCGAGAGCATCGTAAGCGTACGGCAGTTCAGGAAGGGTATGTGCCATGCTATCTTCTCCTTGAGTGGCTTCTGTTGCGTTCACTACATTAGGTGTGGTCTTACTCCACCCTTTTCAACCACCGCCCCGGCAATTTTTTACCATCGGCGGCAAATCTTTGTCCCAGTACCTTAGTCAACTATTGTCAGTTTATCGAACCCGCCCGCAATAAAAAAGCCGACTTCTGGCGAAGTCGGCTTTCGACAGGCAGCAAGTTCAATGACTTACAGCTTGCTTTCCAGCTCAGGCAGGATCTCGAACAGATCTCCCACCAGGCCATAGTCGGCCACCTGAAAGATCGGCGCTTCGTCGTCTTTGTTGATCGCGACGATCACCTTGGAGTCTTTCATGCCCGCCAAGTGCTGGATCGCACCTGAAATACCCACCGCAATATAAAGCTCAGGCGCGACGATCTTACCAGTCTGACCGACCTGCATGTCGTTGGGTACAAAGCCCGCGTCTACCGCCGCGCGGGAAGCGCCAATGGCCGCTCCCAGCTTGTCGGCAATGCCGTCCAGCAGCTTGAAGTTCTCGCCGTTACCCATGCCACGGCCACCGGAGATGACGACCTTGGCACCGCCGAGTTCCGGGCGGTCGCTCTGGGCCAGCTCTTCTTTGACAAAGCTGGATTGACTGTTGTCAGCGGCGAACACTACCGCTTCCACGGCTGCGCTGCCGCCCTGGCCCACCGCATCGAACGCGGTGGTGCGCACGGTAATGACTTTCAGCGCGTCGTCACTTTTGACCGTGGCGATGGCGTTACCGGCATAAATCGGGCGCAGGAAAGTATCGGCGTTTTCGACGCCGATCACATCCGACAGCTGGCTGACGTCTTTCAGGGCCGCCAGGCGCGGCAGCACGTTTTTACCGGTGGTGGAGGCGCTGGCCAGTACGTGGGTGTAATCACCCGCCAGCTCCACCAGCAGCGCGCCCATGGGCTCGGCCAGCTGGTGGGCGTACACGGCGTTGTCCGCCACGCGTACTTTGCTCACGCCGTCGAGTTTGGCGGCCGCGTCAGCGGCGGCCTGGACGCCTTCACCGGCGACCAGCACATCGATATCGCCACCAATGGCTTGGGCCGCTGCCACGACGTGGGCGGTGGCGCTGGCCAACTGACCTTCATGAAGGTCGGCAAGTACCAGAATGCTCATAGAATTCACTCCTTTCAAAGCATGTCGATCAACGTCACGCCGACCTTAGATCACTTTGGCTTCGTTTTTCAGTTTGTCGATCAGCTCGTCGACCGAGGCGACTTTGATACCGCCTTTGCGCTCGGCGGGGGATTCCACTTTGAGCAGCGTGACCTTGGAGGCCACTTCCACGCCGTAGTCAGCGGGGGTTTTGACATCCAGCGGCTTTTTCTTGGCCTTCATGATGTCCGGTAGCTTGGCGTAGCGCGGCTCGTTGAGGCGCAGGTCAGTGGTGACGATGGCCGGGAGTGTCAGCGCGACGGTTTGCAGGCCGCCGTCGATTTCACGCGTCACGTTGACCTTGTCACCATCTACCGCCACTTCTGAGGCGAAGGTGCCTTGCGGCAGATTGGTCAGCGCGGCGAGCATCTGGCCGGTCTGGTTGTTGTCGGTGTCGATGGCCTGCTTGCCGAGGATCACCAAACCGGGCTGCTCTTCGTCCACCACTTTGGCCAGCAGTTTGGCCACCGCCAGCGATTCGGCGCGCTCATCGGTTTCAATGTGGATAGCGCGGTCAGCACCCAGCGCCAGCGCGGTGCGCAACTGCTCTTGGGCGGCCTTGGGGCCCACGGTCACGGCCACGACTTCGGTGGCTACGCCCTTCTCTTTCAGGCGCACCGCTTCTTCCACGGCAATTTCGCAGAAGGGGTTCATGGCCATTTTGACGTTGGTAAGGTCCACATCAGAATGATCCGCTTTGACGCGGATTTTGACGTTGTAGTCGATGACGCGTTTCACCGCGACGAGGATTTTCATAAGGCATGCTCCAGCGATTGAACCATCGGCTTTTATTCCGCATAGCAAAATAATATTTCACTTTATAAAAAGAACAATAAAAAAACGCCTGCCAAAGGTCAAGCGTTTCCTTGAACAGCCCACCTTAGAAAGGCGACCAACCAAACCATAACGCCAGCAGCGGTATCGCCGCGATCAGAAAGCGCCCGTTCCAGCGGTAACCGATGCGGGTGGCGGGTACGCCAGTAAAGCGCGAGAGAATCAGCATGGAAGCGGTCATTGGTGATGACATCAGCGCCAGCGCCCAGCCTACCATTAACGATGCCCCAATCAGCTCAGGCGTTAACCCCTCAATGCCCAGCGTGGGGAGCAAGCCCACCAACAGCGTCACCGTAACAATCGGGTTGACGCCTATTTGCGCGAGCCCCACCACCATCAGCATGGCCAACACCGCATTCAAAGTGCCCAGCGGGTCTAGCACCGCCAATAGCGGTGCTAGCTGCTGAGTATCCACCAAGCCCACGCATACATGCCCCAAATAGCCTGCCGCCCCCAGCACCACGATTTCATTAGCGCTGGGCGTCAACAGCCAAGGTAGTTGGCGATGTACCGCCGTGACTGCCGCAGGCAGCCCGCCAAAGCCCAGCCTGCGACGCTGCCAAGCCAGCCATAAAAGCGCCCCGGTAGGCGCGCCCAGCAGCGCGGCAATGGGCAGTCGTAACTCCAGCAGCCACGCAATGGAAAACACCAGCGCCACAATGCCGATTAGCAAAACGCTAAACTGCGCCAACGGGCGCAGCGACGGGGTGACATAGGTTTTATTGGCGGGTGGGTGCGGGCCGGTGAAGTAGTCCACCGCCCAGCCCGCCATAAAAATCAGCGCGGCGGCCCCTAGAATATAGGGTGCCAGCTGTGGCCAGGTGACCTGGGGAAGGCTTGAAAGCACCACGGCCACCCCGATACCCATGGGCGAAATCAGCGGTGCCAGCGAAAATCCGCGCAGCAGCGCCAGCATCATGCGCCGCTGGCGGGCCTCACGCACCCAGGCGCGCCCTTGGGCGGCACTGAGGGTATTGCTCTTTTCGATCATCGCGGCGAACAGATTCAGCACGCCAATGTTCAGAATGATGCCAAACAGCGCCGAGCCCAGGGATAAGATCGGGTAGCGGCGGCTAGGGGGTTGAAGCAGCATGCTTTGCCCGCAGCGGCGCACTAAACGGGAGCGATAGGCAGGTAAGCGCAGCATACTCAGCGCCACTATAAAGGTGGCAAAAAACGCGAAACGCCCACTCGCCTCAAACAGCAGCTGCCCAGGCGTGGGCGAGCGCCACAGCGCGAGCAGTGTGAGTACGCCAGCGGCACACAGCAGCCCCTTGGCCATGCGGGTGAGTTGACCTTTTAGGGTCATCAAATAAAGCAGCAGCGCAACGATGCCTGCGGCTTGCCAAGCCACGCTGCCACCGACCAAATGAATCAGCGTGGCAAGCGTCACCAGTAGCAAACAGGAAACCCGCAGGCGGGCTGGGCTCACTCGCTAGGCTCCCTCAACTGCGGGTCGGGAACGCCTTGTGATGATTCGCTGCCGCTACGGCGGCGAAAAGAGCCTTCGCCCATAGCGACGAGATTGCCCCGCTCATCCAGGATCTCACCGCTGGTCATGAAGGTTTTTTGCCCGCCGCCACGCAGCGTGCCCGTGGCCCGCAGCACGCCTTGCCGAGCAGGCCCCACAAAGGTGGTAGTGAGTGACAGCGTCATCCCACGACGAATATTCCCCGGCACATCGCAGTGCAGGCCCGCTAGGCTTAAGGCACTGTCCAGCATGGAAGCCAGTACACCGCCATGCACATTGCCGCTGCGGTTAAGGTGCTTGGGTTCAATGGTGAGCTCCACCACCGCGCGCCCCTCTTCCCACTCCACCACGTGCATGCCCAGCAATTCGTGATAGCCCATTAGCGCCTGGGGCGTGGTGGAAGCGATTGCGCTGTCTGTGTCGCTCATAAAGCGCTCTCCTTCTGGGCCAAGTCGCGTAGCCGCCCTTTTAAAATCTTACCGCTGGCGGTGGAAGGCAACGCATCCATCAGCACAATTTGGGTCGGACGCTTATAAGGCGCAAGCCGTTCGGCAATAAAGGCTTTGAGTTCTGCCATATCAACCTCAACGCCCGGCTCGCACTGCACAAATGCCACGACCTCTTCATTGCCTGCCACCTGCCGCCCAACCACTGCGGTTAAGGTCACCGCAGGATGCTCATTAATCACTGCTTCTACATCCGGCGGGTAGATGTTGAAGCCCGAGCGAATAATCAGCTCTTTACTGCGGCCCACGATATAGAGCTGATCGTCGTGATCCAGCTTGGCGATATCACCGGTATTGAGCCAGCCATCCTCGGTTAAAGTGGCACGGGTGGCGTCCGGCTGGCGGAAGTAGCCCTTCATAATATTAGGGCCACGCACCCACAGCTCGCCGATCTCATCGCCTGCCTTTTCTGACGTGCCGCTGCTGCCTAGGGGCTCCAACCGATACTCCAACAGCGGCAGCACGCGGCCCACGGTGCTGCTCTGGTGGCGGTCCTCAATGCGGGTTTGACTAATCGTTGGGCTGGCTTCGGTGAGGCCGTAGCCATTGTGCAGCGTTAGGCCAAACGCAGCTTCCACGCGTTTTTTGGTATCGCTATCCAGCGGCGAGCCGCCTGCGGAGATATAGATAAGCGCAGGCGCTTCTAACGCGCGCTGCTCACGCTTCAAGTACTCCAGGGCGCGAGCGTACATGGCAGGCACGCCCTGAAGCACGGTAATGCGCTCCTCTTTGAGCGTTGTCAGCAGCTGTACCGCGTCAAAGCGGGGCACGGTGTAAAGGCACGCGCCGTTATACAGCGAACCCATACACACCGATGAGAGGCCAAACACATGAGACATGGGCAGCACGCCATACACCCGCTGCCCTTCGCTCAGATGGCGCATGCCGCCGGAAATAGAGGCGATATACAGAATACCGCGATGGGTCAGCATGACGCCTTTCGGCGTACCGGTGGTGCCTGAGGTGTAGATCATCGCGGCTACCTGATCGGCACCGCTGGCGTGAACAGGCTCTGGCTCGCTATCAAATAGCGGTGAAATCGCTAGGCCGCCGAGCTGCGGATGCTGATAGCGGTCAGCCGCGTGGCGCTCGGCGTGCTGGCTCGCCTCTGGGGAGGCTTCGCAGGTGTAAAAGACTCGGCGAGGCAGGCAGTTGCCCTGAATTAAATCCACTTCCTGAGCGGAGAGGCGCGAATTGACAATCGCGACCCAAACATCCATTTCACTGGCGGCCAACAGCAGTACCACCAGGGCACGGCAGTTTTCACTGACCGTCATAATACGGTCGCCGGGCCGTATGCCTAAATTAGCTAACCACTCGTAGGCGGCATGAATCTCTTGCCCCAGCTCGGCGTAGCTCCAGCGAACGTTGCCATCCACAAGCGCGGGGTGATCCGCTAGGCGTTTCGCATTTTCCAGCACGCGGGTACTCAAGCGCTCGGGGAGTTCTGCTAAAAGCTCGCTTGCCAGACGGCCAAAGATCTTCTCATCTGGCGCTTGGTAAGGGACCGACAGAGCCATTAGGACGCCTCCCGCACCATGTTCCGGGCAATCACCAGCTGCTGAATTTGCGTCGTCCCTTCGTAAATGCGGAACAAACGCACATCGCGGTAGAAACGCTCAACGGCGTATTCCGACATATAGCCCGCACCGCCGTGCACCTGCACGGCGCGATCCGCGACGCGACCCACCATCTCGGCACAGAACAGCTTGCAGCAGGAGGCTAGGGTTGAGACGTTTTCGCCATCATCTTTGCGGCGTGCGGCGTCCATTACCATGGTTTTGCCTGCGTAGGCTTCGGTTTTGCTATCTGCCAGCATAGCCTGCACCAGTTGATGCTCCGCCAGCGGCGCACCAAACTGCTTACGCTCCATAGTGTAGCGCAGCGACTCTTCGACCAAACGCTCGGCCACGCCCACACACACCGCAGAAATATGCAGTCGCCCACGGTCAAGCACTTTCATGGCGGTTTTAAAGCCTTGCCCCTCTTTGCCGCCAATGATGTTTTCAGCCGGTACACGGCAGTTATCAAAAATGATATCGCAGGTATGCGCGCCCTTCTGGCCCATCTTGTTATCTGCCGGGCCGCGAATCAGACCAGGCGTATTGCCTTCAACAATAAAGGCAGAGATACCGCCAGCGCCTTTGTTGTCTGGGTCGGTACGCGCCATCACGGTGAACAGGTCCGCTTCCGGGCCGTTGGTGATATAGCGCTTGGTACCGTTTAACACATAGTGGTCGCCATCGCGCACGGCGGTGGTGCGCAGGCTGGCGGCATCGGAGCCGGAGTCCGGTTCGGTTAAGCAGAACGAGCTGAGAATTTCCCCGGTGGCCAAGCGCGGCACGTATTTGGCTTTCTGCTCTTCAGTGCCGTCAATCAGAATGCCCTGGGCACCGATGCCGTTATTCGTACCAAATACCGAGCGGAACGCGGGAGACGTTTTGCCGATTTCCATGGCTACCAGAGCTTCTTCTTCCATCGTGAGCCCTAAGCCGCCGTACTCTTCAGGAATGGATAGCCCGAACAGCCCCATCTCCTTCATTTCCGCCAGGATCTCGGCGGGCACTGCATCCTCTTCGGCAAGCCGTGCCTCATTGGGAATCAAACGCACCCGGACAAAGCGGGCAATGGTATCAACCAACTGATTCAGCAGTTCGGGATCACGGATCATAACGGCTCCTGGTAGCAACGATATTTTTATGGTTGGCGTTCGCGCGGGCAGTGAGGCCTGCAATAATTCTGCATGGCGAAACTAGCGTTCACTCTCTTGTCAGGCACTTTTGCATAGCCTAGGATGGCAGTCAATAAACGAAATGCTATTTTGCAATGCAGAACAACAAACACTTGCAGCGAGGATTTTGACCTATGTCCAACGACGCAGTCGCCCATTCGTTCAACACTCTTGGCATTGTCGGCACCGGGGCCATGGGTAGAGGGATTGCTCAGCTCGCCGCGCAGGCAGGCCTGAACGTCATGCTATTTGATGTAAAAGAAGGCGCGGTGGCGGAAGCGACTGCCTTTATTAATGGGTTATGGCGGCGCAGCGCCGACAAGCAGCGGATTACCCAAGCCCAAGCCGAGCAGTACGGCGAACGCTTGATTGAGGCCCGCGACCTCGCCGCCCTCGCCCCCTGCGATATCGTCGTTGAAGCCATCATCGAGAAGCTGGAAGCCAAACAGGGGCTGTTTAGCGATTTAGAGGGCATTGTTCGCCAGGATGCCGTGCTCGCCACCAACACCTCTTCGCTGTCTGTTACCGCGATTGCTGCCGCCTGCCAGCACCCAGAGCGCGTGATTGGCTTTCACTTTTTCAATCCAGTCCCGCTGATGAAAATTGTGGAAGTGATTCCGGGGTTACGTACCGCTAACGATGTCACTCATAGGGTCAATGCCTTGGGCACCGCCATGGGCCACTTTACCGCCCTGGCCACCGACACCCCTGGCTTTCTGGTCAATCACGCCGGGCGCGCCTTTGGCACCGAAGCACTGCGCGTTCTGAGTGAGAGCGTGACCGACCCTGCCACCATTGACCGCATCATGGTGGATCAAGGCGGTTTTCGGATGGGGCCGTTTACCCTTCTAGACCTGACGGGCCTGGATGTTTCCCATGCGGTGATGGAGTCGGTGTACCACCAGTATTATGAAGAGCCGCGCTTTCGCCCTTCACCAATCACCCGCCAGAGGCTCTCAGCAGGTTTGTTGGGGCGTAAAACCGGTGAAGGTTTTTATCGCTACGTGGATGGCCAGCAGCAGATGCCGGAAGAGCCCGCCATTGCGACAGCCTCGCCTTGCCCTGTGTGGATCAGCCAAGACGACCCTGGCAGCGCCGCCCAGCTTGCCGAACTGGTCACCACGGCGGGCTGGCCACTAGAAAGTGCGGATCAGCCCTCCTCAGCAGCGCTGTGCCTGCTGACACCGCTGGGCGAAGACAGCACGCAGTGCGCCCTGCGCCAAGGCTTGAATGCCGAGCAGTGCGTCGCGGTGGATATGCTGGCGGGGCTGGATAAGCGCCGCAGCCTGATGGCCTCCCCCATTACCCGCCCCGACCTGATCAATGCCGCTGCCAGCTTGTTGAATGCTGACGGCACGCCGGTCAGCACCCTACAAGACAGCACCGGCTTTGTGCTGCAGCGCGTGGTGGCCTGCATCGTCAACGTTGGGGCAGATATCGCACAGCAAGGCGTTGCTGCACCCGCCACTATTGATCGTGCGGTGGAACTTGGCCTGGGCTACCCATTTGGCCCGCTGCGCATGGGCGACCATTACGGCGCTTCGCGCATCCTGACCATTTTGAACAACCTATTAGCCGCCACCGGTGACCCCCGCTATCGCCCTAGCCCTTGGCTGCGCCGCCGCGCGGCGCTGGGCATGCCCCTCACTGACGGGCCAACGGGCTGACAGACCTCAGTTTCAACTACGGATCAAATACGGCTTACATAAACAAGGAAAATAACCATGCAAGACGCCTACATTTACGACGGATTACGCACCCCTTTTGGTCGCCATGGGGGCAGCCTAGCGGCCATTCGCCCAGATGAGCTGCTGGGCCTAACGCTCAAAGCACTGGTGGCGCGTAATCCGTTTGCCCCAGAAAGCTACGAAGAAGTGTTGGCGGGCTGTACTAACCAAGCGGGGGAAGATTCCCGCAACGTGGCCCGTCACGGTGCGCTGCTGGCGGGCCTGCCGATTGAGGTGGCAGGCCAAACCGTCAATCGCCTGTGCGGCAGTGGCTTAGCCGCGATGATGGATGCTGCCCGTGCCGCTCGCTTAGGCGAAGGTGAGCTATTTTTAGCTGGCGGCGTGGAGTCCATGTCCCGCGCGCCTTACGTGCTGGGCAAGGCCGACTCCCCCTACGCTCGCAATCAGCCGATGTTTGATACCGTGATTGGCTCACGCTTCCCCAACCCGTGGATTGCCAAAGAGTACGGCAGCCACAGCATGCCGGAAACTGCCGATAACATTGCCCACGACCTGAACATTGGCCGCGAGGCCAGCGACGCCTTTGCCGCCCGCTCGCAAGCGCGCTATGCCAAGGCGCTGGCAAACGGCTTTTACGAAGGCGAAATGTTTGGGGTAGAAGTGCCTCAAGGGCGCAAACAGCCGCCGCTGTTGGTAGATAAAGACGAGCATCCCCGGGCTGAAAGCACCGAGGAGAAACTGGCCAAACTCGGCGCGCTGTTTGAAGGCGGTGTCGTGACCGCAGGCAACGCTTCTGGATTAAACGACGGGGCTGCCGCGCTGATTGTCGGCACGCGTGCAGCAGGCGAGCGAGCTGGGCTTGCTCCGCGAGCACGTTTCGTTGCCAGCGCCGTGGCGGGCGTTGCTCCCCGCGTCATGGGCCTGGGGCCGGTACCCGCCTCGCAAAAAGCGCTGGCCCGGGCTGGCCTCTCGCTTGAGCAGATGGACGTGATTGAAATCAACGAAGCTTTTGCGGTGCAGGTGTTGGGCTGCGTTCAGCAGTTGGGGCTTTCTGCCGACGACCCGCGCCTTAACGCCAACGGTGGCGCCATTGCCATTGGCCACCCGCTGGGTGCCTCGGGCGCACGTTTGGCGCTCACTGCGCTGCGCCAGCTAGAAGCCACCGGCGGGCGCTATGCACTGGTCACCATGTGTATTGGCGTTGGCCAGGGCATTGCAACCATCATTGAACGCCTGGACAGCTAACCGCCCTACTGCGGCGCTAGCAAAGTCTCTAAGGCAGGCGCCGCAGGCCAAGCGTTGACTAAGCTCTCTTATCGCGCTTTGCAACGCCCCAGCGCAGGTATGCGATACTTGCCATTCAATGATTGATTAGCCGAGACGCTTGATGGAACCAACCGACGCCGCTGCTGATGAGCCGCAATCACCCGAAAAAGATCGCAACTTTGTCACCGCGCTTGCGCGGGGGTTAGAACTGCTCCGCGCTTTTGGAACTGGAGAAGAGTACCTGGGCAATGCAGAGCTCTCGAATCGCACCCATATCCCGCGCCCCACGGTGTCCCGGTTAACTTATACGCTGACCCAGTTAGGCTACCTGCAACACAACCGCCACCTTGAGAAGTACCGCCTCGGGCCGGGTGTGCTGGCGCTGGGTTATCGCTTTCTGGCTAATATGGGCATTCGCGAAATTGCCCGCCCCCATTTACAGCATTTTGCCGACGCCACCGACTGCAACGTGAGCCTGGGCGGTGCCGACCGCAGCGATATGGTGTATCTGGAAACCTGCCACGGCCACGGCCCGCTGATTATTCGCTTAGATGTTGGCTCTCGTCTACCCATCGCCACCTCGGCGATTGGTCGTGCCTGGCTGTGCGGATTATCTGACGAGCGCCGCCAACAGGTGATGCAAGAGCTAGCCGCGTTTCACGGCAGCGATTGGCCGCGCCTTCATGCCGGTATTGAGCAGAGCCTGCGCGACTATGCTGAGTACGGCTTTTGCCTCTCCGAGCAGGATTGGCAGCGGGATATCAGCGCCGTGGCCATGCCGCTCATTTTGGAAGATGGTGCCGAAGTGATGGCGATTAACTGCGGTGGCTCTAGCCTGCGTTTAGATCATGATCGATTGGTCAACAACCTTGGCCCCAGACTCAAGGAAGTAGCAGCGAAAATTAAGCAGGAGCTATCTCCACGATATCGCCCACCCCGGTGAGGGAGACGCCCTTCCCTTGCGCTACGCGGTCGGCAGAGAGCACTTTCTGAGGTACTCCTTTGGATCTTTGGGATAAAAGTGTTCTGGCTGTCGCTCTAGGTGGGTAAAAAAGCGCGTGTCTTTGTAAGGCATTTTCATGAATCCTGACACGCCAAGCCCCTCGATTTGACTGACGGCAGTGAGCATGCGGCTGAGTAAATCACGAAACTCCTGCTCGCGCCGTGGGTCTAGCAGCCGGTAGTAGCTATGGATCTTCAGATGCCTGGGCAGCGCTTCAAAAATGATCATACCGGTATGGTGTATCTCGTTGAGCCGCTGAAGCATGTGCATGATGCTCTCTGGTAGTACCAGTAGCTCTTCGGGGTCAGGGCCATCCTCAAAATAGCTGTGCTGCCGGGTGCGATCCTCCATTTCCGGCACCGCGCTCACTTCGTAATTAATCGCCATCTCTGGCTGACAGCAAAACGCCTCCTCAGGGCTAGCACGCTCTAAGTGCAGCGTTTGGCGGGCATTGAACAAGCAGCTTTTGAACACGCCTTGGCGATGAATGGCGCGTGCCAAGTGCACCATGTTGTTCACCGCTTCGATAAATGCGGGTTTCAACTCAGGGTCATGCAGGTTCAGCGATGAATCGATGTAAACGCCTTCTCGCTCCCAGCGTACTGCCAAGCCGCCCACCACCGGATATTTGCCTAGCCGACTCACCGAGGCGAGAAAAGCCTTCTCAGTCTCCCCCATGCCCTGCATGAACTGCTTGTAGTAGCGGTCAAGTTGGATGTCGTTCACATCGTTGAGCGTTTCTTCGACACTCGCTTCCCGCAAGAACGCTTTTCGAGAGCTATAAACCACCGTGTCGATCTCTTGGATATCTGCTCGATGCCGGCCTTTGCCCCACACCGGCACAAGCGGTGTTTGAGCGGGAGTGGGCAAGTCAATCATGACCAGCTTGGCCATGCGCGGCATTTCACGGATGAAGTGATCCCCCGCCCGCCGACGTACGTGCGAGTCGGGATCGAGCATCCCATCCAGCGTACGCGCGAACTCGATCGGCAACCCCAATGCGCTTGCTGGAATCGCTCGATGACCAAAACGACAGGACTGCGCAGACGCTAGCGCATAGAGCGTACCTGCCGTCCCCTGCTCGTCGAACCGTGGCGACGAGAGCGCTCCGTTCAACTGCTCTTCACCGATAAAATAGACATCACCCAGCCGTGCATTGGTTTGCTGCAGATTGTCCGACATCAACTCCATGACGTTGGCACCCACGAACTGAAGCGATTCATCCAACTGTGCGAACACCGATGAGCCCCAGTCGATTAGCGCGATGGATTCACTGACCGCATCGAAAACGAGATTGGAAGGCTTGATATCGCCATGTACCACCGGCCGTGCATGTGGGCCCGTTTCACGACGCAGCGCTTTGAGAATATCCGCTAGCTGCGCGGCAATGCGCACGATCAATCGTGGTGGGAGCTTTCCCTGCTTGAGCGACACTTGCTCCAGGTTCCAGCCAGGCGCACGCTCCATGACCAAAATCGACTGGCCGCGGGCGCGCTGGTAGGTAATGAGCTTGGGAATTCGGGGGTGCGATACCTGATCGAGCATGAACGCCTCCTCTTCGAGGCGTTCTTGTAAATGGGTGGGCAGCGTAATGCGTGAAAACTTGAACACGTAGTGCGTTTTGACCCCTTGTTGCCAAGCGCTACCCGCAAACACAAACCCGTAAGCTCCCTTACCAATCAGCTCGATATTCGAATAGCCCAACTGGGCAAGCTGTGCCTGACACAGCGCTACCCAGTCTTTTAGCTTTCGCGCATCGTGATGGCTTAGCAGGTAGATCGACTGCTCTTCGGGTATGTAAAACTGCTGCAGCGGTGCCTGGCTCATCACAAGTGCCTACACGGTTACGCCAAGTGCAGAAGCATGCTTTCCGGCGCTTCCAGAAAGCCTTTCCAGGCGTTGCAGAACCGGGCGATAGTGCCACCATCAATGAAGCGATGATCGCCTGCCCAGGTGACCGTCAATATCGCCCGGCGCTGCACCTCCCCGTGCTCATCAAAGCGCGGCAGCCACTGGGTTTTGCCAATGGCCACTATGGCCGCTTCCGGCGCATTAATAATCGGCGCGGCGTAGGTTCCCCCGAGGGCACCAATGTTGGAGATGCTGATGGTGCCGCCCTTTAGATCCGCCTGCTCCACGCGCCCTTCCCGCGCGGCATGGGTTAACCTGCCGACTTCTTTGGCAATCTCGAATAGGGACAACCGCTCGACACCTTTTACGTTCGGGACGAGCAGTCCTGCTTTGCTATCCACCGCCATGCCGATATTGCACTGGTCGTAGTAGCTCAGCTCGTTGGCTTCGCTGTTTAACTGCGCATTGATGATCGGCGTCTCCGCCACGGCCAGCGCCATCGCTTTCATAAAGAACGGCATCAGCGTGAGCCGTTCGCCCTTCGCCTCTACCTGCGGCTTGAGCCGCTCGCGCAGCGCCAACAGCTCAGTGACATCAATCTCTTCACCGTAGTGAAAATGAGGAATGGAGCTAGCGGCCTCTACCATGCGCTTGGCCATCACCGCCCGTACGCCGCGCAGCGGCTCTACTTTTGAGGGGGCTAAGCCGGTGCTTGATGGCATCGAAACACTGGCCGTTTGGTGAGATACCGCTGGCGCGTTGAGGTGCGCTAGCACGTCTTCTTTCAGTACTCGGCCATCTTTGCCACTGCCTGAGATATCCGACAGGGCTAGGCTATGCTCGCGTACTAAGCGGCGCACCGCAGGGCTAGCGGGCACTTTGCTTGAGGGCGCCGGGACAACGGCTTGGTTGTTAGGCGGCTGGCTAACATTATCTTCATCCGCGGCCATCGCGTCGCTGCTGGGCGGCACTGAAGGTGCCTGTTCGATAGCAGCAGTATCGTTGTTCGTCTGACCGGTGGTTTGGTAGGCATAAAGGGGCGCGTGAACCTTGGCAATCTTCCCCTGGGCCACATACAGCTTGGTGACCGTTCCGGCCTCTGGCGCGGTAATTTCCACCAGCGCCTTGTCGGTCATCACTTCGACAATCGGCTGATCCTCTTCAATGGTGTCGCCCTCGGCCACACGCCACTCCACCACTTCACACTCAACGATGCCTTCACCGATATCTGGCAGTAAAAAATCACTCATGGCTGTTCTCCCTGGCGCTAAAAGTTCACGCTTTCGCGGATCGCTTCAAAAATTTTCAGGTGGTCGGGCAAGTACTCTTTCTCCAGCACGAGCGGGAAAGGCGTATCTAGCCCGGTAACCCGAGTAATCGGCGATTCCAAATAGAGAAAACAGCGCTCCTGTATCGTTGCGACAATTTCACCGGCAAAACCGCCGGTGAGCGGCGCTTCATGACTAACAATCATACGGCCGGTTTTGAATACCGACTCTGCCACGGTATCCACATCCCAGGGCAGCAGCGAGCGCAGGTCGATGACCTCGCAGGCAATGCCTTGCTCATCAGCAAGCTCAGCGGCTTTACTGATCACTTCCATCTGCGCGCCCCAACCCACCAAGGTAATATCATTACCCTCTTTCACCACTTCGGCTTCACCGATAGGCAGTTGATAATCGTCATCGGGTACGTCACCCACTGCAGCGCGGTAAAGTCGTTTCGGCTCCAGGAACAGCACAGGGTCAGGATCACGAATGGCCGCTAACAGCAGGCCTTTGGCCTGATAGGGGTTTCGAGGCACCACCACTTTCAAACCGGGCGTATGGGTAAAGTAGGCTTCCGGCGATTGAGAGTGGTATAAGCCGCCGGAAATGCCGCCGCCGTAAGGCGTACGGATGGTGAGCCCACCGACGTTGAAGAGATCCCCCGAGCGATAGCGAAACTTGGCGGTCTCGTTCACGATTTGGTCAAAGGCAGGGAAAATGTAGTCCGCAAATTGAATCTCGGCGACAGGCACCGCCCCCTGTGCCGCCAGCCCGTTGGCAAAGCCAATGATGCCTTGCTCCACTAGTGGCGTGTTGAAGCAGCGCGCTTTTCCGTACTTCTCCTGCAGATGGCTGGTGGCACGAAAAACACCACCGAAGACACCCACGTCCTCGCCAAAGCAGATCACTTTTTCGTTTTCTGCCATGGCGATATCTAGCGCATTGTTGATCGCCTGAAGCATGTTCATGGTCGTCATCTTACGCCTCCCCCTGACGATCGTCGGCTGACGAAAGGGTCAGATCTAGGGATTGTGCACCGCGCGGATAAGCATCGGGATAGCGACGAATGTGGCGCTTGAGCTGATCCAACTGCCGCTGCAGCGCTGGCGTCACATCGGCATACACGTCGCTGATCAGCGACTCCAGTGGCGGCGGCGGGCGCTTTTCGGCACGCTTCATGGTTTCCAGCACCTCACGACGCAAGGTCTCTTGTTGGCTGGCTTCTTCCTCATCGCTCCACCACCCTTTCTTCGCCATCCAGCGCTGCATCCGAAGCAGAGGGTCTTTGACGCGCCACGCTTCCTCCTCGCTTTTAGCACGATAGCCCGAGGGATCATCCGAGGAGGAGTGAGCGGCCAAGCGATAGGACATCGCCTCGATCAGCACCGGTTGGTTCTGCTCGACCGCAATTTGCCGGGCTTGCCGTGTCGCTTCGAAGACGGCCAACGCGTCGTTTCCATCCACGCGTATCACGTGCATATGGTAACCAAACGCACGGGGAGCAATACCATCGGCAGCAAACTGTTCGGTGGCAGGCGTCGAGATGGCATAGCCGTTATTGCGACAGAAAAAAATCACCGGCACCTGGTGCACCGAGGCCATATTAAGCGCGGCATGGAAATCCCCTTCTGAGGCTGCGCCTTCGCCAAAAAAGGTCAACGTGCAGTGGCCTTCACCGGCCAGCTTTTGGCCATAGGCGTACCCGGTGGCCTGGGGAATCTGGGTCGCTAGCGGGGAAGAGATGGTCATGTAGTGCAGCTTACGGGAGCCGTAGTGAATCGGCATTTGGCGACCTTTACCGTAGTCGAGCTCGTTGCCAAACAGCTGATTCATAAACTCGTCGATCGAGAAGCCGCGATACATTAGAGCGCCTTGCTCACGGTACTGGGCCATGATCATATCGGCATCATCCAGCGCAGCGGTCGCGCCGACCACGGCGGCCTCCTCGCCGGTACACTGCATGTAAAAGCTGAGGCGCCCCTGGCGCTGAGCGGCCATCATGCGTTCATCGAGAATACGGGTGGCCAACATGGCCTGATAGAGCTTACGCGCGTGTTCCCGCGTTAGCGGGGGCTCTTTTGCGCCTTCGTAGAGTTCTCCATCCGGGTTCAGCAGACAAAAGGTCTCGATGGAGAATTCATCGCCGGTCATGAAAGACGGCTGGTGTACGTACTGAGTCATCATTATTGTCCTTGTTTTTACCCCTTTTGAGGGCAGTGTTGTCGGTGATGACCGTTTGTGCCAGTGGATTTATCTGACACGGGTCAACGCAACACTTGGACAGTAACTCAGTGCAAGCGGTTTAGGGATTCAACTTAAGACGCAGAGAGACGCTGACGTAAGTGCTGCTGATACACGTTAAAAGCGCTGTCGACACACAGCGCCAGCAGCGCAATCAGCAGCGCTCCTTGCAGTACGTAGGCCACGTTGCCGTTGACGATCCCGGCAATGATCGGATCGCCTAGGTTACTCGCGCCTACGGTAGCGCCCAAAGCAGCCGTGGCAATGTTGATCGTGACCGACGTCCGAACGCCTGCGAGGATGACGGGGGCCGCCAACGGAAGTTCGACTTGGCGCAGGACTTGCCAAGGCGTCATGCCCATGGCTTGCGCCGCTTGTTTGATAGTCGGGTCGACATCATTGATACCGGCCAGCGTATTACGCACGATCGGCAGCAGCCCGTAGAGCATGAGGGCAACGATGATAGGGAGCGTACCAAAGCCGAGCACCGGAACGGCTAAGGCCAACACGGCCACCGGTGGAAACGTTTGTCCCAACGATGCCAACTGCCCTACCAGCGGCAAAAAATCACGCCCTCGCTCGCGAGTGACGGCAATGCCCGCCGCTACCCCCACCACGATGGTCACTGCCGCCGCCACCCCGACCACCAAGACATGGCGTCCCAACAGTTCATACAGCGCTGCGCGGTCGTAGATGACCTGCCTGGCATCCGTCTCCACCCAGCGAAACATACTCTCGAGGCCCGGCATGCCAACGATGCACACGGCCAGCAACACGGCCCAGATGAGCGGAAGAAACCACTGCACGCTGACCGCGTTGAGCTTGACGGAAGCTGACTTACGCGTCACGTTGGCTCACCTTATCCAGCTGCGCTTCTTTGACGATTCGGCGCAGAGAGAGCTCGCCGATCGGCACGTCGTTTTGGTCTACGACCGTCAAGCGGTCACAGTGATCACGTAGCATCATGGAAAGCGCTTGTCGCAGCGTGAAATCGGCAGGAATCCGCGATTGCGCGGGCAGCGTCGGACCAAGCGAGGTCATGTGATCTTTCACTCTGGTCAACGCTGCCTGCTTCAAGCCCCGCTCAAGGCCACCCAGCAGCGACTCGACAAAGGGATCAGCAGGATGCTGCAACAGTGCCAGCGGCGTGCCTTGCTGAACGATGCGACCATCGCGCATGACGACCAGCTGGTCGGCTAACCGCAGCGCTTCGTCCATATCATGAGTCACGAAGACGATGGTTTTGTGCAGCCGAGCCTGCAACTTGGCCAGCTCATCCTGAAGTTTTTCCCGGGTGATGGGGTCCAGAGCGCCAAAGGGTTCATCCATAAGCAGAATGTCGGGATCAGCGGCAAGCGCACGGGCGACACCCACTCGCTGAGCTTGTCCTCCCGAGAGTTGATGCGGATATTTATGAGCGAACTCGTCTACCGGCAGCCCCAAAAGCCCCATCAGCTCTTCAACTCGGGCGGAAATCTCGGCGGCGGGCCACTTCAGCAGCCGAGGCACCAATCCAATATTGCGTGCAACGCTCCAATGAGGGAACAGCCCAGTACTCTGGATCACATAGCCAATTCGACGACGCAGTTTCACCGAATCGTACTGCTCGATCGCTTGGCCATCCAAAATGATGTCGCCGCTGCTGTGATCGATCAGCCGGTTGATCATACGCAGCGTGGTGGATTTACCGCAGCCAGAGGTCCCCACCAGCGCACAGAGCTTTCCTTTTGCGACCCGTAGCGTGATGTCATCCACGGCGATGTCGTCGCCAAACTGTTTTGAAACGTGGGAAAGCTCGATCATTCCTGTCCTCCGGGACGCAGCGCGTCTGCCAACGCGCCTAACCCTGCATCCACCATTAGTGCCAAGATTAGAATGGGCAGCGCGCCCAGTAGCACCATATCCATGGCGGCTTGACCCAGCCCTTGAAAAATGAACGTACCCAAACCACCGGCCCCGATCAGCGCGGCCACAGCGGTTAACCCGACGGCCTGAACGGAGGTAATACGCACGCCTTCTAACAGCACGGGAAGCGCCAGCGGAAAACGCACTTGCCAAAAACGCTGGCTCGTACGCATGCCCATGGCTTTAGCGGCTTGCAATGTGTCCTCGCTCACCTCTTCGAGGGCGATGTAGGTATTACGTACCATCGGCAGCAGGCTGTAGGCTATGAGCGCGATCAACGCGGGCGCGTTACCAATACCGCTCACCCCTAATGCCGCCAGTGTCGGTACGTTCGCTGCCAACCAAGCCAGGGGCGCTAGCAACAGTCCAAAGAGCGCTAAGCTGGGGATGGTTTGTAAAAAGTTCAGCAGCGTAAAGGCGACTTTTTGCAGGCGCTGATAGCGACGCATCAGCATCGCTAACGACATCCCCAGCACCACGCTGACGCCTACGGCGGTGCTCACCAGCGCAATGTGTTGTCTCAACGCCTGATAAAACTGCTGCTCGCGCGCCTGAAACTCCTGCACGAGCGCAAGGTGATCCAGCCAGAGTGCCGCACACCCCCACCAAGCCACACCTACCCCTCCTAGCAGTAGAGTGGGCCACCAGCGCGACAATCCCAAGCGCAGTCGCAGTTCTACCAAACAGAGCAGTAAGACGAACAGCACGGACCAATAGGCCGGACCTATGCCAAGCCGGGCCTGGGGCAGTGAAGGGTCGACCAGCCAATGCCCAGCTACCATTAAGCCAAATGGCATGAGTAGCAAGGTGAGTGTGATAAGACCCAGTATCGCCCGGTAGTGTCGGGGGCTGGGGACGCAGGCCAGAGCCGTCATGGCAACAAAGAGCAGCGACACGAGTATCGCCCCTGGCCAACGAATAGCGTCGACGATGCCAAAGGTGGTACCGGAAACGATGCGATTAGGGGCAACACTCACGAAGCTCAACAGCCAAGCGGCAGCCAGCATGGCAACGCTTAGGCACAACAGCACAACATTCGGGTACCAAGGGCGTCGTTTAAACGATGGCGATGGCAAAGCGTCGATTAACGACATTCATTAGTCATCCAGGCCGTCAAGGTAGTCACTGGCGACCTGATCCGGCGAGAAGCCATTCACCGCGACATCTGCGTTGAGATCTTGAAGCGTGACGAGGTCGAGCGTGGCGAATACTTCATTCAGCACCGCTTCCATTTCAGGGTAAGCGTTCAGTACTTCCTCACGCACCACGGGGGCGGGTTGATACACCGGCTGGACGCCTTTGGAGTCTTCGAGGACGACAAGCCCTAACGCGCTCAAACCACCGTCGGTCCCGTAGGTCATGGCACCGTTGACACCGCTGGTTTGCTGAGCCGCTGCACGCATCGTCGCCGCGGTATTGCCACCAGAAAGCACCAGCAGTTGGTCATCGCTCAACTCGAAGCCGTAGGCGTCTTGGAAAGCAGGTAGCGCCTGGGCAGATTCGACAAATTCGGCGCTGGCAGCAAATTTGAACTCCCCGCCGTCGGCAAGATACGCGGCCAGATCATCCAGCGTCACCAAATCATTGGCCTCGGCCACGTCCTGACGAATGCTCATGGCCCACGTATTGTTGGCACTGGCAGGCTGGAGCCAGATCAAGCCCTGTTCAGCATCACGTTCGCTAACGGTTTGATACGCCTCTTCTGCGCTGTTCCACACCGGGCTATCGGTCATGTCGAAGAAAAACGCGCCATTCCCCGTGTACTCGGGGTAAAGGTCGATCTCGCCTGCTTGCAGGGCGCTGCGTACCACGCTGGTGCCCCCCAGTTGCAGGCGATCTTCGGTGGGAATCCCGTTACGCTCCAGCGTCTGGATGATCAACTCGCCCAGGACGGACCCTTCGGTATCGATCTTGGAAGAGACCACCACAGGGTCGTTAGCACTGGCGGTGGAGAGTGTGGCGACAGAAAAGGCTACCGTCGATAGACAGGCAGCCAACGAAGGTGTGTACAGTGAGCGCATGGGGTCATCCTTTTCAATGAGCGTCTAGGGCGTATCGTTTCAGTATAAGAGCCTGCTGCGTTGAAGTCAGACGCCGCGTTAACGACGTCTGACCCAGGCGCGCGATTAAGGCGCTTCGATCACCCAGGTGGTTCCTTCCCGGGAGTCCTTAAGAATGATGCCAAGCGCTGCCAACTCGTCACGAATAGCATCAGCGCGGGCAAAATCCTTGCTGGCTTTCGCTGCATACCGCTCGGCGATTTTCGCTTCGATCTCCTCCTCACTTAGCGCTACCTGCTGCTGGGCACCTTTCAGGAACGTTTGTGGCGTTTGCTGCAGTAGTCCCAGCACCCCGGCCAAGCGCTTTAACTCACCAGCCAAACGCGGTGCCTCTGCCGGCTGATCGCTTTTCGCTCGGTTGAGATCGCGGGCCAAGTCGAATAGCGCGGCCAAGGCGACAGGCGTGTTGAAGTCGTCGTCCATTGCCGCGGTAAAGCGCTCCGCGGCATCGCTGGCGGCTGCCTGCTCGTCAGCGTTCACGCCATCTAATGCCGTATAAAGCCGCGTCAGCGACTTACGCGCTTCGACCAGGGAGTCCACCGAGTAATTGATGGCGCTGCGATAGTGGCTTGCCACCAACAGGTAGCGCACCACTTCTGGATCATGCTCGTCAAGCACGTCGCGGATGGTGAAGAAGTTACCCAATGATTTGGACATCTTCTCTTGGTTGACGCGAACGGCTCCGGCATGCATCCAGGTATTGACGTAGGTTTTCCCTGTCGCCGCTTCCGATTGGGCAATCTCGTTTTCATGATGGGGGAAGGTCAAATCCGGCCCGCCACCATGGATATCGAAGGTATCGCCCAAACAGCAGGTCGACATCGCGGAACACTCGATGTGCCAACCCGGTCGCCCGTCTCCCCAGGGAGAGTGCCAGTGGGCTTCACCCGGCTTGGCCGCTTTCCAAAGCACGAAATCCAGCGGGTCTTCTTTGTGCACATCCACATCGACCCGTGCACCAGAGCGCATGTCATCCAACTGACGGTTATTCAATTTGCCGTAGTCGGCGAATTTACGCACTCGGTAATAAACGTCACCATTGGCTGCTGCGTAGGCAAACCCTTTTTCGATGAGCGTTTCGATCATGGCAACGATATCGCCAATATGCCCAGTTGCACGGGGCTCCTGGCTAGGCGGCAGCACGTTCAGGCGTCCCTCATCCTCATGCATCGCAGCAATCATGCGCTCAGTGAGCGCGCTAATAGTTTCGCCGTTCTCCTCGGCCCGCTTGAGGATCTTATCGTCGATATCCGTGATATTGCGCACGTAGGTCACGTCATAGCCACGGTGGCGCAAATAGCGGGTAATCACGTCAAAGGCCACCATCACCCTGGCGTGGCCAAGGTGACAGTAGTCATACACCGTCATGCCGCAAACGTACATGCTGACCTTGCCAGCAACCAGTGGGCTAAAAGGCTCTTTGCGGCGTGTCAGCGTATTGTAAATGTGCATATGACGTTTCCTTAACCCTTCTGTTTGATTTTCGCCCAGCTATCTTTCAGACCGACGGTACGGTTAAACACGAGGTGCTCAGCCGTCGATGCGTGACGATCGGCGCAGAAGTAACCTACTCGCTCGAATTGGAAGCGATCTTCTGGAGCTGCACTGGCTAAACTTGGTTCGCCGATGGCTTCACATACCACCAGCGACTCGGGGTTCAGGTGCTCCAGGAAGTCGACATCCTTATCACGGTCCGGCTGCTCGACCATAAACAGGTTGTCGTACAGGCGGACTTCCATCGGTACACCATGGGCAGCGCTGACCCAGTGAATCACGCCTTTCACCTTGCGGCCTTCCGGGTTTTTACCCAGGGTGTCGAAGTCCACGGAGCAGCGCAGCTCAACAATCTCACCTGCATCGTCTTTGATCACTTCATCACAGCGAATTACGTAGCTGTTGCGCAGACGCACTTCTTTGCCCGGTGCTAGGCGGAAGAATTTCTTCGGTGCGTCTTCCATGAAATCGTCTTGGTCGATGTAGAGTTCACGCCCAAACGGCACCTTCCGCATGGGCATGTCGTCACGCGCCGGGTGGCCTGGCACCTCGTAGACCTCTTCGTGGTCTTCCGCCACGTTGGTCAGTACCACTTTCAACGGCTTGAGCACGCACATGGCGCGGGGTGCGTTATCTTCCAAATCTGAGCGGATGGCGTGGGTCAGCATGGCGATATCCACCAAACCACCGTCGGAGCGGGTCACGCCGATCATTTCACAGAATTTACGAATCGAAGCGGGCGTATAGCCACGGCGACGCATACCGGAAATGGTCGGCATCCGTGGGTCATCCCAACCATCGACGATCTGCTCATCCACCAACAGCTTCAGCTTACGCTTGGAGGTCAGCGTGTAGTCGAGATTGAGACGGGCAAATTCGATCTGACGCGGTTTTGCAGGCACCGGCAGGTTATTCAAGAACCACTCATACAGCGGGCGATGGTCTTCAAATTCCAGCGTACAGATGGAGTGGGTAATGCCCTCGATGGCATCCGACTGGCCGTGGGTAAAATCGTACGAGGGGTAGATTTTCCACTTATCACCGGTTTGGTGGTGATGAGCATGACGAATCCGGTACAAAATCGGATCGCGCAAATTGATGTTGGGCGACGCCATATCGATTTTGGCGCGCAGTACTTTTTCGCCTTCACCAAACTCACCGTTGCGCATCCGCTCAAGAAGGTCCAGGTTCTCGTCGGCGCTGCGCTCACGGTAAGGGCTCGGCTTGCCGGGCTCGGTCAGCGTGCCTCGATATTCACGAATCTCATCCGGGGAGAGATCATCCACATAGGCTTTCCCTTCGCGAATCAGGTGTTGGGCCCAGGCGTAGAGCTGATCGAAGTAGTCGGAAGCGAAGCGCACCGGACCGGCCCATTCAAAGCCCAACCAGCTAACGTCTTCTTTGATGGCATCGATGTACGCCTGCTCTTCTTTCGCCGGGTTGGTGTCGTCAAAGCGCAGATGACACTCACCACCCAACTGCTCTGCCAACCCGAAATTCAAACAGATCGACTTGGCGTGGCCGATATGCAAAAAGCCGTTGGGCTCCGGGGGAAAGCGCGTCACGATTTTGGTGACCTGGCCGCCCGCTATCTCGTCGCGTACTTGGTTGCGAATGAAGTTCGGCGCTGGGGTGGTCTCGTTGGTCATGGTGGTGTTGATAACCTCATGGTGGATGGCGTGCTGGGCACACGATACGAAGGCAATCGGGGTTTGCGCTTCGCGGTGCCGAGCAAAACCGCTATTATAACGTGACGCCGATGCACAGCGCCAAGGCGAACGCCTTTATTGAACAGGAATTTATCCATGATCGTATTACAGACGAACCACGGTGACATCACCATTGCGCTTAATCATGAAAAAGCCCCGGCCACTGCGGCGAATTTCGAACAGTACGTGCGCGACGGTTTTTACGACGGCACGCTGTTTCACCGGGTCATCGATGGCTTCATGATTCAAGGCGGCGGTTTCGACCAAGAGTTCAACCAAAAGCCGACACGCGATCCGATCGAAAACGAGGCTGACAACGGTTTGCAAAACACTATCGGCACGCTGGCCATGGCCCGTACGCAAGACCCCCACTCCGCCACGGCGCAGTTCTTTATCAATGTCGGTAATAACAGCTTCCTCAACCATAGCGGCAAAAGCCTGCAAGGTTGGGGCTATGCGGTCTTTGGAGAGGTCGTCGATGGTATGGACGTGGTCAACGCCATTAAAGGTGTGAGCACCACACGTCGCGGCATGCATGCTGACGTTCCCGCAGAAGACGTCATCATCGAACGCGCCTACGTGAAGGAAGCGGAATAACCGTTGGGAGCTTTATGCGTACTCTGCTCATCGCTGATATGCATCTAAGTCACGATACCCCTGAGATCAATCAGGGGTTTTACCGTTACTTGGAACAAACCGCTCAAGGTGCAGACGCGCTCTACATTCTGGGCGATCTTTTCGATGCCTGGATTGGCGACGACCTGCTGGACACGCCGCATCCGTTGAGCGCCGTGGCCCATAACGTCATTCAACGGCTACGTGTACTCAGCGACGCGGGCACTAGCATCTATTTCATTCATGGCAACCGCGATTTTTTGCTGGGTGAACGCTTCATCAACGGCTGTGGTGCCACTCTGCTGCCAGACAGTGAAGAAGTCGAACTGCAAGGTGTCCCCGCCGTTATTCTTCACGGCGACAGCCTGTGTACCAAAGACGAAGCTTACATGGCGTTTCGCGCTCAGTCGCGAAGCGAGCAGTGGCAGCATCAGATTCTCTCGCTGCCATTGGAGCAGCGATTGGAGCTTGCCAAAAGCTTGCGCATGCAGTCAGGTGATGCCAATGCGGGCAAAGCCGACGACATCATGGACGTCACCCAAGACGAAGTCGTGGCACTTATGGAACGTTGCGGCGTATCGACCATGATTCATGGTCATACTCACCGGCCCAACGTACACGACCTCACAGTGGAAGACGTGCCTGCCAAACGCTTCGTACTAGGGGACTGGGACAGCGAACACGGCTGGGATGTGCTAGTGGAGCGCTCTGACGAGCGTCACGCCGAACCCGTATTGCGGCAGTTTCCACTCAACGCTCCGCCCTAACCTGCGCTCATTGCGACATAAAAAAGCCGATCAAATCGATCGGCTTTTTTCTATGGCGTTCCTCCAACGCGGGGCTATGCCCTAGCGCTCGATCTCCGCCTCGCTACGCAAGTCGTCAATCAAGCCCTGGATGACCGATTGAGCACGAAGCTGCTCGGCCATTTGGGCCACGAACGCCGTCATTTGCTCATCCACCTCGCCAGCGGAAACGTCGTCAAGCGCAACGACAGCCACCCCTTGCGGCATGTTGACGGCACGGTAAACGCTTTCGCCCTCGTCTGGACGAGGCATACGGAAGACTTCACCCACCAGCGATTGAGGCAGCGTGGTGTCCGACTGACGCGACACGTCATTGGCTTCCAGCCACTCCAGCTCGACACTCTCACCTTCCCGCAGGGAAGCAATTAGCTCTGCTGCCTGGGCCTGAAGTGCTTCTTGGCGCTGCTGAGCCGCAACAGCCTGCTCGACTTCCTCGCGAACGGCTTCCAAGGGCAGAACCGTCGCGTCCCGATGCTCGGCCACCCGCAGCACGAGACGTCGATCATTATCGAGTTCGATTACTTCGCTGTTGTAGCCCTCTTCCAGCACGTCTGCACTGAAAGCTTCATCCAGAACGCCGGGCTCAGACAGTACACCTTCTCCTTCACCACGGGCGATCCATTCCGTTCGCTCGAGCGTCAGGCCGAGATCATCAGCGACACTTTGCAGGTCGTCGGCAGCAAAGCTCTCGTCGATCAGGCGCTGCACTTGCTCGTTGAATTCGTCGTTGACACTGCTGAGTGCTACGTCCTGTGCCAGCGCATCGCGCTGCTCTTCAAACGATGGGCCTGCCAGTTCGGTTACCCGAAGAATGTGGAAAGCACCGTCCATTTCTACTAACTGAGAGGTCTCGCCTACGCCCAGAGAAAACGCCGCTTCATCGAAGGCATCACCAAAAAAACCACGGCTAATGACGCCAAGATCGCCACCGTCCTCGGCACTGGCCGTATCGTCCGAGTAGCGCGCCGCGGTATCCGCAAAACTTTCGCCCTCTTCCAATGACGCAAGCGCTTCGCTCGCCAGCGCTTCAGCTTCTTCGCGACTCCGCTCATCGCCGAAGGTCACCATGATGTGTGATACACGACGGTCAGCGCTTTGGTTCTGCTCGCGCCACGCTTCCCGAAGCGCCTGCTCGTCCACCTCGACGTCGTCCGCCATAGCTTGGCGATCGATCAACACGTACTCGACGCGCACCTGTTCAGGACGCTCGAAACGTGACTGGTTGGCATCGTAGTACGCCTGCATCTGTTCGTCGGTGACGTTGACGTCGATCTCGACATCTTCTGCATTCAGCATAACGTAGCGAAAATCGCGCTGCTGACGCTGCAGATCGGCCAAGCGCTGCTCTTCACTGGGTAGACTGAAATCGCTAAACGCAAGCCCCTGCTGTAAATGCTGACGTTTGATATCGACTCTCAGTTCTTCTCGAAATGAGAGTGGCGTGTAACCGGCGCCAGCGAGACGGTTACGGAACAGCTCGGCCGAAAAACGCCCGTCTTGGTCATGAAACTCCGGCAGGCTGACGATCATTTGATCCAACTGTGCATCGGAGACGTGAAAACCGCCGTCTTCGGCGTATTGGGTCAGCAAGGTTTGGGTAATGAGCTGGTCGAGCATGTCATTGCGCAGCGCTCGCTCTTGCTCGGGCGGCACCTGGCCAGAACGCAGTGCACGCTGAACGCCCAGCTCGACGTCTTGGCGCATAATGGGTTCACCATTCACGCTGGCGACTTCGTTGGGGTCGCTACCAAACACGCTAAACAGCGATTCCACGCCAAACAGTGCCATGGCCGCCACCATGAGACCGATAATTATCTTGGCACCCCAGCTTCTGGAGCCATCTCGTATACTTTGCAGCATGCTAGCCTCAGATCATCAAAGCCATCTATTGCCCAAATCATCGGGCCAGAAAAGAACATGGGCGCATCGCGGATGCGATGCGCCCATTAGGTTACAGCAAACGCGTGCCAATTAGTTGACGGCGTCTTTCAGCGCTTTACCGGCTTTAAAGCTGGGTACTTTGGCGGCGCTGATTTCGATGGGCTGGCCCGTTTGCGGGTTACGGCCGGTACGTGCAGCACGCTCTTTGATTGCGAAAGTACCAAAACCGACCAGAGAAACACTCTCGCCTTTTTTGAGGCTATCGGTGACAGACTCCACCATGGCATCCAATGCGCGGGTTGCCGCTGCTTTCGGAATATCTGCAGACGCGGCAATAGCTTCAATCAGCTCGGACTTATTCACACTTCACCCCTTAACTGTTTCAAAAAATGGCTCTGAACGGCACGGTCACCGAGTGCATCAACCTCAAAGCATAGCTGCGTTTTATAGCAATGCCTTGAAACACCTGTCAAGCGACCGGGCCGTGAAATGCCCGCTGCTCAAGGCATTGGGCAAATTTATTAAGTAAAATTAAAGCGGAAGGTGCTTTAATGCTTAATGGGTGCTTGCAACAGCATTTGTACTGAACGACTTATCGGCGCCTTTTAGCGTGGCCCCTTCGGTCACGTTCTCCGCCAGCGCAACCGCCAGCACGTCATCTATCCACCGTACGGGACGAATATCAAGTGCTCCTTTGATATTCTCCGGTACTTCCTTGAGATCTCGACGATTTTCCTCAGGGATTAGGACGGTCTTTATACCACCCCGCCGGGCCGCCAGCAATTTCTCCTTTAGACCACCAATCGGCAGCACTTCGCCCCGGAGGTTGACCTCACCTGTCATGGCCACATCGCAGCGTACCGGGCGTTGCGTGTAGGCCGAGACAATGGCTGTCACCATGGCGATACCCGCGCTAGGCCCATCTTTGGGCGTTGCACCTTCAGGCACGTGGATATGCAGGTCCTCGTTCTCGAAACGCTGAGGGTCGATACCATAGGCATCGGCTCGCGCCTTGACCACCGTCTGAGCAGCACTCACCGACTCTTTCATGACATCGCCCAAAGAGCCGGTTTTATTGATGCGACCTTTTCCTGGCGTGACGACCGATTCGATATTGAGCAGCTCGCCGCCCACGGACGTCCATGCCAAGCCGGTGACTCGGCCTACCTGATCCTCTTGCTCTGCCAAACCGTAGCTGTAGCGACGGACACCCGCATAGGTTTCGATCTGATCGGCAGACAAGAGTTGCGGAGCCTGCAGCTTGCTACCGGCTTTGTCTTTCGAGGTGCGCTCGGCTTCAAGGCGCTCGCGCAGTACCTTGCGACACACTTTGGCGATTTGACGTTCAAGCTCCCGCACACCCGCTTCACGGGTGTAGTAGCGTACGAGCTCCAGTAGCGCATCGTCACCGAGTGCCAACTCTTGCTCTTCCAAACCGTTGGCTTCCAGCTGTTTTGGCAGCAGGTAGCGCTTGGCGATGGCCAGCTTCTCATCTTCGGTGTAGCCGGGCAGGCGGATGATCTCCATACGATCCAGCAGCGGGCCTGGAATGTTCATCGAGTTCGCCGTGCAGATAAACAGCGTCTCGGAGAGATCGTAGTCCAGCTCGAGGTAATGGTCGCTAAAGCTGCTGTTCTGCTCGGGATCCAACACCTCCAGCAGCGCGGAGGCGGGATCTCCCCGATGGTCCATTCCCAGCTTGTCCACTTCATCCAACAGGAACAGCGGATTTTTCACACCGGCACGACTCATGCGCTGCATCAGCTTACCGGGGAGCGAACCAATGTAGGTACGACGATGGCCACGAATCTCCGACTCATCGCGCACGCCACCCAGCGCCAGGCGAACGTACTTACGATTGGTCGCACGGGCAATGGACTGCCCCAATGAGGTTTTCCCCACACCAGGCGGCCCCACCAAACAAAGCACCGGCCCCTTCAGTTTTCGCACGCGCTTTTGGACTGCCAGGTACTCAAGAATGCGCGCCTTGACCTCTTCCAAACCGTAATGATCCGCGTCGAGCACTTCTTGTGCTTTGACCAAGTCATGCTTGACCCGCGTGCGTTTTTTCCACGGCACGGCGATGAGCCAGTCCAGATACGAACGCACTACGGTCGCCTCAGCAGAGTTCGACGCCATCATCTTGAGCTTGTTGAGCTCTTGCGTCGCTTTTTCAGATGCCTCTTTGGGCATGCCGGACTCTTTGATCGCCTGTTCGTACTTTTCTGCCTCATTGGGCACGTTATCCAGCTCACCCATCTCTTTCTGGATGGCCTTCATTTGCTCGTTAAGGTAATACTCGCGCTGCGTTTTCTCCATCTGCTCTTTGACACGCGAGCGGATGCGCTTTTCTACCTGGAGCAGATCGATTTCAGACTCGATCAGCGCCATCAAGTGCTCGATACGGTCACGTACGCGATCCATCTCGAGCAGCTCCTGCTTGTCACCAATTTTCAGCGACAGGTGGGCGCAGATGGTATCCACCAGCCGACTCGGATCTTCGATGCCGGAGAGCGAGTTCAGCACTTCGTTGGGGACTTTCTTGGAGAGTTTGACGTACTGCTCGAACTGATTCAGCAGCACTCTCACCAGCGCCTCCTGCTCACGGCTGGTGAGCGGCTCGCTTTCACGCGGCGTTAAATGCGCTTGGGTGTAGCCCACCTCGTTTTCTTCGATATCGATGACATCAGCGCGGAAGCTGCCCTCGATCAAAACCTTGACGGTACCATCTGGCAGTTTCAGCAGCTGCATGATGTCAGCAACGGTCCCCATCGCGTAGAGGTCCGCATTGTCAGGATCATCCTGTGAGGCTTCTCGCTGAGCCACCAGCAGTACACGCTTGTCGGCTTCCATTGCGGCTTCCAGGGCCTGAATGGACTTTTCGCGACCAACAAAAAGCGGAATAACCATTTGCGGGTACACTACGACATCCCGCAATGGCAACAGGGGTAGACATTGTGTCTGATCGGCGTTCTGCTGCATCGCAGACGTTCCTCAAATTCGGATGAGTACTTGAACGGTACTTAGCCAAGTACCTCACAGTGTGAAAGGGCATGGCAGGACACGCTCACTGCGTGCTGATCAGCCATTTCAAGTCGTGTGTTAACAACAAGGGGCCGCCTAGGCGACCCCTTGGTTTGGCACCAGCGGTGGAGAGCTAGGCCGTGGCACGCACGTCGGGGTTAGCCGTCGGTGCCGTCGACCCGGGCTTCTTCCTGCTGCGAGTAGATCAACAGTGGCTCGCTTTCGCCAGCGATAACCGAGCCATCGATGACGACTTTGCTCACCCCTTCCAAGGATGGAATTTCATACATCGTGTCGAGCAGAACCGACTCTAGTATGGAGCGAAGGCCACGCGCGCCGGTTTTACGCTCCATGGCTTTCGCCGCCACGGCTTTCAGCGCATCGTCTCTAAACTCCAGCGTGACGTCTTCCATCTCGAAGAGCTTGGCGTATTGCTTGATCAGCGAGTTTTTGGGCTCGGTCAAGATTTGCACCAGTGCATCTTCGGTGAGTTCGGTCAACGTGGCGATAACGGGCAGACGACCGACGAACTCTGGGATCAAACCGAACTTGACCAGATCTTCAGGTTCGACATCTGCCAACAGCTCTCCCACACCGCGAGAGGACTCTTTGCTCTTGACGCTGGCGTTGAAGCCAATCCCGCCTTTCTCGGCACGATCACGAATCACTTTATCGAGACCCGCAAACGCACCGCCGACGATGAACAAGATATTCGCCGTATTTACCTGGACAAACTCCTGCTGAGGATGCTTGCGCCCCCCTTGCGGAGGAACAGAGGCCGTCGTGCCTTCAATCAGCTTCAACAGCGCCTGTTGCACGCCTTCGCCAGAGACATCACGGGTAATCGACGGATTGTCCGATTTGCGCGAGATCTTGTCGATTTCATCGATGTAAACAATGCCGCGCTCGGCCTTCTCGACATCGTAGTCACACTTCTGAAGCAGCTTTTGGATGATGTTTTCAACATCTTCACCCACGTAACCTGCTTCGGTCAGCGTCGTTGCATCAGCAATGGTAAAAGGTACATTCAGTAGCCGCGCCATGGTTTCGGCGAGGAGCGTTTTACCGCTGCCCGTCGGACCAATCAGCAGGATGTTGGATTTACCTAGCTCCACATCGCCTTCACGCACTTCTGACTTCAGACGCTTGTAGTGGTTATACACCGCTACGGACAGCACCATTTTGGCGCGGTCTTGTCCGATGACGTAGTCGTCCAATGTATGACGTATTTCGCGGGGCGTAGGTAAACGCTCCTCATCGCTCTCGGCATCGGCTTCGAGAACTTCTTCGCGAATGATGTCATTACATAAGTCGACACACTCATCGCAGATATACACGGACGGGCCGGCAATCAGCTTACGTACTTCGTTTTGGTTTTTGCCACAAAACGAGCAGTAGAGCAGTTTGCCACCTTCGTCCTTGCCTTTGCCGTCGGCCATTCGCGTACCTCTGTCACTGCGGCGGCTGACGCCGCCTTAAAAGCTCGTTAGAAAAGCAGAATCCTATCACGCTATCAGGATGTAGGCCGCTTATCCAGCACTGCGTCAATCAAGCCGTACTCTTTGGCCTTATTGGCGCTCATGAAATTGTCGCGGTCGGTATCTTGGGCCACTTTCTCAATCTCTTGACCGGTGTGATGGGCCAGGATTTGATTCAGTTTTTCACGAATACCGAGAATTTCACGGGTGTGAATCTCGATATCCGATGCTTGGCCTTGGTAACCACCGAGCGGCTGGTGAATCATTACACGGGAATTAGGCAGGCAGTAACGCTTGCCTGCTGCACCCGCGGTGAGCAGGAGTGCGCCCATGCTAGCCGCTTGACCGATACACACGGTGGAGACATCCGGCTTGATGAACTGCATGGTGTCGTAGATGGACATCCCTGCCGTCACCGAGCCACCGGGCGAGTTAATGTAAAGATGAATATCCTTATCAGGATTCTCAGACTCAAGAAACAGCAGCTGCGCCACGACAAGGTTGGCCATGTAATCTTCTACCGGGCCTACCAGGAAAATCACGCGCTCTTTGAGAAGACGCGAGTAAATGTCGTAGGCTCTTTCCCCTTTGGCGCTCTGCTCAACCACCATGGGCACTAAACCGCCGGCGTTTTGAATATCAAACTCACTCATTCGGGTGATTCCTTGCGTCCGGTAAGGGAAAAGCGCACCCCAGCAGGGTGCGCCACGCGATGAGATCAGGCGCTTGCCTGTTCGCCCTCTTCGTTCTCATCTTGCTCAGCCTGTTGCTGAGCGGCAGCCAGCGCTTGCTGGTAAGACATTTCCACGTCTTTTACGTTCGTTTGCTCAAGCAGCTTATCGACGGCTTTCTCTTCGAGAATGGCAGATTTTACCTGGGTCTTCAGCTGCTCGTTACCCATGTAGTACTCCACCACTTCGGAGGGGTCTTGATATTGCTCGGCCAGCTCTTCGACCTTCGCTTTGATCTCAGCGTCGTCAGCGTCAAGCTCGTGGGCTTTGATCACTTCAGCCAACAGCAGACCGACTTGAACACGACCTTTGGCCTGCTCTTCGAACAGCTCGTTCGGCAGTTGGCTGACATCAAAGTCTTCACCCAAACCGAACTGCTGAGCTGCCTGACGCTTCATGCCGTCAGTCTCTTGCTGAACCAGCGCGCTGGGAACAGGAATGTCGTTCGCCTTTTTGAGGGCGTCCAATACCTGCTGCTTCACACGATTATCGACCGCCTGTGACGCCTCACGTGTCATGTTCTTTTTAATCTCAGCGCGGAATTTGGTCTCGTCACCACCTTCTACGCCAAAACGCTCGATGAACGCTGCATTCACTTCCGGCAACTTCTGAGTGCTGACTTTGTGGACGGTAACTTTGAAAGTCGCATCCTGACCGGCAAGGTGCTCGGCTTGGTAATCTTCCGGGAACGTTACAGAGATGGTTTTCTCTTCGCCCGCTTTGGCACCGATCAGCTGCTCTTCGAAGCCCGGAATGAAGCTATTGGAACCGATGACCAACGCGTGGCCTTCAGCGCTACCACCCTCGAACGGCTCGTCACCCAAGAAACCTTGGAAGTCGATGGTGACTTGGTCGCCATCCGCTGCGGCCGCGTCAACCTCTTCCCACGCGGCGTTTTGCTTACGCAGCGTGTCGATCATTTCATCGACATCGGCGTCGCTAACGGAAACCACCGGACGCTCAACCTCAGTGCCTTCGATAGACGCCAGTTCGACCTGCGGATAGATTTCCATGATGGCAACGAACTCGAGATCTTTGCCTTCTTGATTTACTTTTGGCTCGATCTGCGGGAAACCAGCAGGATTGAGGCCTTCTTCAGTGATCGCACGCACGTAGCGTTCACGCATCACTTCGCCTACCACTTCATTGCGCACGCTGTCGCCATAGCGCTGACGCACGACGGCCATTGGCACCCGGCCTTGGCGGAAACCGTTCAAGCGAACGTTTTTCGCGGTGTCTTTCAAGCGAGCGCTGACGGCCTCGTCGATATCTGCTGCCGGCACCTGAATAGTGATACGGCGTTCGATCTGGGAGGTCGTCTCGACGGAAACTTGCATGAATTGTCCTCTAGCGGCTGGGCGTTGTGTTAGTTGCGTAAAATATATTCAAGGAGTCAATTTTAAGAACCCTGACGCATGGTGGCAAGCGCCATGCTCGCAAGATGGGGGCACGAGCATCAAATACAAGGGGTTAGCAGGACAAAAACTCACGCGTCACGCGCTGGCCACCATAACGATACCGCATGCAGCAGGAGGCCACAGGTCGTCGCGTGGGAGATGAAGACCTGCCAACTGATCCATTCGGTAAACACGGCATGCCAGGCTCCCATTACCAAAGCCCCCAACACCAGCATCATGGCCAAGCGCTTAAGCAATGGCGGCACTGCTTGCCGGGCTTCAAGTGACAACATCTTCCACTGAAAGATGGCAGCACCTGCTACGAACACCAAAGCCATCAGCAGTAGCGTCTGGCGAGTTTCGTGCCCGCCCGCCATGTAACGTGGCAATGCGGACAGCATCACGATGCACAACCCCAGTGCCACGCTGACCCGCTCAGGGGAGTAAAGCGCTCGCTGCATGTTAAACGACCTTCAGCTGCTGAGCTTCGATCCACTCCTCGACCCAAGGTAGCGCAGCATCATCGGCCATGAAGGTTTCCATGGCATCGATTTCAAGACGCTCACCTAACCGTTGAGCACCGTGGTCTTGAAGGAGGTCATCCAGCGCCCGGCCCGCGCCGCAAAACGTGTCCCCATAGGAGCTGTCACCTAGCGCAATGAGGCCATAACGCAATCCTGTAAGTGAAGGGCTTTGGTCTTTCAGGCTGCGTACAAAGGGAACGAAATTACCGGGAAAATCCCCACTGCCGGTGGTCGAAACACAAAACAGGGTCAGGTCATTTCTCTGGGTAATATCCTCAACCGTTGGCTGCTCAGAGATGTCGACAGCATAACCAGCCTGTTCAAACAGAGGCTTGACCTGTTCCGCCACATCCAATGCACCGCCATACATGGTGCCCACCAGAATGGTTAACGTCGGCATTGTTCTACTCCTAGGCAATGGTGTCGCACCTTACGTTGTGATCTCCACAAAGTTCAGTCGACAAATACCTGATGAATTTGCTCAAATATTAACACGACTGGCAAAAACGACGCACGCCCCACGTGGGGCTTCGACAATTGCGCAACAGGAGCGCTTATGCAGCAGGCCTTCGAGACATGGATCACGCCCATCATGGTGGGTGGCTTGATCATCTTTATGTGTTTCATCATTTGGGATTTGGCCAAAAAATCGAACGCTGGCAAGTTTGGCACGATCATGCTGTTTGTCGTGCTAGGCGCTGGCATGCTGGGCTACGTCATTAAAGTCGTGATCACTTGGCTGATTGAAGGACGCGGTATTTAACTTCGCACTCATTGCGACACATCCAGATGCCCATATGAGTGATGCAAAAAAGGAGTGCCTGACGGCACTCCTTTTCGTTGGGCAGCCATGGCAGGGTGATACTACTGGCTACTCGCGTAGCGCTCCACCTGCTGCTTGAGCTTCTGACCGGGGCGAAACGTGACGACACGCCGAGCAGAAATGGGAATCTCCTCACCGGTCTTGGGGTTTCGTCCTGGCCGCTCACGCTTATCACGTAGGTCAAAGTTGCCAAAGCCCGACAGTTTCACCTGTTCGTTCTCACGCAAACAGGCGCGAATTTCTTCAAAGAACGCCTCTACCATCGCTTTTGCTTCTCGCTTCGACAGCGCCAGCTCTGTGTGTAAATGCTCAGCTAGCTCTGCTTTGGTCAACGCACCCATAGGGCTCCTCCATGTAGCATACGCATTGCCAAGAACGTGATAAGCGTCGTGTCATGGCATAGCTTAGTTAGCCGCGAAGTTCGGCATCTAATTCGGCTCGCACGTTAGTAATGATCGAGTCGACCAACTGATTGATTTCTTCATCATTTAGCGTGCGCGAAGCGTGTTGCCAGGTCAAGCCCAATGCAATGCTCTTATAACCTTCGGCCACGCCTTTACCAGCATAGACATCAAATAGCTTTATGTCTTTCAGGTAATCCCCTGCCTTGGCTTTAGCGCAATCCAACAGCGCTTGCACTGGCGTGGCATCTTTGAGGATGAACGCCAAGTCACGACGCACCTCTGGATAGCGGGACAGCGGTTCGAACGCCGGAATCGCCCCTTGGCTCAGCGCATCCAAACGGACCTCGAACAGCACGGCATCGACCTTGAGGCCCAATGTCGCTCGCACTTGCGGATGTAGCGTACCAATCCAGCCTGCTGGCTTACCCTGGTGGAAGAGCTGCGCTGTTTGCCCTGGGTGCAGCGAAGGGTGCTCTCCGGGTTCGAAGCGCCACTCGTCCTGAGCGCCGCCCATGGCCAGTAGACTCTCTAGATCGCCCTTCAGGTCATAGAAGTCCACCTGCGCCTTGGCACCATTCCACCCTTCCGCCTCGCGACCACCACAAACCAGTGCGCCCATCATCGGCACCTGAGTCAAGTGATCCAACGGCCCATTGAACACCAAGCCCGTTTCAAAAATACGCACACGCGTCTGCTGACGATTCAGGTTGTGCTCGAGCGCTCGCACCAAACCGGGGAAGAGACTGGCACGCATCACCGACAGATCCGATGAGATCGGGTTAGCGAGCACGGGAGAAACCGCGTCGGGTAGCATTGCAGCCTGCAGATCAGGTGCAACGAAGCTGTACGTCACTGCTTCTTGGAAGCCGCGGGCGACCATTTGGTTACGCAACTGTGACTGGGTCAAGCTGGCTTCGTTCGCGGATCGCAGCGCCAATCGGGCGGCGGGACGACGCACCGGTAGTTTGTTGTAGCCATGAATACGCGCCACTTCTTCGATGAGGTCTTCCTCGATGGCGACGTCAAATCGCCAACTAGGCGCGACCACCGACCAACCTTCCGCCTGCTTATCGACGGCCAGCCCAAGACGCTGGAGAATATCGGTCACATCGTCCGCCGATAGCCGCTTGGAAAGCGCGCTTTCAAGACGAGCTTCACGCAGCGTAATCGCGCGCGGTGCGGGCAAGTGTTCCTCGCTAACGGTCTCTACCACCGGCCCCGCCTGACCACCACAGATCTCCAACAGAAGCTGTGTGGCACGCTCGACTGCCATGACGGGGAGCTCAGGATCGACGCCACGTTCGAAACGGTGCGATGCATCGGTGTGCAGCCCGTAAGAGCGCGCCTGCCCAGCAATCGCAAGCGGCGCAAAGAACGCCGACTCTAGGAAAATAGTCTGTGTATTTGCGCTAACCCCAGAGTTCTCGCCTCCCATGATACCAGCCATCGCCAGAGGGCCTCGCTCATCGGCAATGACGAGCGTTTCGGGGCGCAAAGCGACCTCTTGGCCATCCAACAACGTCAAGCGTTCGGCGTCTTTGGCCAGACGCACGGTAATACCGCCCTGCAAATGATCGCGATCGAATGCGTGTAACGGCTGGCCAAGCTCTAGCATGACGTAGTTGGTGACATCCACCACCGGATCGATGGAGCGCACGCCGCTGCGACGCAGGCGCTCGACCATCCAGAGCGGTGTTTCGGCATCCACTTTCACGCCTTCGATCACCCGCCCCACGTAGCGAGGGCACTGCTCTGGCGCATCGACCACAACGGGGAAAGTCGTATCGATGGTGGCTTCGACCTCGGTCATGTCCGGACCGTGCACCGGCAGACGGTTAAGGACGCCGACTTCTCTGGCCAGCCCTTTGATGCTGAGGCAGTCGCCGCGGTTCGGCGTTAAATCCACCTCGATGGTCATATCATCGAGCTGCATGTAGTCACGGAAAGGCGTACCAACCGGCGCCGACTCGGGCAGTACCAGAATGCCTGGAGAGGTTTCCTCCTCCAACCCCAACTCTGAAGCCGAGCAGATCATGCCGCGGGATTCAACGCCACGCAGCTTGGCTTTCTTGATTTTGAAATCCCCTGGCAAAACACCCCCCACCTGGGCAAAGGGAATTTTCTGCCCTACGTCGACGTTGGGCGCACCACACACCACTTGCACAGGCTCACCCGTGCCGTCATTGACGGTACAGACATTGAGCTTATCGGCATCGGGATGCTTCTCTTTGGTCAGCACTTCAGCCACGACCACACCGCTAAAAGCAGCGGCGACCGGCTCAACGGCATCTACTTCAAGGCCCGCCATGGTGATCTGGTCGGCCATGGCCTGCGTTTCCAGCTGCGGAGCTATCCATTCACGCAGCCACTGTTCTGAAAATTTCATGTTGATTCCCGTCGCTGGCAGCGGTCTTAGGTGAATTGACGAAGAAAGCGCAGATCGTTTTCAAAGAACAAGCGCAGATCATTAACGCCGTATCGAAGCATCGCCAAACGTTCAGCGCCCATCCCAAAGGCAAAACCCGTATAGCGCTCGGTATCGATACCGGAGTGCCGAAATACCTCAGGGTGAACCATGCCGCAACCCATGACTTCCAACCAGCCGCTATGGGAGCAGACACGACAGCCATGACCGCTACACATCACGCACTGAATATCGACCTCAGCAGAGGGCTCCGTGAAGGGGAAGTACGAGGGGCGAAAGCGAACCGACAAATCGTCACGCTCGAAGAACGCCTGCAGGAAATCTTCGATCGTTCCCTTCAAGTCGGCAAAACTGACGCCTTCATCCACCAGCAAACCTTCGACCTGATGGAACATGGGTGTATGGGTCAAGTCCGAATCGCTACGGTAGACGCGCCCAGGGCAGACGATACGAATGGGCGGCTCACTGCTCTTCATGGTGCGCACTTGCACCGGAGACGTATGAGTGCGTAACAGGCGAGTCGCATCGAAATAAAAGGTATCCGCCATTCCGCGCGCCGGATGGTGAGCAGGAATATTGAGCGCTTCGAAATTGTGATAGTCGTCTTCGATCTCGGGACCCACGGCCACATCGTAACCAATACGCGTAAACAACCCTTCGATACGCTCCAGCGTACGGGTAACGGGGTGAAGCCCGCCGCTCTCTTGGCCTCGACCAGGTAACGTGACGTCAATTCGCTCAGCCGCTAAGCGGGCATTGAGCGCTTCGCTCTCCAGTTGCTGACGCTTGGCATCGATCTCACTCGACAGCGTCTGCTTGGCCTGATTGATTTGCTCGCCAGCCGCAGGGCGCTCTTCTGCCGACAGCTTGCCCAGCCCTTTCAACAAGGCCGTCACTTCGCCTTTCTTACCTAAGTAACGTACGCGCAACTCATCTAGCGCTGAGACGCTCTGCGCAGCTTGAATAGCATCGCGGGCCTCTGACACCAGAGTAGGAAGGTGATCCATCCGATTTACTCCGAATTAAGCGATTCCATCTCTGAGGATGGCTGGCATGTTGAAGGTGACAAAAAAACAGGGGAAGAGCGGCTGCTCTTCCCCTGCATGGGTCACACTGAAATGACCTCTGTCATTTCACACTGGCATCAGCTCAGTGCAAATGACCTTATTGGGCAGCCTTGGCTTTTTCCACGATAGCAGCAAATGCTGCTTTTTCGTGTACTGCCAGGTCGGCCAATACTTTACGGTCGATTTCAATACCGGCTTTCTTCAGACCGCCAACGAAGCGGCTGTAAGACATGCCGTTGATGCGCGCACCAGCGTTAATACGCTGAATCCACAGCGCACGGAATTGGCGCTTGCGGTTGCGGCGGTCACGGTACGCATACTGACCGGCTTTGATAACAGCCTGTTTGGCTACACGGAAAACACGCGAACGTGCACCATAGTAACCTTTGGCCTGCTTCAGAACTTTTTTATGGCGACGACGGGCAACTACGCCACGCTTAACACGGGTCATAACACACTCCTGACTTTATGACTGAGGCTAGAGGCACTCAGATAAGAAAATTCGACCTTACAGGTTCGGCAGCATGCGCTGGATCAGCGCTTTGTCGGAAGCATGGATCTGCTTCATGCCACGCAGCTGACGCTTACGCTTGGTCGACTTCTTGGTCAAGATGTGGCTACGGAAAGACTGTTTATGCTTGAAGCCATTCGCAGTCTTTTTGAAGCGCTTGGCAGCGCCGCTGTTGCTTTTGATTTTCGGCATGAGAAAACTCCGCTCGATATTTTTTAGAAAACCCAGGGCCGACTAGCGCCTAAGCGCTAGCCCGTTGACTTCGCCGTTGGATCACTTCTTTTTCGGGGCAAGAATCATGATCATCTGGCGGCCTTCCATTTTCGGGAAAGACTCCACCGCTCCGATCTCTTCCAGGTCTGACGCAATCCGTTCCATCAGCTTACGACCGATGTCTTGGTGCGCCATTTCACGACCGCGGAAGCGCAATGTGACCTTACCCTTGTCACCACCTTCCAAGAAGCGGGTCAGGTTTTTGAGTTTCACCTGATAATCGCCTTCGTCGGTGCCAGGACGGAATTTGACTTCCTTGACCTGGATTTGCTTTTGCTTCTTCTTTTGAGCCGCTTTTTGCTTTTTGGTCTCAAAAACGAATTTGCCATAATCCATGATCTTACAAACGATCGGATCGGCATTCGAAATTTGCACGAGATCTAAACCGGCTGCTTCCGCACGTTCAAGAGCCTCAGTGGTGGGCACTACGCCCAACTGCTCACCGTCGGCATCGATTAAACGCACTTCTTCTTCGGTAATACGCTCGTTCATTGGTGGGCGCTTGTCTTGTGGACGCCCGCGCTGATTGCTTCGCTTGATCGCTCCGTCTCCTTAGGCAATTGACGATGTCGCCAGGGCTGCTCGCTCTGCACTAAAACGTTCGATGAATTCATCGACGGTCATGGTACCGAGGTTTTCGCCGCTGCGAGTTCGCACGGCCACTGAGTCAGCTTCGACTTCCTTATCTCCTACCACAAGGAGATAGGGAACTTTCTGTAACGTATGCTCACGGATTTTAAAGCCGATCTTCTCGTTCCTCAAGTCCGCCTTGATCCGTAAGCCACTTTTTTGCAGGCGCTGCTCTAAATCGAGCGCATAATCACGCTGCGCATCGGTAATGGTCATGAGAACCGCTTGCTGCGGTGCCAACCATAACGGCATTGCGCCTGCATAATGCTCGATCAGTATACCCAGGAATCGCTCAAAGGATCCCAGAATAGCACGATGCAGCATCACAGGGGTTTTACGCGTACCGTCTTCGTCGACGTATTGCGCCCCTAAACGCCCTGGCAAGTTAAAATCTAGCTGAAGAGTACCACACTGCCAAACACGATTCAGACAATCTCTTAACGCAAATTCAATTTTAGGACCATAGAAAGCCCCTTCGCCCGGCTGCAGCTCCCACGCCAAACCAGTCGCATTGAGCGCTGCCTCAAGCCCCTGCTCGGCCCGATCCCACATCTCGGCTTCACCCAGAAAGTCTTCGGGACGCGTAGATAGCTTGAGCTCGACGTCTTCAAAACCCAGCGTTTTATAAACTTGCAGCGTTAGCGCAATGAAGGCCTCGGCCTCGGCCTGAATCTGACTTTCCGTGCAGAAAATATGGGCATCGTCTTGAGTAAAGCCGCGCACTCGCATCAGACCATGCAGGGAACCCGAAGGTTCATTGCGGTGACAGCTACCAAATTCTGCCAAGCGCAGCGGAAGGTCACGGTAGCTTTTGAGGCCTTGATTGAACACCTGAACGTGACACGGGCAGTTCATCGGCTTGACCGCGTATTCACGCTTTTCAGACTCAGTGGTGAACATTAGCTCACTGTAATGCCCCCAGTGACCCGATTTCTTCCACAGCGACAGATCCACCACCTGGGGCGTTTTGATCTCTTGATAGCCGTGCTCACGCTGAATGTTGCGCATGTACTCTTCTAACGCTTGGTACATGGTCCAGCCATTAGGGTGCCAAAAGACCATACCCGGCGCTTCTTCTTGAAGGTGGAACAAGTCCATCTTCCGCGCCAACTTGCGGTGATCGCGTTTTTCCGCTTCTTCCAGGCGCTTCAAGTAGGCCTTTAACTGCTTTTTATCGCCCCACGCCGTTCCATAGATACGGGTCAGCATTGGGTTGGAAGCATCGCCACGCCAGTAAGCACCGGCCAACTTCGTCAATTTGAAGGCCTTCAAATGACGCGTATTGGGAACGTGAGGGCCACGGCACATATCCGTGTACTCCTCATGATGGTACAAACGGATCGTTGCGCCTTCCGGAATGCCGCGGATGATTTCCTGCTTGTAGGTTTCACCCCGCTTTTCGAAGGTAGCCATCGCCTGATCGCGATCAACGTACTCTCGAATGACATCGTACTCATGATCGATCAGCGCTTGCATGCGCTTTTCGATGGCGTCCATGTCTTCAGGCGTTACCGATTTACCAAAATCGATGTCGTAATAGAAGCCATCATCGATCACAGGCCCAATGGCCATTTTGGCCTCTGGGTAAAGCTGCTTCACTGCGTGACCAATCAAATGGGCACACGAGTGACGAATAATCTCTAAACCCTCTTCATCACGGGCAGTAATGATGGAAACGTCGGCATCCTGCTCGATGATGTCAGCGGCATCCACCAGCACACCGTCTATTTTGCCCGCCACGCAGGCCTTGGCCAAACCAGGGCCAATGGACTCTGCTAGCTGCATAATAGAGAGGGGTGCTTCGAACGTTCTTTGGCTGCCATCCGGCAGTGTCACTATGGGCATTCAAGTATTCCTTGAGCGCAGTGGTGATCCATACCAAGGATCACATTTCGCTATCAATGGTCGGGGGTGTTCAGCACGTATTAAAGGCTGCCAAGCCTATCAGACTTTATGACATCGTAAAATAAAACGGGAGGCATGAGCCTCCCGTTCTGTATCAAAGGGTGTCGTCGACGCTGACGCCGACGACACTACCCATTGAGGGTACAGTCGAGTGGATTAGTTCCACTCATCCAGTTCTACGCGACGGTTCTGGAAACGACCTTCTTCAGTGTCGTTAGTCGCTACCGGACGCTCTTCACCGTAACCAATCGCACGCATGCGGTCAGCTTCTACGCCGCGCTGATTCAGGTAAGCAGCCACAGACTCTGCACGACGCTGTGACAGATCCTTGTTGTACTGGTCAGAACCACGAGCATCGGTGTGGCCTTCAATGCTGACACGTACGTCAGGATTGTTCACCAAACGCTCAGCAACGCCGTTCAGAACGTTTTGCGCGTTGGCAGTCAGCTGAGCAGAGTCAAACTCGAAGTTGACTTCACGCAGCACAACGCTCGCCGGGCAGCCCAGGGCGTTAACTTCTACACCAGCTGGAGTGTCCGGGCACTGGTCGCGATAGTCCGGAACGCCGTCGTTATCGGAATCCAGCGGGCAACCGTTGGCATTGACTTCGACGCCAGCCGGGGTACCCGGGCACTGGTCGCGGTAGTCCGGCACGCCGTCACCGTCGGAGTCCAGCGGGCAGCCTTCGGCATCAACAGCAACACCAGCAGGCACTTCGCCATAGCTCGGGCACTGAGGTGCTACCGGCTCAGGCGTACGGTCTGCACACAGCAGGCCGCCGATCGCAGCACCCGCAGCGGCACCCGTCGCAGCGCCCGCGTCTTCATCAGAGCTGCTGCTGGTGGCGTAGCCGATGCTGCCGCCGATGATGCTGCCCGCCAGACCACAAACGGCCGGGTGCTGATACCAGCTTTGACCGCTGTTGGCGCCGTCTTGGCTGGAAGACTGAGAGGCCGAGCTAGCGCAGCCTGATAGGCCGACGACTAATGCAGAACCGATGAGCAAGCCAGTCGTTGATTTTTTCATGCAAGACTCCTTCTTGATCCAATGCTGACATGGTCTAAAAGACCAAATCTATCCAATGCTTCTTATGGCGAGAGCATCCATTTTTCGCTGTTCTGTTTCAGGTCTAGGAACCCTATCCCATGAAACGAACAAGGTGCCTATCATTAACGTTTCAGCGCTAGAAGGCAACAATGCCGAGATATCAACTTCTTGCCAATACCGACCCTACCAGCATAGCAAAGCTGACATCGTTGGCATTAAAAAAATTTCAATGCAGAGCGGAGGGGCCTTTAGCGCGCCATTTAATCACTGCCGCCGCAGCCGCAAGCACCGCAGGGCGCATCTCGTCTTCGACGGCGAGCCGCTCCTTGTCTTCTTTCATTCTTTCCCTAGGGGTCAACTGCTTACGTGCTGAGTGAGTCTTCAAGTGACGCGTACGATGATAGACGTCCGCAAACGCTTGGAATTCAGGACGCTCAGCAAGGCTTGGGTCGATGATCTCGAGTAACACTTTACAGCGCCAAGAACCCTCGGTGATATCGACCTGCTCTTGGACGAGGGCACTGACGACGTAATCGAGATTTTCCAAGCTATTCTGTTGGGCACGACGCTCTTCGTCCAAACGAAATGCCTCGCGGCGCTTCACCTCATTACGAAGCTTGTAGGCATAGCCACCCAAACCGATAATGATCAAAACGGCGACGACGAGCAGTAAAAGTGCAACCGTTGAACTCATAAAGCCCCTACTGACTGGGAAATAAATAGCTTAACGAGAATTGTACACCTAATTAGCGGAGTTAGACCAACACCATTCACTGTCACTCCCCTCTAAAGCCTCCAAACCCACGCTTAGCTGTAACGAGAAGCCAACTCGTCTCTCTGTGGCATAGAGTACGCCATCTCCCGCACACTGACACGATAGCACCAACACCACCAAGCCCATCCAAGACTCAACACGAGTGCTATAGCGCCAGCGGTATGGAGTAACGCTAGCCAAAGCGGCAGCCACAACAGCACGTTAGCGACACCTAGTCCCACTTGGAGCGTATAGGCACACAGCACCCCCACCAGTGCGTTCGCGACTTGTTTGATGTGCCGGTAACGCCACCAGAGCAGCAGTAGCGTCATACCCAACAAAAGCGCCCCCAGCCGATGCACCATGTGAATCGCCGTGCGGGCATCGGCATGCAATTGACCATGAAGATAATTGGGACCAACGGTTTGTGTTAGGTGGAACCCTTCACTGAGATCCATACTGGGCCACCATTGCGTGTTACAAGTTGGAAATCCTTGGCAAGCAATACCGGCGTAGTTACTGGTCACCCAGCCGCCTAGCGCGAGTTGAAGCACTAGTACCCCGCCAGCAGCGTACCAGAGCACGTTGCCTGCAGCGCCCGAGGAAACGCTTCCTTGCCGAATACTGCGCAACCGAAGATGCAACCAGAAAAACACCATTAAAACGCTGAGTCCACCCAGCAGGTGAAGCGTGACCACCTGCGGCCACAGCTTGAGGGTAACGGTAAAGGCACCAAACGCGCCTTGCACGAGAATGACGAGCAATAGTGACAGGCTGAGACGCCACGGATACCCCTTACGCGTTCGCAGTGGCCAACCCAATGCCACCACGCTGAGCACGATGACGCCTAGAAAGCTCGCCACGTAGCGGTGCGCCATTTCTACCCACGCTTTGAAAGGTTCTAACGGGGCATCAGGATGCTGGAGCGCCGCATGTTCACTATCGGGGACGATGAGCTTTCCATAGCAACCTGGCCAGTCCGGACAGCCTAACCCCGCATCTACCAACCTCGTCCACGCACCTACCAATATCACGCAGGCAGTGAGTAACGTACCTGACAACGTCAACCATACAAGCCAGCGAAGACGGCGCTGTGGGTCGCTATGCATCATAGTTCCTTACGGCTAAGAGTAGCCGGGCACGGGCTATAGTGGATTGACTTTAAACAAATGACGTATGTCATCGAGGATGTCGGCGGCAGCCGTTGCGTCGTCAAAAGCAAGGGCGGGCCTACCCATCGGGTCGAACAACCACACGCTGCTGGCGTCACCCCACGCAGGGGAACGTTGCCAACTGGTCACCGTTTCGCCCGGCAATGCAGTGGCTTCCCCACCGATTCTCAATCGCTGCAGGCGTGGTGCCTCCCGCCCCAAGGCGCGGTGTAAACGCCAAAGCTCGTCCTGCTTTTGTTCACAGTGCGCGCCGCAATCGAATACCAGCGTCCACCGCTCAGAGGCAGGCGCCGGCAACGTCAATGGCCATTCATGTAAAGAAGGAACGTCTAGCGTGACTTGGCCATGGGCGGTGTTCGCTTGAGGAATGCCCACATGCCAAGTCACCATCCCCCAAGCGGTGACAATGGGAGCAGCAAAAATCACGAACAGTAGCAGCAGCTTGGTTCTTGGATAGCGTACGGGACGATGGGGTGGCATATTAACGTCCTCCTAGATAGCGTTCGCGATTGTCGGCGACCAAACGGTGTCCACCCAACAGCATGATCATGAAAGCCGTTAAGGCCAACGCCCACCACTGCACGGCATAGCCAAGATGACGGCTGGGCGGCATCACACTTGGCTCCCACCAAGGTGTCAGCGTACCGGCTCCCTCCTCTGCATGCAGCCACCCTTGATGACTGAATGCGCCTAGCGTCGACTCCCATGGCATAAGGCTAAGCTGTTGAAGCCTGACGCCCTCTCGATTAGCGCCATAAAGGGGGCCTTGCACTTGTGCATTCTGCCACTCCCCAGAGACGTCGATCATGCCGACAGGCGTCGATGTAGAGGGTGCCTCTCGGCTGGGCCCCGTTTCTAAAAACCCTCGCTGAACCAACCATAGCTGCCCGTACCTATCTCTGAGCGGTGTAAGCACCGCAACGCCCAACCGACCTCCCGTCATTCGATTGTCTAAATAGAGCGTATGCTCCGACAGATATCTGCCACGTAAATGTACCTGTGCGCCTTCGACGGGTGTATCGGTGGGCTCGATCATCACAGGAGCAGCCGCTCTGCTGGCCAATAATTCGCGCTTGTCATCCGCCCGCTCCCACTGCCATAGTCCTAAGACGAGACCGAGCGTGACCACCACACCCCAGAACAAATACCAAGCATAAAGTCTGACTGGATAACGAGAGGGCTTGATCATGTGGTTAAAACTACTCATCGCCGTGGTATTTATCGGAATGGTGGCCAGCCTTGCTGCAGGCGCAGGCTTTTTGCTTCGTGATGACAGCACTTCCAGGCGCCTGCTCATATCACTGAAATGGCGTATTGCTCTCGCTTGCCTGCTGGTGGCACTGCTTCTCATTGGCTTTTTATCAGGCGAGCTTGGATAGCCTCCTAGAACACATAGACGAAAATAAAGAGCCCCACCCAGACCACGTCCACGAAGTGCCAGTACCAACAGGCCGCTTCAAAGCCAAAATGGTGATCGTTAGCAAAGTGGCCTTTGACGATCCTCACGAGCATGCTTGCCAAGATCAGAGTGCCAATGATCACATGAAGGCCATGGAAACCCGTGAGTATGAAAAAGGTAGCGCCGAAAATCCCCGCCTCCAAGGTGATGCCATAGTGGTGATAAGCCTCGTAATACTCGACACCTTGAATGACGATAAAGCAGATACCCAACAGCACCGTACCCGCCAGCCAGTTGCGACAGGTTTGCCGATAGCCTAGTTTAAGAGCCTCGTGTGCGACGGTCAGCGTGATACTGGACGTCACGAGTATGAGCGTATTGACCAGAGGCAGTTGCCAAGGGCTAAGCACGCTGGTCGGCCCTGATACCGACGCATCGGGCGGATTGAGCAGCGGCCACTGCGGCACGAAATCTGGCCAAAGCAGCGCTGATACACCTTTGGCCCCCTCACCACCGAGCCATGGCAACGTGAAGGTTCTGATATAGAACAAGGCACCAAAAAAGGCGGCGAAAAACATCACCTCGGAAAAAATGAACCAGCCCATCCCCCAGCGAAATGACCGGTCCATCTGAGCATCATAGAGGCCTCCCATGGATTCATGAATGACATCGCGAAACCACAGACCCATCACACTCACTACCCCCAGAACACCAATGACCATCAGTGGCGCTCCGGTATCGTGCACCAACTGAATACCGATACCCACCATCATGGCGCCAAGCGCAAGTGAACCTAAAATGGGCCACCGACTGGTAGCAGGAACGTAGTAGCTGCCGCTGCTCATATGTTATCCCCCGCCGAGTTATTGTTTTGGTCCGTCTGGAGCGCTATGCGCTGTACTGGGTATAGGGTGTATACCAAGGTGATGGTGTTGATCTCTTCAGGCAGGTCTCTGGCCAACTGAAAAACGAGCGGAATGGTGAGCCGTTCGTCTCCCTGCAGTTGCTGCTCTTGAAAGCAAAAACAGCTGACCTTGCGTAAATGTGTCGTGGCACTGGAGGGAGACACGCTGGGCACGGCTCGCCCCCAACTCTCGACGGCACTGTTGTTGGTGAACGTGAAATCCACCTCTGCCGTTTGCCCTGGATGAACGCGCATTTGCCGCGTTTCGACGCTCATTTGCCAGGGTAAACCGGCACTGCCACGAGTAATGAACTGCATCGTGACGAAGCGCGACTGATCGACCTCCTCATGTACGATGGCCTGGGCAGTAGTATCGACTTTGCCGTTCAACCCGGTCACCTTGCAAAACACGTCGTAGAGGGGCACCAAGGCGAATGCAAAGGCAAACATCCCCACCAGGGCCGCCACGCTTCGCACGACCGTTTTTCTCACTCCCGCTTCTTGATACCCCTCGATAGCCATGCTCATACCTCCACCTAGGCCGACACTCACTGCTTAGTCATGAGTTTGGGCACGATGAAAGACGGGAGGCGTGTCAAACGTATGCAACGGCGCCGGGCTGGGCACGCTCCACTCTAAATCTACGGCGCCTTCCCAAGCTTTCGCAGGGGCTTTCTGCCCGCCTCGCACGCAGAGCACGACCACAAGTACAAAAAGGAGCTGTGAGGCACCAAAGAAAAACGCCCCAATGCTGGATAGCAGATTGAAGTCGGCAAACTGCAGCGCATAATCGGGAATACGCCTTGGCATACCTGCCAACCCGGCGAAGTGCATCGGGAAAAAAGTCAGGTTGACGCCAATGATGGAGCACCAGAAATGGCACTGCGCTAGACGTTCGTTGGGGTAGTGCCCCGTCCACTTGGGTAACCAGTAGTACACGCCTGCCATGATGGCGAAAATAGCGCCAGGCACGAGTACGTAGTGGAAATGTGCCACTACGAAATAGGTGTCGTGGTACTGGAAATCGGCAGGGGCAATCGCCAGCATCAGCCCTGAAAAGCCGCCTATGGTGAATAGCACGACGAACGCCAGCGCAAACAGCATGGGTGGTTCAAAACTGATTGACCCCCGAAACAGCGTGGTCACCCAGTTGAACACCTTGACCCCCGTGGGCACTGCGATCAGCATGGTGGAGTACATGAAGAACAGCTCGGCGGTCAGCGGTAGACCGACGATGAACATATGGTGGGCCCAAACCAAAAACGAAAGCAGTGCGATGGCCGCAGTGGCATATACCATCGAGGCGTAGCCAAACAGCGGTTTACGCGCAAACGTTGGAATGATGGCTGACACGATCCCAAACGCTGGCAGTATCATGATGTAAACTTCCGGGTGCCCAAAGAACCAGAACAGATGCTGGAACAGCACGGGATCTCCCCCACCCGCAGCATCGAAGAAGCTGGTACCGAAGTTGATATCCATCAACATCATGGTGATGACCCCCGCCAATACCGGCATGACGGCGATCAACAGAAAGGCCGTGATGAGCCATGTCCAGACGAACAGCGGCATGTCCATCATCCGCATACCAGGAGCTCGCATGTTGAGAATGGTCGCGATGATGTTGATGGCACCTAAAATCGAACTAATCCCCGCGATATGCAGCGCCAGGATAAAAAACGTCGTGGAAGCCGGCGCATAGGTCGTCGATAAAGGCGCGTAGAAGGTCCAGCCGAAATTAGGGCCGCCGCCTGGCATCAGTAAGGTAGAAAGCAGTAGAGCAAAGGCAACGGGTAAAAGCCAAAAACTGAAGTTGTTGAGTCGCGGTAACGCCATGTCTGGCGCGCCAATTTGTAGGGGAATCATCCAGTTGGCGAGCCCCGTAAAAGCGGGCATCACGGCTGCAAAGACCATAATTAAGCCGTGCATCGTGGTCATTTGATTAAAGAACTCAGGCTCGACCAGCTGTAAACCGGGTTGGAATAGCTCCGCTCTCACCACCAGCGCAAAGATCCCACCGACAAAAAACATCGTCAGTGAGAAAATCAAATACAGGGACCCAATCTCTTTATGATTGGTGGTCAGCAACCATCGCAAGATGCCTTTAGGTGGGGCGTGGTGAGCGTGCCCCTCCTGAGACTGGCTGCCCGCAACGGCCGTCGAACTGTGCTGCAGCGGGTGTTGTGGAGGTAGTTTGGGCGCCATAAGTCTCTCCGCACTTTATCGTATTATTAGAAGACGTTGTTTAACGCTTATTGCGCGATACGTTCGGCCACTGCCGCTGGCTGAACGATATCCCCCGTATCATTTCCCCAGGCATTTCTCGTGTATGTCACCACCGCAGCTATCTCTACCGGATTCAGCGTACTACGGAAGGCTGGCATGGCCGCGCCCGACACGCCGTTGATGACACGGCCTAAATGCCAATCCAAGTCATTGATCAACTGTTCGTTGCCTGCAAGCGCAGGGAACGCGGGGGGAGCCCCCTGCCCTTCACTTTGATGGCAAGAGGAGCAGATGGATTGATAGACGGTTTCGCCACGAGCCATAAGTTCTTCCATCGCCCATTCACGATCGACCCCCATCGCTTCCTGCTCGGCAGCAGCTTTACGCTCCTCAAGCCACGTCTCAAACTCTGCTTCCTCCATGGCATGCACCACGATGGGCATGAAGCCATGATTGACCCCGCATAGTTCGGCACACTGCCCGCGATATATGCCGGGCTCGTTGATCTGAACCCAGTTTTCGTTAATGAACCCAGGGATCGTGTCTTGTTTGACGGCCAGCTCGGGCACCCACCAAGAGTGGATGACGTCATCGGACGTCATCAAAAAGCGCACTTTGCGATTGATGGGCAACACGAGAGGCTCATCCACATCGAGTAGATAATGCTCGCTTCTCTCTTCTTCGCCACGGATCTGTTCGCGGCTGGTACTTAGGTTGGAAGTGAACGCAACATCCTCACCCAGGTATTCGTAGCGCCAGCGCCACTGCTGACCGGTAATCATGATATCCAGGTCAGCTTCAGAAGCGTCATACATGTTTTTGAGTGTGGCCGTTGCGGGCACCGCCATGCCGACCAGTATCAGGATCGGAATGGCCGTCCAGAGCACCTCCACGGAGGTGTGTTCATGAAAGCGGGCAGCCTTGGCTCCCTTGGAGTGACGATAGCGGAACAAGGAGTAAAACATGACACCGAAGACGACGACGCCAATCACCACACATACCCAGAAAATGGTCATGTGAAGGCCAAAAATATCGCGGCTGACATCCGTTACGCCGACCGGCATATTCCAGCTACTGGCTTGCACTTGGGAGATACTTGCGACACTGGACATGGTGAGAAGCCATCGCCACGGTAGGTGCATAGCCGCCTCCTTGTTATTGTTGTTCTCGCCAACCCTTTTATTAGGTCAGGATTAAGTGATGTCATTTGAGTATAGAAAACATATGGCATTCGTCACGCTCGACAAGCGTGATGTTTCTCAACGGTTCAACCTGCTGCAAAGATCGCCACACCAAGCAGCATTAGCACGAACACAATCGTGACGGCGACCGCCGTTATGATGAAGATTGCAGGCTTGCCACTAGAAAAATCCTGCTGCCGCTGACGATCATTCTGGACGCCTATGAGCGCTGCCAGTACTGACTTGATCACTGACCACATAGCGCTTTCCTCACGGTTGAGTGGGTTAATGCTCGATTGGGCAACCGTCGTAGAGCACCTGGCTCTCATTGAGGATAGGCAATTTCATGAATCATGCTGTGAGAAAAGCAGTGCCGAGGGAGACATAGGCATATAAGGCCATTGACGCAGGCAACCCGTCTGAGTACGCGAGCGAAAAATGCTGTACAGGACCACGATGGAAAAACACCACTGTAGACTGCTTTTTATTAACACCCTACGCCATCTTTTATCAGTACGCCCGCAGCGTAATTAAGCTTGCGGCCTATCGTCGGCCAATTCACACTAAGCCGACATTTGCTAATTCTGCAATGGGTTGTCAATGGAGTCGTTTATGCCCAAGCATCGTGGAATCGCGTTGCCCCTATGTGTTGCCCTATTTCCTCTTCTATCGCTCGCTGGCTGCACTACCTATACGTGGCCGGATGGTTCTCAAGAAACCGTCTTGGGTGTTGTGGCCGAGGATGAGAACCGCCAGTACGAAGAGCCTCGTGCTGACGGCGTTCGCTATCGTAAACCGGGTGAGCTCCCTGACACACCGCGAAACGATGAAGATAACGACTGATGCTAGTAACGGCTTATCCTTTGCGTCGCTTGGTAAGTGCCGTGGCTTGAGCGGATAAGGGATCTTCGGGCCAAGGGTGCTTTGGATACCGCCCTCGCATCTCTTTGCGTACTTCGGGGTAGCCATTGACCCAAAAGCTCTGCAAATCTTGGGTCACTTGGAGCGGGCGCCTCGCCGGGGACAACAAGTGAAGCGTGATCGGCACACACCCATCGACGACGGTGGGCGTGTCCTGCCAACCAAAAGCCTCCTGAAGCTTCAAAGCGAGTACTGGCGACTGCGCCTCTATACGACACGGCGCGTAATCGAGGCTGATGGCATTGCCGCTTGGCGCGGTTAGCGCCGTCGGCACCAAGCGCTCCATCTGCTGCTGTTGCTCCCACGCCAGCGTGTTCAATAAACAGGTATGAAATGGCAACTTTTCGACCTGAGCCAGGCGCGTCAGCCCAACGACATAGGGCGCTAGCCAGATGTCTAATTTGTCCAGCAAGACAGTCTCGGACCAATCGGGCCACTGCTCGGGCCATATCCGTGAGAGCAGTGCCATACGCCCCTGACATTGGCGAACGTTGTCGGTCATCACTAGGTGAGGACGCTGTCTCAGCGCGGTCAAAAGCGCCTGCTCCATCGCCTCAGCTGACAACTGCTGTAACGGCCGGGAAGCCAAGATGAGTTCGCCATGCCGCTGAACGGCATCTCCCACCAGCCTGCCCTGCTCTTCCGACCAGCGTATTCGCTCTTCCCACTGCTGCGTATCAGGGTAAAGGCTCTCTAGCGTGGCAAGCGTAATGGGCTCTGCCAAATACATTCGGGCGTCACTGGTCGCACTCTCTAGCGCCACCGCCACGAGCCAAGCCTGCTGTGCAAGTGAATGATTTCCGGGCAGCGTGGCCGTTTTGCCGTTCGCCAGCTTGAAACGACCAGGCGACATACGTTGCGCAATGCGATCAGGGTATGCCAGACAAAGTAACGCGCCGAGCGGCTCCAGATCGATCTCCAATGGAAGTTTAGTTTCCATGAGCCGAGACAAACGGGTCGCCTCCCGATGCCACTGTGGAAAGGCCGAAGGCTGACGAAGCCGCTGAACCAGCGCATCACGCAGTGAACCTTGAATCCGCTCCCTCCCCTCTAATAACGCGGCCAACGCGCACGCCAAGGGCGTTGCCTGCAGCGTTCGCGCCCCCAGCAGCATGGCGGCTAAACGCGGTGTCAGGGCAAGTGCAGCACTCTGTTTACCAAGCGGCGTCAATCCACCGTTGGGCACTCGTAAGCAGAGCCGTTTTAAGAGATCTTGAGCCGTTCGCCATGCGCCTTCAGGAGGTGACGTGACCCAGGACAGCTCGTCTGGCTCACGTACGCCCCACAGCGCCAGCTCTAACGCCAATTTGGATAGGTCGGCTTGCAGTATTTCAGGCTCAGCGTACCCCACCAGAGGCTGCTCAGCCGCCCAGAGCCGGTAACACGTCCCCGGCTGTTGCCGACCGGCGCGTCCACGACGTTGATCGGCGCTCGCTTTGTTCACACGCCGTGTCGTCAGCTTGGTCAATCCCGTCCGGGAATTGAAAAGCGGCACGCGTTCTAACCCTGCATCGATGACACAGTTCACGCCATCGATGGTGACACTGGATTCGGCAATGGCCGTTGAAAAGATCACTCGCTGGCGCGCACCATGAGGCCTCATAGCAGCCTGCTGCGCATCCAAGGGCAACCTGCCATGCAGCGGTAGAGCCTCAACATCCAAAGCGCTCCCATCCACGGCAGCAACGAGCTGAGAGATCTCCGCCACGCCAGGCAATATGACCAGTATGTCTTGACTAACGGGACGTGACAGAGCTTCGTGAATCACTCTCAACGCGGCGGCAGTGAGCGACTCGCTCGTTGCCAGTGGGCGGTAGTGAGTCTCGACGGGAAATGCCCGCCCCTGACTTTCAATGACGGGCGTTTCACTTCCCAACACCCGCGTCAGCGCTGTCACGTCCAACGTGGCAGACATAACCAGCAGTCGAAGATCATCGCGCACGCTCTCTTGCACATCGAGTGCCAATGCCAATCCTAGATCTGCCTCGATGCTGCGCTCATGGAATTCGTCAAAAATGATGCCTGCCACGCCTTCTAACAGCGGATCCTCTTGCAGCATGCGTGTCAGCACCCCCTGCGTGACCACTTCCAGCCGCGTATGGGGTCCGATCTGACTATCGCCCCGCATTCGATACCCAACGGTTTCGCCCACGCGCTCATTGAGCTGGTCGGCCATGAAAGTGGCAGCAAGCTTGGCGGCGACTCGCCGCGGCTCGAGTAACAGCAGCCTCTGCCCCTTGGCCCAGTCACTCTCAAGAAGCCTTAGCGGTACGCGGGTGGTTTTACCAGCCCCTGGCTGCGCCACGAGAATCAAGCGCGTCTGATCCGCCAATGCGCACTCGAGTGCCGTTAAATGCTGATCGATAGGAAGCGATGTACTCATAAATCAGCGCGTGAGATGGCCGGAGGTTGCAATACCGCAGCCTTTGAGAATGACGTGTTCCAGAAACTGGCAAACGGACGCCAAATCCGCTTCGCTTAGCGACGCTTTCCCGAGGATGCCGGACACCTGGGCGCTATATTCCGTGTAGTGCTGGGTGGCTGACCAGATCAGAAATATCAACCACCGTGGGTCCACATCGTCCATTTTTCCCTGTCGCGACCACTCACGTATGATCGCCGCACGAGACGCCACCCATGCTTTGAGCTCTCCTGATAGATACTCTTTTAAAAAGGGAGCGCCCGCTAAAATTTCCGCAGCAAAGAGCTTGGACCCTTCCGGATAGCGCTGCCCAAGCTCCATTTTGGTGCGAATGAAATCGCTCAGTACTTGAGCGGGATCACTCTCTTCATGAATATCTTCGAGTACCGCGTTCCAGCGCTTCATCATTCGGTTCAGTAGACGGACGTAAAGCGCCTGCTTGCTACCCATGTAGTAGAGAATGTTGGCCTTGGGCAACTGGGCTTGATCGGCAATGGCTTGAAGACTGGCCCCCCGATAACCGTGCTGTGAAAACACCTGCTCTGCAGCGCTCAATATGGTCTGTTCGATGCGTTCTCTGCTGGCGTTTTCTGGGTTCGCGGTATCCACCGTCATTCAGTAAGCTCCTTGTGATCGCTCTCAGGCGAACTTGTCATCGTTGTCTCGTTAACGTGCCGCATCACAGTGCGTTTTGTAGCGAAATGCACACTAAAAGTGCATGACACATTCATTTAACAAACTCTTGCAAGAGGTGCCGTTTTGTCCCAAGCTCAACATTATTGACCAATCGGTCAGAACAATCATAACGGAGTTTGGCATGGCAACAATTGAGTTTCTGCTCAATGGCACCCCGACCCAGTGTCAGGTGTCCCCGGATACCAGTATTCTAACGCTGTTACGCGATCATTTGGGCATGACCGGCACGAAAGAGGGCTGTGCTTCGGGGGATTGCGGCGCGTGCACCGTCGCGATTAAAAGCCCGGCCGACTCGGATTTTCTGAGCCTTAACGCCTGCATTACCCCTGCCCATCAATTGCATGGCCAGCATCTACTCACCGTAGAGGGTCTATCAGCGAACGGAGAGCTTCATCCTGCGCAGCGGGCAATGGTCGAGTGCCACGGAAGCCAATGCGGTTTCTGTACGCCGGGTATCGTCATGTCGCTATTTACACTACATACCCAACAGCAGAAACGCCCGGCGCCCTTGACGCCGGAACGGCTGGAGGCAGCGCTGGGTGGCAACCTCTGCCGCTGTACCGGATACCGCCCCATTCGGGATGCCGCCCTGAGCATGTCGTCTCATCCATGGCAAACGCCGCAGTGGTTCGACGCCAGCCAACCAGCGGCCGTGGCGCTGAGTCCGTCTAATACACCAGACGACGACGTCGCGCTTTTTGCCCAACCCGCCACGTTGGAAGAGCTCACGGCGCTTCGCCGCCGCTACCCATCGGCCCGCTTGGTGGCTGGCGCTACCGACCTGTGGCTTGAAAACACTCAGCGGCTGGCCACATTGAATCAATTGATCGACGTCACCCACGTCGAATCGCTGCGCCATATCGAAGAGGCCGCTCTGAATGGTAAGTCCGGCTGGTGGATCGGCGCAGGCGTCACTTACTCCCAGCTAGAGCCGCTGTTTGAAGCGCACTATCCAGCGTTTGCCCACCTGCTTCACCGGCTGGGCTCGCAGCAAGTGCGCAATCGAGGCACCTTAGGCGGTAACATCGCCAACGCTTCGCCCATTGGAGATACGCCGCCAGTGCTGTTGGCCCTGGGCGCGTCGTTGGAGCTGATGCATCGAGATGGCTGCCGCGTGCTGCCTCTTAGTGAGTTCTTCTTAGCGTATAAAAAGACAGCGCTCGCCGCCGATGAGGTCATCAGCCGTATTTTCATCCCGCGGCTAGCAGAGGATGCCGAGCTAAAAGTGTGGAAACTCTCCAAACGACGTGAGGACGATATTTCCGCCGTGCTAGGTGCTTTCCATTATCGCTTACAGGGTGGCGTTTTGAGCGACGTGCGGATCGCCTTTGGTGGCATGGCCGCGGTTCCTCAACGTGCCCTGCATGCAGAAGCGGCGTTGACGAACAGAGCGCTATCGCAGGAAAGTTTTCAAGCTGCGCAGCAGGCGTTGGGGAGCGACTTCCAACCAATGAGCGATGTCCGTGGCAGCCAGCGCTATCGCCAGCAGGCCGCTGCCAACCTCATGGAACGTCTCTACCTTTCGCTTTCAGCACCGACACAGGAGGTCATGCTCCATGCGTACGCTCACTAAGCTTGATGGCGATAGCCGCCGCGCTCGCCGCGAATTGAACGATCACATTCAAGGGGCCGGGCCACTGGCTCGCCATACGGTTGACAGCCACGGGCAGCGCCAAGCCGGCACTTCCAGCTTCCACGAAAGCGCCGAGAAACACGTCACCGGTAAAGCGACCTACATTGATGACCTCAAAACGCCCCAGGATGCACTGCACATAGCGCTAGGGCTATCGCCCGTTGCCCATGGGACGCTAACGTCGATAGGGTTGGACGCGGTGCGCAGCGCGCCAGGTGTGGTCGATGTCATTACCTTCCATGATGTGCCTGGCCATACTGACATCGGCCCCGTGTTTCCCGGTGATCCGATTTTCGTTGACCATGAGATCAGCTACGCCGGACAGTGCCTCTTTGCCGTGGCAGCCACGTCCCTTCAGGCCGCTCGTCAAGCGGTCAAGTTGGCCTCTTTGCAAATCGATGAGCAGCCTGCCAGCTTGGATCCCGTGGCCGCCGCCGAGCGTCAAGACGTAGTCCGCCCTACCCATGTGCAAGCCCGTGGAGACTGGGCAGCCACCCTGCAAAATGCCGAGCAATTGATTGAAGGCGAACTGTTCATCGGAGGACAGGAGCACTTCTATCTCGAGGGCCAGGCGTGCGTCGTGGTGCCCACGGAAGATGACGGCGTCATGGTCTACACCTCCAATCAGCACCCAAGCGAGACGCAAAAACTGGTCGCGGAAGTGCTTGGTGTTCCATTTCATGCTATAACAGTGGAAGTGCGCCGTATGGGCGGCGGTTTTGGGGGAAAAGAGACCCAAGCCTCGCCCTGGGCATGTATCGCTGCCATCATTGCGCGCCGCACTGGTAGGGCGACACGGCTTCGTCTACCGCGAAGTGACGACATGCGCATCACGGGCAAACGCCACCCATTTCATAATCGTTATCAGCTGGCGATCGATGCACGTGGCGTCATTCAGGGAGGCGATATTACGGTGATTGGCGACTGTGGCTACTCACCCGACCTCTCGGATGCCATCGTGGATCGCGCCATGTTCCACGCCGACAACGCCTACTCGCTGGGCGATGCCCGGGTTACCGGCCACCGTGCCAAAACCCACACGGCGTCCAATACCGCCTTCCGTGGCTTTGGCGGCCCTCAGGGTATGATGATCATTGAGGCGGCGATGGATGACATTGCCCGCCAAGTAGGCGAAGACCCACTAACCATTCGTAAACGCAATTTCTATCGCGACGGTCGTGATACGACGCATTACGGGCAGCAAGTCGATCAAAAACAGCTGCTGCATACCCTCGTGAACACACTGGAAACCAGCAGCGACTACTGGACTCGGCGCGAACAGTTACGCGACTTCAATGCATCGAGCCCCATCATCAAAAAAGGGCTTGCGCTCACCCCCGTAAAATTTGGCATTTCATTCACCGCTCAGCATCTCAACCAAGCTGGGGCGCTGCTGCACGTTTACACCGACGGCAGCATCATGATCAATCATGGCGGCACTGAAATGGGCCAGGGGCTGCATACCAAAATTTGCCAAGTGGTGGCCCGAGAATTGGGCCTCGACTTGGATAGCGTGCGAATCAGCGCAACACGTACCGATAAAGTCCCCAACACCTCTCCTACGGCGGCCTCCAGCGGCGCGGACCTCAACGGTATGGCTGCCCGAGATGCTGCCAGCAAGCTGCGAGAGCGGCTGTTCGACTTTGCTGCCCAACATTTCGAAGGTGGAATGGATCGTGAAGGCATGCGACTGGAAAACGGCATGCTGGTCGCAGGCATCGGAGAGAGCGAGCGTCGCATCCCGTGGGGCGAACTCATCCAAACGGCATACTTAAACCGCGTATCACTTTCGGAAAAAGGGTTCTATGCGACGCCGTTGATTCACTATAACCGAGCGACGGGCCAAGGCCGCCCCTTCTACTATTATGCATTCGGCGCCGCGGTGGCCGAAGTCAGCGTGGACACGCTCAGTGGAGAGTACTTGGTCGACCGAGTCGATGTCTTGCATGACGTAGGCAATTCGCTCAATCCAGCGATCGATATCGGTCAAGTCGAGGGGGGCTTCATTCAGGGGATGGGCTGGTTGACCAGTGAAGAGCTCAAATGGAACGATAAAGGCGTGCTGATTAGCGATGGGCCAGCCACCTATAAAATCCCCACCTACGGTGACTTACCTCGTGTATTCAACGTTTCCCTCTTAGAGGGACACCCCAATTCCATGGCAAGCCTATACCGTTCGAAAGCCGTGGGCGAACCCCCCTTCATGCTAGGTATTTGTGTGTGGTCGGCGTTAAGAGACGCGCTGTCGAGCCTGACGGATTATCGCCTTTCCCCCCACTTGGATACGCCCGCCACACCAGAAAGAGTCATGATGGCAGCCAATGCCATCAGGAAAAAAACACTATGACGCCAACGCATGAAACGTGGCACGCTGCTCTGCACCGTTTACAGCAAAGCGGTACGCCACATGTCCTTGCAACACAAGTGACCAGCGCAGGTTCGACGCCACGCGAGCCGGGGGCTCGCATGGTCATTACCGATGACGCCATTATCGACACGCTGGGAGGCGGTACGTTCGAGTGGCAAACCATTAGCGCCGCTCGGACCTTATTACAGCAAGGGGAAGCCGGCTTTCATCTTGAGGCATTTTCACTAGGCGGACGCAGCGGTCAGTGCTGCGGTGGCTTTGTCAATGTGCTGCTTGAGGTCTTTCCAGGCGCCCCCCAGCGGATTGCGCTATTTGGTGCGGGCCATGTAGGTCGAGAAATCGTCAAATTGAGCGCGCCACTTCCCTGGCAAATCGATTGGTATGACAGTCGCCCCGACCGTTTTACCAAGCAAGATGCCCAACAGCCACGTCTTAACTGTCACACGTTGGCGAGTGTGACCTCCGTCATGGACGCCCTCCCTACCGGTGGCCATACCCTCGTCATGACTCACAGCCATGACGAAGACTACGCGCTCATTTCAGCACTGCTGAAACGCCCGGACCTCGCCACGATTGGACTGATCGGTTCGGACAGTAAATGGGCGAGCTTTCAAGGTCGCTTGATGCGTGATGGCTTTCCACCGGATGAGATTCAGCGTGTCCGCTGCCCCATTGGCGCCGTTCACGGCACCAAACTCAGCAATAAAACGCCCTATGCGATTGCCATGACCGTCGTGGCCGAACTGTTATGGTTAACCGATCAACCCATCGATCGGCAAACCCGCGGACTCGACCCCGTAGCTTTACGCTCTCTATTCAACGATACAGCGACACATTCGAGCTAATATGACTTCTACTGATACGTTTATCCGCGCGGAGCTGGTGAGCTTTGCCCGTGATCCAGGGGACGACGATTTTCCGACACCTGGCAGCCTCGAGCATTACGGCGATGGTCTTCTGTGGCTAAAAGAGGGTCATATCCACGCAGTTGGCCACTACGTGGATATCATCGATCAGTTACCCTCCAACAGTCAGGTGCTCAATTATCGTGGCAAACTCATCATGCCTGGCTTTATCGACACCCACGTGCACTATGTCCAGCTCGATATCATGGCCTCCTATGGTCGCCAGCTGCTCGACTGGCTCAACGACTATACGTTTCCTGAAGAGTGTCGCTTTGCCAATCATGCCCATGCAGAAGCTCTCTCCAACGCCTTTTTAGACGAAATGCTGAGAGCTGGCACCACGACCGCGCAAGTGTTCGGCTCTAGCCACCCAGGGTCGGTCGATGCATTCTTTACCGCTTGCCAGAAACGCCAATTACGCATGCTTGTCGGCAAAGTACTGATGGATCGTAATGCCCCCGACGCATTGATGGATGGTGCAACGGGTATTACCGATACCGAGCGTTTGATCGAAGACTGGCACGGCAGACAACGCTTAGGCTACAGCGTAACACCTCGATTTGCGCCGACATCGACAAAGACCCAAATGGATGCGGCAGGCGCGCTTCTGCGTAATGACGCTTCTCTATGGCTACAAACGCATCTTGCTGAGAATAGCGGAGAACTCGACTGGGTAGCCGAGCTTTTCCCGGGCAGCCGAGACTACCTCTCCGTGTATGAAGACGCTGGACTCGTCGGACCTCGCAGCACCTTTGCCCATGGAATTCACCTGGATAACGGTATGCGCCAACGGCTGGCCGAGCGAGGCGCCAATATTGCATTCTGCCCAAGCTCCAACCTCTTCCTAGGCAGCGGACTCTTTGATCGAGAAGCAGCGAAAGAGACAGGAATGTCCTTCACCTACGCCAGTGATATTGGCGCCGGTACCGATCTTTCGGGATTCGCGACGCTGAAAAGCGCCTATCAAGTTGGCCAATTGCGGGGGCAGCCGCTGACGGCTTGGCAGGGGTTTTACGGCTTGACTCACGGTAACGCTAAAGCGCTCTCGCTGGATCATCACATTGGGCAGCTCGCCCCGTCTTACGAAGCCGATTTTGTCGTGATCGATCCCCATGCCACATCGCTGCTTGAGCGCCGTATCCAACACTGCACCACGTTGGGCGAGCGCCTCTTCGCCCTCATGATGCTGGCCGATGACCGCGCCATCTATGAAACCTGGGCAGGCGGTATTCGCCAACATCAGCGGGATTGATCCCGATCTAAAAGCCGCGTTTGATAAGCGGCTTTTTCGTTTCCCTCCCGCGTTTTCCAGAGACCACACAACCCAAAAGCCCCGAGCACAGGGTGCCCGGGGCTGGTCATGGCGCGCTTTCAAGCGCGCAACAAAAAACCCAGCCGTTTGGCTGGGTTCTTTGCGGTATAAGTGCCTGACGATGACCTACTCTCGCATGGGGAGACCCCACACTACCATCGGCGCTAAGCGGTTTCACTTCTGAGTTCGGCAAGGGATCAGGTGGTTCACGCGTGCTATGGTCGTCAGGCGTAACAGGTAATGCATAT
>Ga0208794_1000096_pt1 | contig 98743 bp, 101 predicted proteins | sample 32_taG_FD_184106 | JGI IMG/M metagenome (GOLD analysis project Ga0208794, IMG submission 184106) | Marine viral communities from the Gulf of Mexico - 32_GoM_OMZ_CsCl metaG (SPAdes) (version 2) | ecosystem: Environmental > Aquatic > Marine > Oceanic | place: Atlantic Ocean: Gulf of Mexico... | reverse complement strand
AAAAAGGACTAAGACCCAACCAGGTCTGCATTGTGCTCACCATTGCGGGATCACCTTCAAATTGGATCTTGTCTCGAACTTGCTCTACTCTTGCCAGACCCATCCAGATTTCAGTCATGGTGCGCAGATTCGTTGTCACCCAGAGATCGACATCGTATCCAGGATCGGTCGAACAGAGGTCAACGGCACCGAAGGGCTCTACGACCAGCCACCAGTGTCGCCGGCCAGCCGCAAGCTCAGGGTAGAGAAAGCTGATCACCGTCCGGCGGTCGGGCAAGGGAGACGGGTCGAGGTTGCGGCGCATGTCCCACATCAGCAGCGATGGGTCCAGGTTATCGAGCGTTGCTTGCGTCTCGATCCATTTTTGCCCCCATATACCGAAGGCTTCAATAATAGACTGCAGGTCGTGCCCGGCCTTGGTCAGGCGGTATTCCTGCACGCCCGGCTCGTCATCTGCGGGGCCACGCGAGACTATTCCAGCCACTTCGAGCTCCTTCAGCCTTTGGGATAAAAGGCTCGGGGACATGCGCGGAACGCCGCGTCTCAAATCGTTGAACCGGGTGGAGCCGGCCACCATTTCACGCACCAGAACGATGGTCCAGCGCGTGCAGAGCATCTCGGCCGCCATCGCGACCGGACAGAACTGTCCGTAACTGCCGATAGTCATCTTGCAACTCCTCCTCTGGAGAAAAGCCCGCTACCGCCCACGCTTTAACCTAGCACGATTTCACCCTTCGCCCGTCAGGAAAAGGCAGGTTCAGTTTCAGGACTAGTTCACCCTCATATTGGGGCGCAGTCTGCCAATAGTCCGAAAACCTATTGGAGCAATCGCCATGACCGTAGCGCTAAAAGACCTGAATGGTGGGACCTTGGAGGTCCTCGACGAGAGACTGGCAGAATTGAGGACCGCGCTGGAGGGCCAACTGATCGGCAAAGACGATGCCGGCTACGACGAGGCCCGATCACTTTGGAACGGCATGATAGATCGGCATCCTGGTCTGATCGTGCGCGCAACGGACCGGAGAGATATCCAGCTCGTGGTGAATTTCGCGCAGCGCAACAGCATCTTGCTAAGTATTAAAGGCGGCGGCCACCAGATTGCGGGCCATGCGGTGGCTGATGGCGCGCTGCTGCTTGATCTTTCGCAGATGAAGGGCGTTCACGTCGATGCTGATGCGGCTACAGCAACCGTCGAGCCCGGCTGCCTTTTGTCCGACGTGGATAAGGCCACCCAGGCTCACGGATTGGCGGTGCCTCTGGGCATCAACTCGACAACCGGCATTTCGGGTCTGACCCTTGGTGGTGGCTTTGGCTGGATTACTGGCAAACACGGGCTGACGATTGATAACCTGCTATCGGCTGAAGTTGTCTGCGCCGATGGCGAGATACGAACAGCAAGTGCCTCGCAAAATCCTGATCTTTTCTGGGCGATCAGCGGGGGAGGGGGCAATTTCGGCGTAGTCTCGTCGTTCAAGTTCAAGCTGCATCCGATCGGTCCTGAGGTCTTGTCTGGGCTGATAGTGCACCCGTTGTCTGATGCGCGCGGTCTCTTGCAAAAATATCGGGATATCTGTGCCCGCGCGCCGGATGAACTGACTGTCTGGGCGGTCCTGCGGCAGGCACCTCCGCTTCCCTTCATCCCGCCGGCCTGGCATGGCAAGGAAGTTCTTATTTTCGCTGCATGCTACGCCGGCGACATGGAGCAAGGCATGCAGTCAATGCAGGAGTTGCGGGCACTTGGCGAACCGATTGCCGATGTGATCGCCCCACACCCCTATGAAGGGTGGCAGCAAGCTTTCGATCCCCTCCTCACCCCAGGTGCGCGCAACTACTGGAAGAGCAATGACTTCCTTGCTCTGCACGATGAGGTCATCGACGCGACCTTGTCGGCGGTTGCCGAATTGCCTGACCCGCAGACAGAGATATTTATCGCACATCTGGGCGGTGCGATGACGCGTGTTGATCCCTCCGCCACACCGTTTCCTCAGCGTCAACGCCACTTCGTGATGAATATTCACACGAGATGGTCCGACCCTGCACAAGATCAGTCATGTATCGCTTGGGCCCGCGAGCTTTTTGAGCAGACTGCCCCTCACGCCGCCGGTACCGTATATGTCAACTTTTTGCCCACGGACGACGAGGGCAGAGTATCGGAGGCCTACGGATCCAATATTGAGAAGTTGCGCGGCATCAAGGAGAAGTACGATCCGCAGAACCTTTTCCGATTGAACCACAACATAGTGCCGAAAGCGGATGTGGAGCTGATGTCCGCTTAAGGTCCGGCGCATAAAGCCACGGCCAAGCGGAGTGAGTTCGAGAAGCTGGCCCGAAATTTAATGCCCGCGCCCAAATCCTCCCCCATACTCCGCCCATCTCTCCCGCGATGGGCGGACTGCAGCGAACAGTTGCGGGAGGAGCCGGTTGGGTGCTGGGTCGCTCCAGGGCCTGCCTGCTGGTCGGGTCACCTTGCGACGAGCGATCAAAAGGGGCCGCGACAGCCGGAGAAACCCGCTTCGATCTGTCCCGACAGGGCAAATCTCTCCGGTGGAGAGATTTGAAGTGAGAAGGCCATGAGCGCTACGCGCGAATGGCTGGGGCGGCGACGTCTCTATTACTTAGTTTTACTGAGACGCACGCGCCTCGGGACACGTCCAGGTTCAACCGGAGGCTACAAGGGCCGGCCGGCGGTTCAGCGCGCCTTTTTTGTAAAGGAATTCAATAGGCCATGAACGATCATGCCGCTATGCCAGCAGCAGTTCCGCCGTCTGTTCGTCGGTGATGATGCCATTGGCCAGGCGCCGGGTCAGGGCGGCGCGGATGGCGGCGGCCTTGGCGGGGCCCATGGCCAGGGCAATGACGCGGCCATTTTCGCGGCTGGGAATGGGGGCGGAGGCAACCCGGTCATTGGTCTGGCCCTCGATCAGCCGGCCCTCGGCATCGAATACCCAGCCACAGATTTCGCCGACCGCACCGGCCTTTTGCAGCGCCTTGTGTTCTGTTTCGGAAATGAAGCCGTCGAGCAGCAGAGGGGCATCCGGGCCCAGATGGCCGATACCGACGAAGGTGATGTTGGCTCGCGCCGCCAAATCCAGTGTCGAGGCGATCATGGGCTGGGTATGGAGCATTGCGCGCTCCTTGGCCGAAGAGGCGATGACGGGCAGGGGCATGGGAAAGCTGCGGGCCTTGACCGTATCTGCCACGTTGAAGATGACGTTGTAGAATGCGGCCGAGCCGTCCGGGGCAATGTTGCCGGTCAGCGACACCACCGTGTGGTGCGGGCAATCCATGGGCTGGAGCTGCTCGATCGCGGCCTTGAGGGTGCGGCCGGTACCGATGGCGATGATCACCGGGTCGGGGCTGCGCAGGCACCGCTCGAGCTCGGCGGCCCCGGCCTCGGCAATGCCGATAGTGCTCGAGGTGCTGCCGGGATCGGACGGCACGACCTCGCAGTGGTCGAGCGCGTAGCGGGTGCGCAGCCGTTCGGCCAGGTCCAGGCAACGGCCGATGGGGTGGTCGAGCCGCACCTTGATCAGCCCTTCGCTGACCGAGAGCGAAACCAGCCGCTGCGCCGACTGGCGTGAAATGCCCATCTTGGCGGCGATTTCCTCCTGCGTATTGCCGGCAACATAATAGAGCCAGCCGGCGCGCGCTGCATCGTCCAGCCGGGTTGCAGAAGTCTCGTTACGCGCAGCCATATGCCCTCATCCCTAGTCGCTCCCGCGATTATTCCGATGCGGCGGCCTACCGCAAGGGGCAATGGCGGAATGAAGGCTTCGGGCCTTGCTTCGCATCAAGGGAAACACAGGGACGCCGAACAGTTCGGCGTCCCACAAGTTTGGAGAATGCAAATGGGCCCTGACGCCCTAGCCAGCGAGATTGTCGTGGCTGTGCAGAACCCCCTGATGCAGGAACCAGGCGCGGCTGAACAAGCTCAGGTCAAGCGGGTTGGGCAGCCGGATGTCAGCGGGTCCAGGCACAGCGGCACCTGCCGTCTCGAAGGCGCGGTCGATCTGACAGATGAAGGCCACGATCAGTCCACGGCTGCGGACAAAATGGGCCAGATCGGCCACTTGCTGTTGGAGAGGTGGCGTGGATCGTTTCTGATCGATCAGTTGCAAATAGTCGATCACCGCAAAAGTGCCCTTTGGTGCGTCCGACAGGGTCAGCATGATGTGATCTGCGCAGATGTCGTCAGAGCAGTCGATGACGAACTTCCCCGACAGGCGGCCGGGATCCGCGCCGATTGTCTTCAATTTTGCCTGTGCATCGGCGAGGGTGAAGTCGAGCGAGAAAAAATACGCCGCTCGGCCCGCCTCGGCGGATGCTGCGGCCATTTGCAGGGCCAAAAGTGTCTTGCCCTGATGGGGACGTGCGGCAATCAGAAAGAGTTCACCCTGTCGCAACTGCGCCAGAAGGCCTGCCGGTGTGCTGGACGCGTCGGCGTGCCGCGACGCCAGCAGGCTCCAGCTTGGAAAACCTTGCGTCGTCGCGATCTGATCGAGGGCGCGGTGCAGCGGGATGGATTGTTCGCGGGCCTGCAGTTTGGCGGCACGCTTGAGGCGGTGGATCGGTGCGGAAAGTCGCATGATTTGCTCCAGTCGTTGCTGGCTCAGGCAACCCCTCCTTATGCCGTCGCACGACGGGACGTGTGATTTACGAGATCGTCCGGCAGATGTGCTGCTTCCCGATTGGAGGGCGGAGGCGTGAACGGCGCCGTCTATTGGTAACCGATTCTCGATTGCCACCGCGATGGGCTTGGCCATCCGGCCTTATCGTAAAACCAAAAATGACAAACAGGTTTGGAGCACTTGATGACCGAATTTGCCAATGAGGCGCAGCGCTATGCGGAGGGCCCGCCCCGGCAGGTTCCGTGCTGGATGATGCACCGCAGGTCGCCTATGCCTGAAAGCGGGTCAGCTCTCCACTTCGGCATCGTCCCGAGCGCCCCATTCGGCCCAGGAGCCGTCATAGACGGCGACATGCTCGGCCCCTGCCTGCTCGAGCGCCAGAGCGAGCGTCACGGCGGTAATGCCGGAGCCACAGGAGGTGATGATGGGTTTGTCCAGGTCTACGCCGCGTTCGGCAAAGATCGTTCGCAGAGTCTCCGGCGATTTGAGACGGCCGTTTTCTGTAAGAAGGCTCACCGGCACGTTGGTGCTATCGGGAATGTGGCCGGCCCTGAGCCCCTTGCGTGGTTCGGGCACTTCGCCATGAAAGCGTGGTGCCGGTCGCGCATCCAGAACCTGCGCGGCATGGCTGCGCAGATTGGCCGATACGGTCTCGAAACCGACTGCTGCGTCGGCGTTGAAATTCGCGTCAAAGCGCCGCTTCTCCCGATGCACTAAGCCCGTTTCAATGCCGCGTTTTTCGGAACGCCATTTCGGGCCGCCGCCTTCAAGCATGAACACCTTGTCCGCGCCGAAACTGCGGAAGGTCCACCAGACCCGCGGCGCGCTGAACAGGCCGACCTCGTCGTACACGACGATGGTCATGTCCTGGCTGATGCCCAGGGCGCCAACGGCGCGGGCGAAATCGGCCGGGCTTGGGAGCATGTGGGGCAAGGCGCTATCGGTATCAGCGATGCCATCGATGTCGAAAAAGACCGCGCCTGGAATGTGGCCGGCCAGATACTCAGCCTGGGCGTTGCGCGCCGCGTTGGGCAGGTGCCAACTCGCATCGACAACGACGACGTCCGGATCTTTCAGGTGCTGGGCCAGCCAGTCGGTGGTGACGAAAGGAGACGTCATTCAAAACTCCGTGCCGCGTGCTGCTGCTAGTGGTAACGCTGCGCGTTGCTGCGCTTCAAGCGACAATCTTGCGATGGGGTATAGTGCAGTGGGTCAATGCGGCAGAATCAAGAGGACGTCTGTGTCCTTTGACCCTCAGCTCTTTGGCGCAGGTCCCGAGCTTTCGCGCAACACCAGTTCCACCGGCCAGAGCTCATGCACGTCGGCCAGCGGTTTGCCGGCGAGGATCTGCATGATCAACTCAGCAATACGGGTGCCGGCCTGACGGATCGAAGACCGCGTGGTCGACATGGTGGGGTACATGTTGTCGGCGTTGAGATAGGGGAAGACGTCGTCATGCGCGATCATTGAGACGTCGGAACCCAATTCCAAGCCTGCCTGGCGAATGGCGCGGAAGACGCCCAGCGCCGTCATCATCGAGCCGGCCAGAAAAGCGGTCGGGCGGGGGCGCTGTTCAAGCATGGCCTGGGCCATGCGGAAGGCGATTTCGTCGGTAAAGACCGAATTGCCCACAAGTGCTGGATCGACTGACAGGCCGCGGGCGGTCAATGCAGCGCGGTAGCCGATTTCACGGTGCTGGGCAAAGGTGCGGCCCTTGACCCCATTGAGCAGGGCGATGCGCCGGTGGCCGAGATCGAGCAAATGGCTGGTGGCCCGTTCGAGCGCGCTTGTGTTGTCGATGTCGAGCCAGGCGACGGGATGTCCAATGTTGGTGCGGCCGTGCAGCACGAATGGGATTTTGAGGTCCATCAGCAATTCAGCCCGCTCGTCGCTGATGGTGGGAGAATGCAGGATCACCGCATCCACCTTCTGGCTGGCGGCCAAACGGCGATAGGCGGCGAGTTCCTCTTGATGGCTGGCAACGGTGGAGACCAGCATGTCGATTTCCTGGCTGGCCATATAGCTGCCGACACCGGAAAGAAACTCGGACATATGCGGGCCCAGCTCGTCGGCGCCCCGCAGCACAAGTCCGATCGCTCCGGCGCGACCCGTAGCCAGCCGCAGGGCACTGGCATTGGGGCGGTAACCGAGCAGATTGGCGGCCTCGGCCACACGGCGGCGGGTGGCCTCGTTGACTTCAGGATAGCCGTTGAGCGCACGGCTGACCGTGGTTTGCGACAGGCCGAGATGCTCGGCGAGGTCTTTCAGTCTCATTGCGGCGTTACGGCCCATAGGTTTTGAGCGCCGGTCGCTTGCTCGCATTGCTGCGAAGAATCCGGCTGCTGCAGCCCTTAGGGCAGGCGCGTTCCTTTGAACAGGAAACTTTGCCATTCTCCTCCCAAAGCTATTCAAAGCGATTTCAAATTTTGAAGCAACCCCTCAGAAATCGATGCGGTCGACTGAGGTGCGTACATCAGAGATTTTCAGTGGCATTTTTGGCTACTCTGAGGGTGTGGAATGGTAAGTAGTTGAATAATCATGCACTTTTTCAGTCTCGACGCGAAAGTTTTGAAAATCGATACGGGCGGCGCTTGACAGTTTTTCGGCGCTCTGTTTCCTTAACGTCCAAAGCGCTTTCAAACTGAACAGCAAGAAATGGTTCGGCGAAGTGCTTTTGAGGGGGAGGAGTTTTGGTCTCACGCTTGGCGTGGAGTCCAATCAGTGCGCCTCCTTCGCCACAAATTTTTCGGGAGGATTTCCAATGAAGATGAAGTTGTTGCTCGCCGGCTTGCTGACGAGCGTGACCTTGGTCGGTGGGGCTGCTCAGGCGGCCGAGCTGTCCATCGTCTCCGGCGACACAGGTAGCGGGCTGGCATTCTTGCGTAGCCAGCTTGATCGTTTCGAGGCGGAGACCGGTCACACAGTTACCGTTGTGCCCATGCCCTCTTCGACTACCGACCAATTCGGCCAGTATCGTCTCTGGCTCGCTGCGGGCAATTCAGACATCGACGTATATCAGACCGACGTGATCTGGGCGCCCCAACTCGCCGACCAGTTTCTGGATCTGAGCGAAGCTGCGGCTGATGTTGCCGGCAACCACTTCCCCTCGATCATCGAGTCGCAGACGGTAGATGGCAAGCTGGTTGCGCTTCCCGCCTTTACCGATGCTCCTGCGCTCTATTACCGGACGGACCTGCTTGAGAAGCATGGCAAGTCGGTCCCGAAGACCTGGGCCGAGCTTGAAACGACTGCCATGGAGATCATGGAAGCCGAACGTGCAGAGGGCAATTCGGAGATCTGGGGCTTTGTGTTCCAAGGCAACGCCTATGAGGGCCTGACATGCGATGCCCTGGAATGGGTCATGTCCAATGGCGGCGGCCAGATCGTCGAGCCTGATGGGACCATTTCGATCAACAACGACCAAGCCGCGGCTGCGATTGATCGTGCCGCTGGCTGGGTCGGAACCATCGCGCCTGAAGGCGTGCTGGCCTATATGGAAGAAGAAAGCCGCGGTGTGTGGCAGCTTGGCAATGCCGTGTTCATGCGCAACTGGCCATACGCCTATGCGCTTAGCAATGGCGATGACTCGGCAGTAAAGGGCAAATTCGATGTCGCTCCGCTGCCTGCCGGTGACGGCGAGGGTGCCCGCTCCGCTGCTACCCTGGGTGGATGGAACGTGGCGGTGTCGAAATACTCGCCCGATCCAGAAGCTGCTATCGAGCTGGCCAAATTCCTGGCTTCGGAAGAAGTCCAGAAGGAACGCGCGATCCAGCAGTCGAACCTGCCGACCATCCCGTCGCTCTACGAAGACGCGGATGTGCTCGAAGCATCGCCATTCATGGAAAACTGGAAGGCAATCTTTGAACAGGCCGTGCCACGTCCGTCCGCTCCGACCAAGACCGACTATAACGAGGTTTCCTCGCTGTTCTGGAGCGCTGTGCACGACACGCTTTCCGGCAACGGGTCTGCCGCAGAAAACCTCGAAATTCTTGAGGCCGATCTGCAGGACCTGAAGGGCGACGCCTGGTAGTCCTCCCGGCGGCCTGAGCAGGGCGGATGGTTGGGTTTCCCGGCCGTCCGCCCAGCACTTTTAAATCAATTGTGGGAGGAGACGAGTATGGCGACTGACGCCATGGCGCCTGCAACGACGGTGGCTACCCCGAAAAGTAGATCGGAACTCTCACAGCAACGTGCACGTGCGGCGCGCTGGTTCCTGGTCCCGATGTTGATCGCGCTGTCGATCGTTGCCGGGTGGCCGCTGCTACGCTCGATCTGGTTCTCCTTCACGGACGCTACACTGAACGACCTTTACGGTGCCGAGTGGATCGGCATCGGCAATTATTTGCGCTGGCAGGTGCTGGAAAGCGGCGCGGTACGCTATCGCGGTGTGCTGGCCGACCCGGACTGGTGGAATGCGGTTTGGAACACCGTGCGGTTCGCTTTCTGGTCGGTGCTATGGGAAACTGTGCTGGGCATGATCGTGGCGCTGGTGCTCAATGCCGAGTTCCGTGGCCGCGGCATCGTTCGCGCCGCCATCCTGATCCCCTGGGCTATTCCGACCATTGTTTCTGCCCGCATGTGGGGATGGATGCTCAATGACCAGTTCGGCATCATCAACGATCTGGGTATGAAACTGGGTTTGCTCTCCGCTCCGGTGGCGTGGACGGCCTCGGCAGATACCGCCATGACGGCGGTGTTGATCGTTGATATCTGGAAGACCACCCCGTTCATGGCTCTGCTGATCCTGGCCGGGTTGCAGATGATCCCCAAGGACATCTACGAGGCAGCGAATATTGATGGGGTACATCCGGTCAAGCAGTTCTTCAAAATCACCTTGCCACTGGTGCGGCCGGCGCTGATGGTGGCGATCATTTTCCGCGTGCTTGACGCATTGCGCATTTTTGACCTGATCTATGTGCTGACGCCCAATTCGCGCTCGACCAAGACCATGTCGGTGCTGGCACAGGAAAATCTGTTTCAGTTCAACAATTTCGCTGAAGGATCGACCCAGTCGACGCTGTTGTTCCTTATCATTGCCATCTTCACCATCCTCTACATCTGGATCGGCAGAGTGAACTTCGAGGGGGGAGACCGCTGATGCCTGCGACCTTCGATTACTGGAAGCTGACCAAGACAGCACTCTTTTATGCACTCGTCGTGGTCATCGTGGTGATTTCGGTCTTCCCGTTCTACTACGCGATCCTGACCAGCCTGAAGTCGGGTACCGATCTGTTCCGCGTCACCTACTGGCCGACCTCGATCAGCTTCGACAATTTCCGGCAGGTGTTCTCTCAGGGCGCGTTCCCGCGCAATCTGCTGAACTCGGTCTTTGTCGCGTCTCTTACGGTGATCCTGGCCCTTTTCCTGGCGGTCACGGCGTCATTCGCCCTGAGCCGGGTGAGATTCCGGGGACGCAGCCTGTTGCTGATGACCATTCTGGCCGTGTCCATGTTTCCGCAGATTGCGGTGCTGGCGGGTCTTTTCGAGGTGATCCGTTTCCTGGGCATCTACAACACCCCTTGGGCTTTGATCTTCGCCTACACAATCTTCACCCTGCCGTTCACGGTCTGGGTGCTAACCACCTTCATGCGCGACCTGCCGATCGAAATCGAAGAAGCGGCCATTGTCGATGGCGCATCGCCCTGGGTCATCATCACGCAGGTGTTCATGCCGCTGATGTGGCCAGCATTGGTCACCACGGGCCTGTTGGCGTTTATTGCGGCGTGGAACGAGTTTCTATTCGCGCTGACCTTCACGGTCTCCAACGAAACCCGCACAGTGCCTGTGGCTATCGCACTGCTCTCGGGTGGCTCTCAGTATGAAATCCCATGGGGCATCATCATGGCAGCATCCGTCGTTGTGACCGTTCCGCTGGTCGCTCTGGTTCTGGTGTTTCAGCGCAAGATCGTTTCCGGTCTCACGGCCGGCGGCGTCAAAGGATAAGGAGAAGCCAAAAAATGGCATCAATCGAACTTCGTAACATTCGTAAGTCCTTTGGCGCGGTTAACGTCATCAAGGGCGTTGACCTGACGGTCCGCAAGGGCGAGTTCATGGTCTTTGTCGGCCCTTCGGGTTGCGGCAAATCCACGTTGTTGCGCTTGATCTCGGGCCTTGAGGACATCACTTCTGGCGAAATGCTGTTCGACGGCAAGGTGGTCAATGCCCTGACGCCGTCCAAGCGCGGTATTGCCATGGTGTTTCAGTCCTATGCGCTCTACCCGCACATGACTGTCTATGAAAACATGGCGTTCGGTCTCAAGCTGGAGAAGGGCCACAGCAAGGACGCTATCCGCGAACGCGTGGAAAAAGCGGCCGATATGCTGCAAATCCGGCAATATCTGGATCGTCTTCCCAAGCAGCTTTCCGGTGGGCAACGCCAGCGCGTGGCCATTGGCCGGGCCATTACCCGGGATCCGAAAGTGTTCCTGTTCGATGAGCCGCTATCGAACCTGGATGCGGCCTTGCGCGTTGCGACCCGTATCGAGATCGCCAAGCTTCATGAGGGCATGCACGATGTCACCATGATCTATGTGACGCATGATCAGGTTGAGGCGATGACCCTGGCTGACCGGATTTGTGTGCTGCGCGATGGGTTGGTCGAGCAGGTGGGTACGCCCATGGAGCTTTATGAAAAGCCCGACAGCATCTTTGTTGCCGGCTTTATCGGCTCGCCCAAGATGAACTTCATCACCGGGGAAAAGGCCGCCGCCTTTAACTGCACGACGCTGGGCGTGCGCGGCGAGCACATGTTGGTCAAGCCCGACGGCATCTGGGAAGGGGAAGTGATCCATACCGAAAATCTCGGCGCGGACACCTATATCTATCTCGAAATGGGCCAGGAGGAGCCGATCGTGGTTCGTCTCGAAGGCGCCATGAAGCATCCGAGCGGGTCGAAGCTGCGGGTGTCCCCGATGGAAGATCGCCTGCATCGCTTCGATGAGGCGGGAAAGCCCATTCGTTAGGACCCGAATTCAATATGGCACGGCCAAATTGCTGTCGCCATTTTCCGAGACCGTGTCCCTCCTGGCGGGAACCTCAGTTGAGCAAACGGGGGTTCCCGATTTTGCGGGAATGACGCAGAAACCATTAAACGCCCGGCGTCTGACGGCCGGGATATTGATATTAGGAGACAGTCATGCCGATCCGTACATTGGTTTGGGGCGAAAACGTTCACGAGCAGAAGAACAAGGTTGTCGCCGAAAACTATCCCAATGGCATGCACAATCAGATTGCTTCGCTGCTGCGCCAGGATTCCAATCTTGAGGTTAAGACCACTACCCTGCAAGAACCCGAGCATGGTTGCTCCGAGGAGGCTTTGGCCAACACTGATGTGTTGCTTTGGTGGGGCCATGCGGCCCACGACAAAGTCGATGACGCAGTGGTCAAACGTGTCATGGAGCATGTCTGGCAGGGCATGGGGCTGATCGTGCTGCATTCTGGCCACCACTCCAAGGTGTTCAAGGGATTGATGGGATCACCCGCCAATCTGCATTGGCGCGAAGCTGGCGAACGCGAACGTCTCTGGGTGGTCAATCCCGGCCATCCGATCGCCAAGGGTCTGCCAGCCTATTTCGAGCTGGAATATGAGGAAATGTATGGCGAGCCCTTTACCGTGCCGGAGCCGTTGGAGACTGTGTTCGTCTCCTGGTTCCAGGGTGGTGAGGTTTTCCGGTCTGGCCTGACCTATCGGCGTGGTGCGGGCAATATCTTCTATTTCCGTCCCGGCCATGAGACCTACCCGACCTATCATGACGCCAATGTCGGCCAGGTACTGCGCAATGCGGTCAACTGGGCCTATCAGGGTGATCGGCACGCGCATCTGATGAAGGCGCCGAATACGCCGGTAGCCGAAGCCATCGAAAAGATCGAAGAGCGGGGCGCCAAGCTCAGCGCCGCAGATCATGCCGGTGAAGTGAAGAGCTGACCGAACTGCGACGGTTTTCACCTTGTGGAAGCGGTCGTTCCAGCCAATGGGCATCCCCGCGTTGGACGGGGGTGACCCGGTCAAAGACAACACATGAACGGCTGTCGGTGACGGCCAAGGATTTGAAATATGCGTATCCTCATCCTGGGTACTGGCGGCATGGCCAATACGCACGCCAAGAATTTTGCCGGCATTGAAGGTGTGACCCTGGCTGGCGGCGTCGACGTCGATCCCTCCCGGGTCGAGGCGTTCTGTTCTGCGCACAATATCGAACGGGGCTTCGGTTCGCTCGATGCGGCGCTGGCTTGGGGCGAGTTCGATGCTGTGGCCAATGTGACGCCGGACAGCGTCCATTACCCAACGACCATGGCGGCGCTGGCTGCTGGAAAGCATGTGTTCTGCGAAAAACCGCTGGCGACCGATCATGCGCGCGCCATGGAAATGACCGAGGCCGCGGAGCGGCTGGGCCTGGTCAACATGGTCAACCTGACTTACCGCAATGTCTCCCAGTTGCAGAAGGCGCGTGAGATCGTGCAGTCCGGTCAGGTCGGCACGGTCAAGCATTTCGAGGCGAGCTATCTGCAGAGCTGGCTGGTGTCTCGGGCATGGGGTGATTGGCGCACGGAGAGCCAGTGGCTATGGCGCCTGAGCAAGAAGCACGGCTCTAACGGCGTTCTCGGCGATATCGGCGTGCACATCTTGGATTTTGCCGCCTATGGCGCGGGCAGCGATTTCTCAAAGGTTTTCTGCCGGCTGGAAACCTTTGACAAGGCCCCCGGCAACAAAATCGGCGAATATGATCTGGATGCCAATGACAGCTTCGCCATGACGGCGCAGCTCGAAAACGGGGCCCTGGGGGTAGTGCATGCCTCGCGCTGGGCAACCGGACACTTCAACGAATTGCGGTTGCGTGTTTACGGCGAGCTTGGCTCAGTGGAAGTGCAGCACCGGCACGACTGGTCTAAGCTATTTACCTGTCTTGGGACGGATGCCGAGACCGGAACATGGACCGAGGTCGAGGTCGACGCCGTGCCGACCAATTACGAGCGTTTCGTCGACGCCTGCCGCAAGGGCGAGAATATGGAACCCAGCTTCCGGCATGCGACCAACATCCAGAAGGTGCTTGATCTGGCAACCGTCACCGAGCGGGAGCGGGCCGAGCATATGGTGTAAAGACAAAGAGAGCGGGCCCCGCAGATTGCGAGGCCCGTTACAAAAGGATTGACGAGGCTGTTAGCCGCGGTCATCCACATAGACGACAACTGAGCCGTCTGCCTTGGTCTTGATGCTGATCACATCCTCTACGGCGTGACCTTCGGCCTCAAGCTTGGCTGTGATTGCTGTGTTCTGTTCGATCCGCTCATGCAGGCCCGCCTGGGCGTCAGCATTGGCAGTCAGTTCAGCGTCAAGAGCGGCGCTCTCATTTGCCGCTTCGCCCTGGAGTGACGAGAGCAACACGATGGTCACCTTGGATTCGTCGGTGATGCTGGACAGGTCCAGTTCGGCGGAGCCCTTCAGGGACGCCATCACAGAGCCGTAGGTGTTGTCGGCCATGTCGCCAGCGCTGGCATTGGCGTTGGCACCTGCATTGGCACCTGCCTTGGCACCTGCCTTGGCGTTAGCATCTTTGCTGGAATCAACACCGGCACCCACGCTGGTATCGGTGCCTGCGCCTGCGTCGAGGCTCGGGGTGTCAACGGATACGCCCGCGCCTGCATCGACGCCAACCTTGGCGTCCTGAGCGACAGCGGTGGAAGCCAGAAGTGCGGTGACTGCTGTAGCGATAATCGTCTTCTTCATCGTTTTTACTCCGTTTGTGGGATGTGCCCCCCACTTGGACAGCCTGACAACGAGACGGATCGCGCTAGGTTGCAGACAATGCGATCACATTGAGCAATCAAATTTCTTCAGTCTGTTGCAACCGGCTGGGCCAATACCAATTTCTCCTGCAACAAAGGAGCGTCACATGGAAATTCTCGGGGCCGTTGTGGTGGGTTTCTTCGCCGGCTTGATCGCGAAATGGATTACGCCGGGAGATCGCAAGCCATCCGGTTTCATCCTGACAACGGTGCTGGGCATTGTGGGCTCGGTGCTCGCCACCTGGTTGGGACAGCAGATCGGCTGGTACGGCCCGGGGGATGGCGCGAACTTTATCGGTGCCATTGTGGGCGCCGTCATTATCCTTTTGGCCTGGGGACAACTGGCGCGGCGCGCCTGAACGCAGATCAATAAAAAAGGGCGCCGAAGGGCGCCCTTTCTCAACTTGTCGGAAGACCCGTCTTATTCAACGACCGTGATGCGGCCGTCGGTATACGGCGTGTATTCGCCACCCAGTTCCGCGATGTAATCAGCCACCACCTGCTCGAGGGGCGGGCCGAAATCGTACGGGTTGTCGCCTTCGGCAAAGGTGCCATAGCCGTCGCCGCCGCCGCGCATATAATTGTTGGTGGCGATGGTGTAGGTGGCTTCCTCGTCGATCGGCATCCACTCGTCGCCCTCGCCCTTGACCATGACGTCACTGATGCGTTCACCGGCGGGTTTGGCAAGGGTGTAGGAGTATTTCAAACCAGCAACCTGCGGGAAGCGGCCAGCGCCGTTCTCGATGTCGGACACGCCGTTTTCCAGAGCGTCTATGATGTCGGCACCGGAAAGGTCGACAGTGGCCAGGGTGTTGGAGAAGGGCAGGACAGTCAGCACTTCACCCATGGTGATTTCGCCGGCGTCGATCGAGGCACGCAGACCACCGCCATTCTGGATGGCAATGGTGGCGCCGGAAGAGGAGGCTGCGTCAAGGATGGCGTCGGCAACCAGATTGCCCATCGAGCACTCGACGACGCGGCAGACCTCACGCGAGCCTTCAATGGCTTCCGTGGCTGTGCCGATCACCTGTTCCATCAGTGCGTTGATCGGTTCCTGGAGCTCGGCAAGCCGGGCGACATAGCCCTCGTCCGGTGTGACAGACGCATCCATGATGATCGGTGCACCTTCAGCCGAAATCACGTTGCCCTCGTCGTCCCAGGTGACGACAAGATCGCCGAGATACTTGGCATAGGCACCCGCGGTCACGACTGGCACTTCGTTGCCGCCGGGGCCGTTCACCATGGTGGGATAGGGGCCCACGGCATTTTCATCGGTGTTGGACAGCAGCGAATGAGAGTGGCCACCCACGACCACGTCCACATTGGGAACGTTGGCCGCAACCTGCAGGTCCTGCGCATATCCGATATGGGTCAGCGCGATGATCTTGTTCACACCCGCTGAAGTCAGGGCTTCGGCCTGGGTGGTGAGACTGGTGATGGTATCCTCGAACTCGACATTGTCGCCGGGCGAGGAGGTTTCGTCGGTGTCTTCGGCCAACGCGGAAACAAAGCCGATCTTTTCGCCGCCGATTTCGAGAACCACAGTGCCGGGGATGCGGCCGGCCAGCACAGGCTCGTTCTCGACATTGGTATTGCCCGAAATAACCGGGAAGTTCACCGCGTCGAGCAGCTTGGCCAGTTCCTCGGGGCCATCGTCGAATTCGTGGTTGCCCACGGCCATGACTTCAATACCCAGATCGTTGGTGAATTCGGCAATGATCTCACTGCGGTACTGGGTGTAGAACAGCGAGCCTTGGAACTGGTCGCCGGCATCGACCAGAACGACGTTTTCGCCCTCGAGCTCGGCGCGCTTGGCGTCGATGGCAGTCTTGAGGCGCGCGATACCGCCAAAGCATTCGCCAGCGGCATCGTCTTCGGCATTGCAGTTGGAATCGCTGCCGGTGATCGGGCCAAAGCGGGCGTGGAAGTCGTTGATGTGCAGAATGTTCAGCGTGAACTCGGCTTGGGCGGCCGTCGAAAAGCCTGCGCAGAGCGTGAGCGCCGTTGCGCCCAGAAGCAGTTTCTTCATCCCTGATGTCCCTTATTGCTTATTGCGGTCGACATAGCAGCTACCGGACCGGCCCGACGCCTGAAGGGCCGCCAGCAGTGTCATAAAACAACTAATCAGGTAATTGTGACAGTGGAAAGTGGACCTTTTGGTCAAATTTCAGGTCTCGCGGAAACGAGGGCGGGGACGGACCGACGTAAATATGATTGCAACGGTTTGCACGTAGTGCTTGTCGGTAAGTTGGTCGTGTCGTTCGGAAACTTCCCCATGAGTATCGCCCTTGAGAGCTTGATGCGTACGCAGCCGGACGAGGCGCGGATGCGCTCAAATGGTGGTGGCATTCTCATGTTCATCGCGATTGGCGCGCTGGCCGCATTGGGATTTGTGGTGCTGAGCACGGCGCTGATCTGGGCCTTGCCAATGGTCGACAGCTGGCTAATCAGTACATTGTGCTATGCCGCGTTCATTGTGCCAGTCTACCTGTTGCATCGGCGCTTCACCTTTGCGTCGGACGTAGATCATTTGCACGCTCTGCCGCGCTATGCCGTGGTGCAGGTCATGGCGTTGGCGCTTGCGACAGCGTTCAGTTTTCTGCTGCACGGCACGCTATCTCTGCCCAGCCTGGCCGCCGCCATATTGGTCATCTCACTGACCTCGGGCGTGAACTATCTCGTCCTGCGCAGCTGGGCCTTTGGCCGCAGCGCGCGTGTGGAGACCGTGCCGGCATGAGCGCTTCGCAAGAGGGCAAGCGCCTGCTCAATGCGGTGCATGGGGCGCTGATTTTCGGTCGGCGCGTCGGGGCTTTGGCAGACGCTTTGGCGGCCGCCATCCCGCACGGCGCGACACGTGTGCTCGATCTGGGCTGCGGCGACGGCCAGGTGGCCAAGGCCCTGATGCAGCGGCGGCCCGAGCTCAATATCGAGGGTGTCGACGTCTTTGTCCGACCCAAGACGCACATTCCCGTCACGCGCTATGACGGTGAGACGCTACCTTTTGCGGACGACCTGTTCGATTGCGTCACCATTGTGGATGTGCTGCACCACACTGACGATCCCGCCAAAGTGCTCACCGAGGCGGCCCGCGTGGCCAGGGGCTCTGTCGTCGTCAAGGACCATCTGCGCGAAGGGTTCGCGGCGGGTCCAACCCTGCGGCTGATGGATTGGGTGGGCAATCGCGGTCACGATGTGCGCCTTCCCTATAATTATCTGGACGCCAAAGAATGGGCGAATGCCTTTGCCCAGGCGGGCCTCGCCGAGGTCTCAAGGCGCGAGAAACTGGGGCTTTATGCTGTTCCGCTCAATCTGTTCTTCGAGCGCCGGCTGCACTTTGTCAGCCGGCTTGCGCACATCAATCGCGTCTGACGGGCTTTCAATACCGGCCCAGTCGGGTATTCTCCGCGCCGTTTGATTTGCAGGGGAATGCTCATGCGCAGTGCTTTGATCGTTTATGGCGGCTGGGAAGGTCACGACCCGGAGGAATGCGCGACTATCTACCGCCGCTGGCTGCACGAAGATGGCTATTCAGTGCGCACCGCCACCGAGACCAGCGCTTTTGCCGATCCGTCCATTCACGATCTGTCTCTGATCATCCCGATCTTCACCATGAGCAAGATTGAAAAGGAAGAGGCCGAGAACCTCGCCAACGCCGTGCGCGGTGGTGTTGGTCTAGCAGGTCACCATGGCGGCATGTCCGATGCCTTCCGCGATTCCGTCGTCTACCAGTTCATGATCGGTGGGCAATGGGTGGCGCATCCGGGCGACATTCTCGACTATACGGTCGATGTCACCAAGCCCGACGATCCGATCATGGCAGGGATCAAATCCAGCTTTCCCTACACCTCGGAGCAGTACTACATGCATGTCGATCCCATGATCGAAGTGCTGGCTACGACAACATTCAGCGGTGAGCATGCTCCCTGGATCGAGGGGGCCGTGGTGCCCGTGGTATGGAAGCACCGATACGGTCAGGGACGGGTGTTCCACTCGACCTTGGGCCATTCGGCCAAGGAGTTCGAGAACCCGAACTTTGCCACCATCATGCGCCGCGGTATTAACTGGGCAGCGCGGGACGAGTAGTCCAGCGCTTCACCAGCGCAGCAGGTATCGCCCAATGATCGCGCCCAGGAGTGCGGTCAGGGCAATGCCCAGCGAATACCAGACGGCCATGAACATCATGCTGGTCTCCCCGCAGTAAAAGGCGTAGGCGGCGGCTCCAAAGCCGCCGGCCAGCAGCCCAGCTCCCAGGCCTGCAAGGGTTGGCGAGGCCGGCGCGAAGCGACGCATCGCAGCAAGAAGTATCCAGAGCAGGGGCGCGGCGGTCAGGATAATCAGCCAGGGGCAGACTAGAGCAGTTCCGCCCATCAGCACGGGCATCGCCCAGTCTGCCTGCATCCAGCTCAGCGCACCCGCCGCCAGTGCCAGCAAGATGGTCACGCCTGCGAGCAGGAAAGGCCAGACGCGGCGGCGGTCCGGGCGGGACAGTGCCGGAATGGCGATCAGCCCAAGGCCTCCCAAGCCGATGGTATAGGCCAGCTTGCCCCAGAACATGGAGCTACCCCAAGCGCCACCGAAGGGCCGCCCGACCAGCAGGTCCAGAACGAGAGGTCCAACAAGGACAGTTGCAATCAAGCCGGTGGCTATGGCCAGGAACAGACGCTTCTCCAGCGCATTTACGGGCGTGGGCTCAAGGTCGGCAGAGAGGCGATCGATCAGGTCATCAGTCATTTGCGGCTCCCTGCAAATTTGCTCATCAGGGATTTAAGACCGCGATGGATTGACACTTTCGCTGCCGTTTCGCTCATGCCGTGACGAGCGGCGGCCTCTGCCACGCTGGCGCCTTCGATGCGGGTCTGACGGATGAGGTCGGCGGTGCGTTCGGGCACTTCGGTCAGCACGGCGTCGACGTCGCGGCGGTCGGCAGCATGGGCGCTGTCATCGACGGCAAAGATCGGCGCATCATCGGCCAGCGGTACTGTGGGACGGATGGCGTGGCGTCGCACATGGTCGACGAACTTATGATGCGCGACAGCATGCAACCAGGCCGTGAAGGGGCGGCTGCGGTCATAGGTCAACCGTTTGGAGTGCAAGGCCAGTAGTGTTTCCTGCACGAGGTCCTCCGCGTGCGAAGCATGGGACGGGCTCAGGCGCCTTGCGAACCAGGGTCGCAGATAGCGCGTAAGCTCGGCCAGCAGCCGACGATAGGCGGCCGCGTCGCCGTCGAGTGCGGCGAGCATCAACTCGCGCATCCGTTTTTCGGTCGCATCCGCCTGCATTTGTTCTCCATTCGCGCCTCGCATCCAAGAGGTTACACAGCAGGTGCGAAAAAGCGAGCGCTGTACACGGCCGTGTGACCCTGTAACCTCGTCACACGGCGCGGCGAATGGTTGGGCAATATATCAGGGCTGGCCGAGCGCCAATAACATCGGCGTGATAGCAGCGCACGGACCATTGCGTTACCGTTGCTTGGGGTGGAACCCAATGCCATCCGACGAGGGGGAAAGCATGTCAGACGAGAAGGGCCCTGCGCCCGCAAAAGGACCGCTGGTCTACCGCCAGTCCATATGGACGCGTGTGACGCATTGGGTCTGGGCAATCTGCCTGTTCTTCCTGCTGCTTTCCGGTCTGCAGATCTTCAACGCGCACCCCACGCTCTATATTGGGCAGCAATCCGGGTTTGAGTTCGACAATGCCGTGCTCAGCATTGGTGCGGTCAACACACCAGACGGCCCTCGGGGCCGCACCACGATCTTGGGGCAGGAGTTCGATACGACTGGCGTGCTGGGTATGAGCGGTCCCGCCGCCAATCCCAGCTTTGTCGGTTTTCCCGGCGCGATGACAATCCCTTCCTTCCGTGATCTGGCGACGGGGCGCGTAGTCCACTTCTTCTTCGGCTGGATATTCGTTGCGGCGCTGTTCATCTGGTTTCTCGCCTCGTTCATCAATGGCCATTTGCGGCGGGACATCTTGCCCAGGGCCAGCGACCTTGCAGGCCTGCCGGGCGATGCCCTCGACCATGCCAGGTTCCGCCTGCATCACGGCCGGAGCTATTCGCCGCTGCAGAAGTTGAGCTACTTCACGATATTCTTCGTGCTCTTTCCGCTGATCATCCTCACCGGGCTGACCATGAGCCCGGGCATGGACGCGGCTTGGCCCTGGCTCCTCGATATTTTCGGCGGACGGCAAACCGCGCGCACCATCCACTTCATTGTGATGGTGTTGCTGGTGCTGTTCTTCCTGGTTCATATCATAATGGTGCTGCTTGCCGGTCCGCTCAACGAGCTGCGCTCGATGATCACCGGCTGGTATTGCACCAGTCCCGGGACACCGAGCGAACAGGGAGACAAGCCATGAACCGCTTGATCGTAAATCGCCGGAAGTTTCTGGCTGGCGCTGCCGCGTTGGGTTCGTCCCTGGCGCTATCCGGATGCAATCAGTTTGATTTTCTTGGACAGCGCGGCAATCCGGTGCGGCAGGCGCTGGAACAGGCCAATGTGCTGACGTACCAGGTGCAGCGGACGCTGATCGGAGACCAGGTGCTGGCGCGCGAATATGCCGAAAGTGAAATCCGTCAGGGACAGCGGCCGAATGGGTCAACCGATCCCACCACGGCCGAATACATGTTCCTGCGCCAGGCCAATTTCGAGCCCTATCGCCTGACCATCAAGGGCATGGTCGAGCGGGAATTGAGTTTCTCGCTGGCCGAATTGCGCAACATGCCGGCACAGACCCAGATCACCCGCCATGATTGCGTCGAGGGCTGGAGTTGTATTGCCAAATGGACCGGCACGCCGCTTGGCCCGATCCTGGATCAGGCGGGGGTTAAGCCAGGTGCGCGCTATTGCGTCTACCACTGCTATGACAATATCCAGCGCAGCCTCTCGGGTGACATACTCTACTATACCAGCTCTGATCTGGTGGATGCCTACCACCCTCAGACGATCCTGTCCTACGGTCTGAATGACCAGGTCCTGCCGGTGAGCAATGGGGCACCAATCCGCCTCCGGATCGAGCGGGCCTTGGGCTACAAGCAGCCCAAATATCTGCACACCATCGAGCTGGTTGATGACCTCTCTCCCTTCGGTCGCGGCAAGGGCGGCTATTGGGAGGACAATGGCTATGACTGGTATGGGGGGATCTAGGGCAGGGCACCCATGCGCCCCCGGCGCTTGCCTTTTCCCGCCAACTCCCCCATATGAACGGGACGTCGCGGCAGAATAGCCGCCGATGGACTTCTCTTCTTACTCATGCGGTGAGCGGCGAAGTCAGCCCGGATATCGATAACACGGTCCGGGTTTGAGCCAGCACCCGCGCGATCCTCCAAATCGCCCGATTGCATAACTTGATAAGCGCCACCCGCTTTGGGCCCGGCGCCTGCGCGATTTCGCGCAAGATGAAAGACAAGAATTTGAACGACTTCAGTTCGCTCGGTCTGCCGACCCAAATCACTGACAGCCTGACTGCCAGCGGCTTCACCGAGCCCACGAAAATCCAGTCCCAGGCGATCCCAAAACTGCTCGAGGGCCGGGACATGCTGGGTATCGCCCAGACTGGCTCGGGCAAGACGGCCGCCTTCGGTCTGCCCATCCTGGCCGGCATTCTTGGCCTGACTGGGCGCCCACGCCCCATGACCACGCGCGCGCTTATCCTGGCGCCGACGCGTGAATTGGCCGTCCAGATCGACGAGAACATCCGCAAATTCGCCGGCTCGAAGACGAAGCTCGATACCGTTCTCGTTCTGGGCGGTGTCTCGCGTTATCATCAGGTTCAGAAAATCGCCAAGGGCGTCGATGTGGTCGTTGCGACCCCCGGCCGTCTCAAGGACCTTCTGGACGACAACAAGATCCGTCTCAACGAAACCCGCTGGCTGGTGCTCGACGAGGCTGACCGCATGCTGGACATGGGCTTCATTGCGCCCGTCCGCGCCATCGCCAAAGCCATCGGATTGCGGCGCCAGACCATGCTGTTTTCGGCAACCATGGCGGCGGAAGTGGAAGATTTGGCCAAGTCGCTCCTGAAAGAGCCCATCAAAGTCGAGGCAGCACCGCAAGGTTCGACCGTGGTCAAGATCGACCAGCGTGTCATCATGTCCGGCTCCAAGGCCAAGCGCGGTGTTCTCAACGACCTTTTGGCTGATGAGGCCGAAGGCATGGAACGGGTCATCGTTTTCGCCCGCACCAAGCATGGCGCAGACCGCGTTGCCAAAAACCTGGCCATTGACGGACACGACGCGGCGGCCATTCACGGCAACAAAAGCCAGAACGCTCGTCAGGCGGCGCTGAAGGGATTTGCGAGCGGAGGTGTCCGTATTCTGGTTGCCACCGACATTGCAGCGCGCGGCATCGACGTTCAGGGCATTACGCACGTGGTCAATTATGACCTGCCCGACGATGCGGAGAACTATGTGCACCGCATCGGCCGCACCGGCCGTAACGGAGCGTCGGGTAAGGCGATTACCTTGTGTGATGGCACTGAGAAATCCAAGCTGCGCGATGTCGAGCGGCTTATCCGCCGGACCTTGCCGGTCTCGGGCGATGTGAATCTGGTCGAGGAAGCACCGGTGCAGCGCCAGCCGCGTAATATGGCCGGTGCGCCAGGCGGCGCGCGGACTGCCCGCAACCCCAAGCCCAAGAGCCAGCGCAAGTTCAATACGCCACGACCGGGTGGTGAGCGGACCAAATCTGCCGAGGGCCGGCCACAGGATGGACGGCCCGCCGGTGCTAAACCGAACAGTGCGAAATCGGGCAAGCCGCGCTGGTCCAAGGGTCAGCGCGATGTCGGGCGGGCACGCCGCGCTTCGGCAAACGCATAAATCCGTCAAATCGGTTACAAGCACGGGCGGCCTTCGGGTCGCCCGTTTTGTTTGGAGGGATTGTCGTGACGTCTATTGCCGTTGTTGGGCCGGGTGCCATTGGGGGCACCCTGGCAGCCTGGCTGGCGCAGAACCCTGAATTTGAGGTTCTGGTTTGCGCCCGTACACCGCTGCCCGATCTGGTGGTCGAGACACCTCAGGGAAGGATTTCCGCTGCGCCAGAGGTTTTCACCGAGCCATTGCAGGTTCGTCCCGTCGATTGGGTCATTGTCGCGACCAAGACCTATAGTGCCGACGCGACAGCGCCTTGGCTGGCGGGGCTCTGTGGCCCGGATACGCGCGTGGCGATTGTTCAGAATGGTGTCGAGCATGTGCGCCTGTTTGCCCATCTCGTGCCCGAAGAGCGGCTGGTGCCGGTGATGATCAACCTGCCGGCGTCACGCTCTGCGCCGGGGCGCATCGTCCAGAACCGTCACGGTTTTATCGCCGTACCCTCAGGACGCAATGGCGACGCCTTTGCCGCGTTGTTCGCTCATACGGAAATCGAAGCGGCGGCACATGCCGATTTTCTGAGCCAGCTCTGGGTCAAGCTTACCGGCAATTGCGCAGCCATTGTTCCGGCCCTGACCTTGCGCGCGACCGGGCCAGTCTGGTCCGACGACATGGAGGCGCTAATTCGGGCCCTGGTGGAGGAATGTGCCGCAATTGGACGCGCCGAAGGCGCCGATGTTCACCAGAGCGTGGTTGAATCCACCATCGAGACCATGCGCAATATGAAAGAGGGGACAATTGCCGGGTCCATTCATGCGGACCGACTGGCAGGTAACCCTATGGAGATCGACGCCCGCAACGGCGTCATCGTCCGGCTTGGCGAGAAACATGGCATTGCCACGCCCGCCAACCGAATGCTTGTTACGCTGCTGGCGGCGTCGGGGACTCCATGGCTTCCGACATCGTAGCCGGCTGATCGCCAGTCGAGCCGAGGTAGAGCACATCGCGCGTGGCGCTCGGCTTGTCCGGTCCGCCCTGCGTCAGATGTTCAAGAAAGCTCACGGCCCAGTCATCGACATTGTGCCGCTGTGCGGCCTCCATAAGCGCCCGCCAGCGGTGCCGGCGTTCTTCGAGCGGCATGTCGAGCGCCATGCGCAGGGCTTCTGAGGTTTCGTCGGTGTCGAAGGGGTTGACCAGCAAGGCCTCAGGGAAGATTTCTGCCGCACCGGCGAAACGGGACAGCACCAGGACGCCGGGGTCGTCGGGGTCCTGGGACCCGACAAACTCGTGGGCCACCAGGTTCATGCCATCGCGCAAGGGGGTCACCAGACCGACCCGGGCCATGCGGTAGAGGCCGGCCAGGCTCGGTTGCCCATAGGCGCGTTTGACATAGGTCAGCGGTTGCCAGTCAGGTTCAGCAAAGCGACCCATCACGCGACCGCACATGGCATCCAGTGTGTCGCTGGTTTCCTGATACTCCTTGATGCTGTCGCGCGATGGCGGGGCGACCTGCAGCATGTGCACGGAACGGCGCAGCCTGGCGTTGTTGGCCAACAGCTTCTCGTAGGCTTCCACGCGTTGCGGCAGCCCCTTGGAATAGTCGAGCCGGTCGACGCCAAGGATCAGGCGCTGGTCGCCCAATACCCGCTTCATGCGATGGATCATCTTGGTGGCAGCCGGGCTGGCGGCGAGCCGCGCAAATGCGTCGGGATCCGAGCCTATCGGAAATGCCTCTACCTCGGTGCGGCTGAAATCGATCGCCTGCACTTTGTGGCCACCAAAGGTGGAAGGCGCCTGATGCTCCGCAAATTCGGTGAACGCTGCCACGTCGCGCTTGGCCTGCATGCCGACCAGGTCGTAGCGCGACAGGTCGCGCATCAGTTCCTCATGGTGCGGAATGGCATAGAGCGCGTCAGTCGTAGGGAACGGAATATGCAGGTAGAAGCCGATGCGGTTGCGCGCGCCGAGCTGGCGGAGCTCGGACGCCAGCGGGATCAGGTGATAGTCGTGCACCCAGACCACGTCATCGGGCTTGAGCAGCGGGAGAAGCGCCCGGGCGAATTGCTGGTTCACCCGACGATAGCCCTCGTACCAATGGCTTTCTATTGTCGCCAGATCGAGCCGAAGGTGAAAACTTGGCCAGAGGATCGAGTTGGAAAATCCTGCATAATAGGCGTGATGATCTTCGCGGCTGAGGTCGATCTGGGCAACTTCGAGACCATCGATATCCTCAATTCGGGCCTCGCGAGCAGGCTGATCGGTCAGCTTACCCGACCAGCCAAACCAGAAGCCCTCTCTTTCACTCAGTACCTTGCGCAGGGCCACGGCGAGCCCGCCAGCTGCGGGACCCTTGCCGGGGGTGCGGTTTGATACAATGACGATGCGGCTCATCTGGCTGGTGCCTCGTGTCTGGTTGAACATGTGTGGGCGCCGGCGGGACCGGCGGTCGGCAATTCAGTGCGCAGTGGTCTCCGCCAAGATTGGCGTGGCCAGGGCGAGATCGCGCGCCCCAGGCTGGCCTGTGGCGATCTGGGTTAGCCCCTCAAGCAGGGCATAGACAGAAGCGACGTCCGCTATCCGCATGCGCGCAACGGTCTTTCCCGGCCCAAGCTTGATGCCGATGCCGCCCAATTCCTGTGCCACCCGGAATCCGTCCTCATCGGTCCTGTCGTCGCCGATGAAAATCGGAGTACGGCCGACGAAGGGTTCTTCCTGCATGAAGGCCCGCAGCGCGCTGCCCTTGTCAAAGCCCGCCGGGCGAGCCTCGATGACCATTTTGCCCGGCACCAGCGTGAAGTCGGGATGGGGCGCAATGGCTGCCTGCATGGCCTGAAGGCACTCTTCTTCCAGCTGGGGAGCCTGTCGGAAATGCAGCGCGACTGCCCCGTCCTTTGGCTCCAGGATCAATTCAGGATGCGCCTCAAGCAAGGGTCCGACAGCGGCGGCGATGTGTTGGGCACTGTTGCTGATTTCGCCATCCAACTCGATCAGGGTGCCGTCGGCCCGCCGGCGCTGTGCCCCGTGTGCGCCAGCAACGGGCAGGTGCAAAGGGCTGAGGAAGCGGTCGATATCGGCGATCTCACGCCCTGTGATCACGGCAAAGGCATGATCGAAGTCGCGGGCTGCGCGGTCGAGTTGGTCCGCTAGATCAGCCGGAACGTCCACGGCATCAGGCGTTTCGGCGATTTCGACGAGCGTGCCGTCGAAGTCGGTGAAAATGGCGAGCCGCGGGGCCGCGCCACCAGACTGTGCAATCGGTTTGGACATGGTTTCCCCCTTGGTGGCACTGATGGTCATAGCTTGCAACGCACCGGGGAGCAAAAAGTTCGGCCGACATGGCTGCCATGCGCCCTGGGGGATTTATGAACGTCACATTAATGGTGCATTGGTCAATGGTTCAAATTGGCACGAATAGAAGGAGGACAAGGCGGAACGGGCGGGTCCCGAACCGACCGACACAGCAATGAGGGTCCTTCACATCATGTCACAGCTTCTGCTGACCGCGCTGTTCGCCCTGTCGATCAGCTTTCTGACATTCGCCGCCTCGTTTGCCGAGGCGCCGCGCAGTGAGTTTCTGCCAGCAGCGGTCGCCAACCTGGACTAGGCAAGCGGAATGCGCTTATTGCCCTTGTCCTTCTGGTAGTTTTCAGAAAGTTCGGCATAGAGCGCATTGAGGTCGTCGATGCGCGCCAGCAAGGCCTCGCGATTGCTGCGATCCAATCCCGCGATCATGTCCTGCAGGCCGTGGCTGGTCCAGAAATCGTTGCTGCGATTGTAGAGATCGCGCCCGGGAGAGACCTTGCCGGTCTCGGGTTCGGGCACAGCATAGACGGCTTTAAGGATCTGGATGTCGTAGGGAATGGCGAAGCTGTCGCGGCTTTCCTGGTGGCTGAACAGATAGTAGAAATTGTCGAAGCCCGACCAGGTTATGCCTGAAAGACAGAGTGAGCAGGGTTCGTGCGTCGCCAGGAACAGGCACTCGTGCGTTGCCGGTCGCTGGTCCGGTGACAGTTCGAAAAACCGTTTGATGGCATGCATCTCGCCGTGCCAGAGCGGGTTGTCGATCTCGTTATTGGTCTCTGCGACGACCACGGACAGGTCGGATTTCCTCAGAATCGCGGCGCCGAACAGCTTGTTGCCGCGGGCCACGCCCCTGGTCGTGACGGGAACGATATCGTTCTCGATGACATCGAGAAGGCGGGATATCAGTTCGGCAGTCTCCAACCGCTTCTACTCCGTTGTGCGCACCAGGCCGATGAGGGGGATGCCCGCAGCATCGAGCAGCCGCAGTCCCTGATCGTCAAGCTCATAGGATGCCACGGCGGCCAGTGCAGAGAAATAGGCGACCTCAATTTCCATCAATTCCGGCGCGCAGGCCATGCGAGTGGCCGCTGCGGGACCAAAGGACAGGTGAGGGGCATTGATGCTGGCCTCGGTGAAATAATTGTTGCACCCGCCGAACCCGCCGGCGCGGTGGTCTGGGGCGATGGAGAGAGTGGGGGGCTTGCCAAGAGCGGTCGGGCGACCGCCGACGCTGGTGACTGTCCAGAGCGTGTCAAACAGTTCCGTTGGCGTGACTGGCATTGGCAGTGCTGGTGCTGGTGGTGGTGCTGGTGCTGGTGGTGGGGGTGGTGCTGGTGGTGGGGGTGGTGCTGGCTGGCGGTAGAGCAGAATTGCCGTGGATCGGCTGTCGCCAAAGGAGACCGGGGCGGGTTTCGCCGTGCTGAACAGGATCTGGCCGGAACTGGAGATTTCCGCAATCAGGCCGTACTGGCCAGACGAGCCCGCAAGGTCGGAATGCACGTTGAGCGCAAATGCAATCGGTACCTGCCCCTTGGCCGGAATGCCCGCCGAAGCGCCAACAACCGGGGTCATCGTAGTGAGATCCACAAGTGTGACCCGCAGCCAGGCGTCGGCCGGCAGCTCCATGCGTTCGCGATAGGTCACGGTTCCATGCAGTGTCGTTGCGGCCGTTGCCTGTCCCGATAGCATCATCAGCAGCAGCACGATCGCGTGGATGAGCCTTGAAAGGTGCATTCCCGCCTCCATCCCTTTAATCAGAGAAACTACAGCAAGCGGATGTCGGTTGCGAGGCGCGCGGATATTCAGGGTTACCGGGATCAGGCCGCAACGATGGTCCAAGGGCGTTCGAAGTGGTGTTCCTCAAGATTGTTGCCCTCGCCGCCGCGGTCAACAACGAGAAAGTCGCCGGTCTTTTCCAAAGGGGTCAAAACGCCGTGCCAGACGTTGATCGCGATGTTGACGCCCTGTCCCGGGGAAGGGCGGAAGGCGCGCAATCGTGTGGGTTCACCACGATTGTCCTGGGCCACGATTACCAGCCATGGATGACTTGAGAGCGGAAAGAAGGCCTGGCTGCCCAAGGGGTGGCGTTCCATCATCAACAGGTCGAGTGGTAGGGCATAGGGTCGGCCACGAAAGATCGAGATCAGCGGACGGGCCGCGTCCCCTGCCAGTTCGATCCTTGCCAGATCGTGGTAGCGTTCGGTCATGCCCAGATTGATCGGATAGTGCTCGGCCTGCTCGGTCTGGATGACCTGGCCGAACGGGGCGAAGGCCTCGGTGGTCAAGGGCTCGGTAAAGATGGTGCTGTTAGCAGGCATGATCAGAACGGTAGTTTGGCGTGGCGGTTGACGTCCTTGTAGAGCAGGTAGCGGAACCGCTCCGGTCCGGCATAGCAAGCCTGTGGGCAGAATGCGCGCAGCCACATGAAATCGCCTGGCTCCACTTCGACCCAGTCCCGGTTGAGACGATAAACGGCCTTGCCCTCGAGCACATAGAGCCCGTGCTCCATCACGTGGGTTTCCTCGAAAGGAATGACGGCGCCAGGCTCAAGCGTGACGATGTTGACATGCATGTCGTGGCGCAAGTCATCGGGTTCCACGAAGCGGGTGGTGCCCCAGCGTTCATTGGTGTCCGGCATCCATCGGATAGGTTGGTCCTGATCGCTAGTAACGAAGGCATCTGGCATGGCGACGCCGTCGACGGCGTCATAGCGTTTACGGACCCAGTGAAAGCGCAGGGGGCCGGTCGATTTGTTTGCCAGGCTCCAATTGCTGCCGGGTGGCAGGAAGGCGTAACCACCCGCCTTGAGCAGGTGGGTCTTGCCGTGCACGCCAAGCGTCATCTCGCCGGCTACAACGAACAGAACGCCTTCTGCCTCCGGGTTGGGTTCGGGGCGCTCGCTGCCTCCGCCGGGGGCAACCTCGACAATGTACTGCGAAAACGTCTCGGCGAAGCCGCTCATGGGGCGGGCAATGATCCACAGCCGGGTATCGCGCCAATGCGGCAGATAGGAGGTAACGATGTCGCGCATCACACCGCGTGGTATGAAGGCATAGGCCTCTGTGAAGGTGGCTCGACCTGAATGCAGGTCCATCTGGCCGGGCAGGCCGGCGCTGGGGGAGGCGTAGGAACTGGCCATAGCTCGCTTCGGATAGTGTCGTGCTGGCCCGACCTTAGTGATTTGCGCCCGCCGAGGCTATGGGTCTTGCGCCTCAGGCATCAATGCTGTGCTTGAGCCTGTTCAGCATGGCGGCGGTGTAGGCCGCGTAGGGGCCTATCCAGCGCTCATGGATGGCGTGCACCGGCAGGGCATCGAGATGATTCCAGCGCTCGCGGCCACGGCGTTCCGCCACAACCAGTCCAGCCTCTTCAAGCACCCTCAAATGTTGCATGACCGTACAGCGATCCAGCTCGGGGAGGAGGTCGCACAGCATACCCGTAGTACGGGACTCGGTCTTAAGGAAATCAAGAATGCGGCGGCGCGACCGGTGTCCCAGTGCCTTGAAAATCAGGTCGTCTGCATCGTCATTTGACATGTTATAAGAATGTAACATATTGTGGCGGGCGTCAAGCTGAGGAGGTCCTGATGGCCTATGAGTTTACGGTTCGAGGCCGCATTTCGCGGCCGGTGCAGGAGGTGTTCGAGGCCGTTGCCGATCCGGCGCAGCTTTCACATTATTTTACGACCGGCGGAGCCGAGGGGCGGCTGGAAACGGGTGCCACTGTCACTTGGGACTTTCACGATTATCCTGGCGCATTTCCAGTGCAAGTTGTCGATGTTGTGCCGAACGAGAAAATCGTTCTGACTTGGGAGGGGCCGCCCGACGATGATCCCGCGGGGGCTTATCAGACCACCGTGGTCATGGGGTTCGAAGCCTTGGATGATGGTCGTACGCTCATTTCCATCCATGAATCCGGATGGCGCGAGAATGAGGCCGGCCAGAAGGCATCTTATGGAAACTGCGAAGGCTGGACGGGTATGCTCTGCGCCATGCGCATGTGGATCGAACACGGCATCAATTTGCGCGAGGGTTTTTACAAATGACGGACATTGCCGGAGGTGTGAATATCGCCATGAAGGTGCCTGCGCACGAATATGACGATGTTATCGCCTTCTACCGGGAGACGCTGGGGCTTGAGGAGATCGAGGGCGGAGCGGATGTGTCGTTCAGGTTTGGATCGAACCGGCTTTGGATCGATCGCGTTGCGCAACTGAGCCAGGCGGAAGTCTGGCTTGAAATGGTAACCGCAGATTTTGCGTCAGCGGCGCGCAGGCTGGAGCAGAGCTCCGTGGTTCGCAACGACGCCATCGAACCACTGCCAGCGACCATGCAGGCCGGTTGGTTCTTCAATCCAGCCGGTATCGTTCACCTCCTCCGCCAATCCTAGGCTCTGCACAGCTTCCTTCCCGGTGGCTCGCGCAATGGGAGCCATCAGCCGAGCAGATGGCGGTGGCCTCGAACGGCATGCTCAAGGCCATTGACCAGACCTTCAGCTAGAAACGGTTTTCCGGCTCGCTGATCGTTAAGGTTACCCATTTTTCAACACTTGGCGCTATGGTCGAGGGATCATGCGTCACGTGTTGCTCAGTATTGGCGTTTCCCCGCACCATTGGGTGCAGCACAACTTGCCTTGGCTCGCTGTGCTGGCCATCGTTTTCGGCTTCGGACGGGACGAGGACTGGGCCGGCGGCCGCGACCACTAAGGCAGGACCGCCTGAAGTCGCAGCAGAGCAATCCTCTCCACTTGCGCGCAAGCGGCCGCGAACTCCTCGGCTGCCGTATTGGCAATGCGCTGCTCGAAATTGTCCAGGATCGACGCCTTGGTGTGATCGCGCACTGCGATGATGAAGGGAAAGCCGAATTTTTCGACATAGGCATTGTTGAGCGCCGTGAACCTGTTGCGCTCATCATCGGTCAGCGCATCGAGACCGGCGGAAGCCTGTTCGGCAGTCGACTCAGCGGTCAGGCGCTTGGCGGCCGCGAGTTTTCCGGCGAGATCGGGATGGGCGCGCAGAACGGCCAGCCGCTCTTCAGGCGTTGCCATTCGAAACTGGCTGCGCAAGGCAAAATGCAGCCCGATGGCCGTGTCATTGGCCGGGCCCATTTCGGCTTCCCAAGCGCGTTCTGCAATCCAGGGCGAGTGTTCGAATATGGAGCCATAACGGGCAACGAATTCGGCCTTGTCGAGCTGGCTCGGGATCACCTCCGGAGCCTCGTAGGGGTGTTCCTTGGCCCAATGCCGAGCGATGTCGAGACGCGTGGGGACCCAGACCTTGTCGAAGGTCTTGATATAGTTGATGAATTTCTTGAGGCCCTGATAGCGGCCGGGCTGGCCGACCAAGCGACAATGCAGGCCAACCGACATCATCTTGGGTGATCCGGCCTGACCTTCTGCATAAAGGCAGTCGAAGCTGTCCTTGAGGAAGGTGAAATACTCCTCGCCAGTGTCGAAGCCAGGGGCGGTGACAAAGCGCATGTCATTGGCGCTCAGCGTATAGGGAATGATCAGCTGTGGCTTGCCACCAACGACCTTCCAATAGGGCAAGTCGTCGTCGTAAGTGTCTGAGATATAGGCAAAGCCACCATAGTCGGCCACCAGGTCGACCGTGTTGAGGCTCGAACGGCCCGTGTACCAGCCGAGCGGGCGCGAGCCGGTGGCAATGGTATGCAGCCGAACGGCTTCGGCGATCTGGGCGCTTTCCTCGACCGCCGGCATATCCTTGTGCTGCACCCATTTCAGCCCGTGGCTGGCGATTTCCCAGCCGGCCTCCTGCATCGCCGCAAGCTGAGCAGGTGCCCGCATCAATGCCGTGGCGACGCCATAGATCGTGACCGGCAAATCGGCCTCGGTGAACAGGCGATGCAGGCGCCAAAACCCGGCGCGGGCTCCATATTCATACATGCTCTCAACATTGGCATGGCGCTGGTTCGGCCAGGGTGCAGCGCCCAATACGTCAACCAGAAAGGCTTCAGACGCATCATCGCCATGCAAAATGTTGTTCTCCCCGCCCTCTTCGTAGTTGAGCACGAATTGCACCGCGACATGAGCGCCACCTGGCCAATTGGCGTGAGGAACGTTGCGGCCGTAGCCGTGCATGTCGCGGGGGTATCGGTTCATCGGGAGGTCTCTTCAACGTCAGGCGGGACACCCGATGGTAAGCAGAAGCAGGGGTGGGGCGCTAGGGTGGTTCCGTTGCAACCGACAAACCATCCTCTCCACATCAAGAGGAAGGGCGCGCGCCGACAAGTTCTTCCAGCTTGGCCAGAAACTGCTTCCAGCCGGCATGCGCGCCGCCATAAGCCTGCTTCTGCTCCGGACGGAATCCAGTCTGTTCGACCTTGAGATGGGTACCGGTGGCGGTAGGGGTCAGTGTGTAGGTGACTACGCTTTTCAGGGCGTAGAGCGGGTCATCATTGTCGTGATTCCAGGCGTAGGACAGGGATCTCTCGGGCTCTATCGAGAGCACCTCGCAATCAAGCACGCCGCCCCATTCGCCGCGCAGCTTGAACTTTTGTCCGACCTTGAGATCGAAATCATTGTGCATCAGCCACTCGGAGATCAGATGCGACTGGGTCAGGACTTTCCACACTTTTCCGGCCGGCTGGGGGATTTCGCGCTCCACCACGACGGTGCGGGTTTGCGTGGCGGTGGTCATGCAAGCAATACCTATTTCCTGGATTTCTTGACGGCGGCTTCGCCATTGGCGGCCGCTGCGGCTCTGATCAGGTTCTTGAAAGCTGTTTCGTCAATCGCTTCGCCCTCAAAGAAGTCGATGGCACGACGGACATTGCCTTCAAGGCTTGAGTTGAATAGCCGGTCGGGGTCCTCAAGCGCGGCGCCCTTGGGAAATGTGGTCTTCACCACAGCTTTATAGACCTCGCCGGTACACAGAATGCCGTTATGCGACCAGACCGGCTTGCCCCATTTCCACTCCTCGACCACATCGGGCAGGGCCTCATGGATCAGCTTGCGGATATGGGCCAGTTTTTCCCCGCGCCAGTCGGGCAGATCGGCAATGCGTTTGTCAATCAGTTCTGCCGGCGTGGCGCCAGTGGCCAGATCGGCCGCGCTGTTCTTTGAAAAAGTCATGGCCTAATCCTCACAACTTTTCGCCAGGCAATTGGCTGGCCTGCTTTACCCAGTCGGCGAACTGATTTTCGTCCAACGCCTCGTTCTCATAAATATCGAGATAGCGCACCTTGGTCTGCTTGGAGGTGCCCGGAGGCTTGGGCTCAAGACCTGCGCCATTGTGGAAGGCGACTTTCACGTATTTGGTCATGCAGTGATAGCTGACGAAATAGACGTCCTGCTCCAGTCCATAGAATGGCGTGTTCCATTTGACGGCCTTCTGCACGTTCGGGATGGCCTTTTCGATAATAGTATCGAGTTTGCGGCCCACATCCTTCTGCCAACCGGGCATGGCGGCGATGTAGCGCTGCACCACTTCGTCCCCATAACCCTTGGCAATCTGTGGATTGCCACCAGCAAGCCGGACAATTCCGTCCGGCCCGGGCTTCAGCGGCGGGCGTTTGGCTTTGTTCTCAGGCATTGGTCAAACCGGTGCGGCGGCGGTCGAAATAGTGCTGGAAGAACATGAACAGGCCCGAACCGAGCAGCAGAAACAGCGGTAGCAGGGGTGAATAGGTGATGATTGGCGGCACGCTGGCCTGACCCAGAAAGCCGATGGCGACGAAATTGGCGACCACCGTCAGGGTGAAGACGATGGAGGCCCAACGATGGAAACTGCGGTTGAAACGAGAAAAATTCATTGGTCGATCCTTGTTAGCAAATCTTCGAGGGCGTCGAGCCGACCCTCCCAGAAATTGGTCATTTCCCTGGTCCAATCCATCAGGGGGCGAAGGGCCTGGATTTGCGCCTTGTAATGGGTCTGCCGGCCTTCGTGCCGATCCCGCACCAGCCCCGCCTCTTTGAGCACTGCGAGGTGCTTGGACACGGTCGGCTGGGCCACCCCGGCGCCGCTGGTCAGCATGCCAACGGTCTGCTCGCCTTCTTTGCATAGCCGCTCGAATATCGCTCGACGGGTCGGGTCGGATAGCGAGCGGAAGACAATGTCCTGTTGCTGGGTCACGGAAATTCATTCATCGTTGGCTATGAATTAAATTCATAGCTGATCATGAATGAATGTCAAGCCAACCCGCGTCTGTGGGGAGGCTAGACGGCGCCTGGCAGGGATAGGGCCTCAAAATAGGCCTTCGCATGCTCGAAGAAAATCGCCGGGGCCAGATGCAGTGCACTGCCGGAGCGGACCAGAATGCCGAAACGGTTGGTGGGCAGGCCGCCATCGTGCAGCGGGCGGAACACCAGCCGGCCCGCCGCGATCTCGTTCTGGGCGCCGATCGGGGTCATGATCGAGGCATAGTGGCCACCAAGCGCCAGTTCCACCAGCATGCGGATGGAGTTCGCCTCGACCAAAGGCGGGGTGATGCTGGCCGAGGATCTCAGGAAGGGTTCTATGACCTCGCGAATGGAAATCTCGGGCTTGCCGACCGCCAGGGGATGGTCAAGGCAATGTGCCATGGTCAGGCTGCCGGCTTCGGCCAAGGGATGGCCCGGCGCCATGACGACGCCAATGGAAACATCCCGCCGGAAGGCCAGATCGACCTGTCGCGGCGGCTTGGCGATGAAGCCGAAGCCGATGTCTATGCGCTCCTCCACAAGGCGCTCGACCACCTCGGCAGAGGATGTGATGGAAACCTCGAGATTGAGCCGTGGGTAGCGCTTGCCAAAATTGCTAATCAGCTCGGGTAGGAACGACAGCCCCACGCTTTCGGCGGCCGCAATGCGCACAGAGCCTGCTCGCACACCGCGCAAGAGTTCTATTTCCGATACAGCCGCTTCCATGGGCGCGGTTAGCCGGCGCGAATGACGGAAAAGAATTTCCCCGGCGGGCGACAGTCGAAGGCGCCGTTTTTCGCGCAGGAACAGTGCAATGCCCAGCGCGTCCTCCAATTGCGCGACCTGCCGGGTTACTGCGGAGGAAGCAATGTCGAGCCGTCGCGCTGCTTCTCGGATCGACAGATGCGTCGCGACGGCATTGAAATAGATCAAGGACGGCTGGTGAAAGACCCGCGCTAGGAGGCTTGCGGAGAGCGCGTGTTCGCGCGGTCGTTCCAATTGTGCCCGCGGATCCATGTCACTCTCCATTGCTGCCCAACTGGCAGCATAGTGCTCCCAATTTGAGAGTATCAAGAGCAAGTGCCCGTGCTATTGTGGTCTCGGGGAACGAATAGGAGCAGCAAGATGGGCGGAGCCCTCACCACCCATGTTCTGGACACCATGCATGGAACTCCGGCGCGTGGTATGCGGCTGGAACTGCACTATGTGCATGGGGATCATACCCACCATCTGCTCGACAGCTACACCAATGCCGATGGTCGGGTGGACCAGCCATTGCTGAGCGAGGAGTTTCAGCAAGGCGAGTATGAAATCCGCTTCCATGTCGGGCAATATTTCGAGCGCATCGGGGCCGGGCCGGAAACGCCATTCCTCGACGTTGTACCGATCCGCTTCACCATCTCCGAAGACAAGCACTACCACGTACCGCTGTTGGTCAGTCCCTTCGCCTATTCGACCTATCGGGGGAGTTGAGCCATGGTCGAGATCGCCAACGCCATCCGTTTCCTCCTCAATGGCGAGGAAATTACCCTCACCGATGTGCCGCCCGATCTGACCCTGCTCGACTGGCTGCGGCTGGAACGCCGCCTGCGCGGCTCCAAGGAAGGTTGCGCCGAGGGCGATTGCGGCGCCTGCACGGTGCTGGTGGGGCGGCTCATGGGCGACGAGATCGTCTATGACTCGGTCACGGCCTGCATCCGTTTTGTCGGGAGCCTCCATGGCACGCATGTGGTGACCATTGAGCACCTGCGCGGCGAGAACGGACAGTTGCATCCGGTGCAGCAAGCCATGGTAGACCATCATGGTTCACAATGCGGCTTCTGCACGCCGGGCTTTGTCATGAGCCTTTATGGCCTCTGGATGCGTAATCCAGATCCGTCGCGCTCCGCCATCGAGAAGGCATTGCAGGGCAATCTTTGCCGCTGCACCGGCTACGCGCCGATCATTCGAGCGGGCGAAGCCATGGGGACCTATGGCCAGCCGCAGGGCGATCCACTCTGGGCCGAGCGCATCGCGGTTGCAGGCAAGCTCAAGGCGATCCATGACGGCCGCCGCGTCGAAATCGGCGAAGGTGACCGGCGCATCATCATTCCCGCTTCGCTCGATGATTTTGCTGCTCTCTACGAAGCTAATCCGGAAGCACGGATTGTCGCCGGGTCCACCGATGTGGGCCTGTGGGTCACAAAATTCATGCGCAATATCGGCCCGGTGATCTTCATCGGCCATTTGCAGGAACTCAAGCGCATCGCCGAGAATGCCAGCGAAGTGCGTTTTTATGCCGGCGTGTCCTATTCGGAAGCCCTGCCGGTCATTGCCGCCAGCTTCCCTGAACTCAATGAACTCTGGGATCGTATTGCGGGCGAGCAAATTCGCAATATGGGCACGATCGGCGGCAACATTGCCAATGGCTCGCCCATCGGCGACACGCCGCCACCCTTCATCGCGCTCGGCGCCAAGCTCGATCTCAGGCGTGGCGAACACCGCCGTGAGATCAAGCTTGAAGATTACTTCCTGGCCTATGGCGAGCAGGACCGGCAGCCGGGTGAGTTCGTGGAAAGCGTGACGATCCCGCTGCTGCCAGCAGGCGAGAAATTCGCCACCTACAAAATCTCCAAGCGCCGCGAGGAAGATATTTCTGCGCTGTGCGGTGCCTTCCGCATCTTCGTCAATGACGCTGGCAGCGTTGGCATGGCGCGCATCGCCTTTGGTGGCATGGCCGCCACGCCCAAGCGCGCCAAGGCCGTCGAGGCGGCACTGCTCGGCAAGCCCTGGACAATGGAAACAATCGAAAACGTTTCGCCGCTCTTCGCGGAGGATTTCCAGCCGATCAGTGATATGCGCGCTTCGGCGCAGTATCGAATGCTGGCGGCGCAGAATCTGCTCAAGCGGTTTTTCCTTGAAACCTCGGGTCAAAGCGAGCGGCTCAAACGGGAGGTGGCGTGATGAACAAGCAGAGCGACATCTCTCTTGCGACATTGCATGCTCCAACGCGCCACGACAGCGGCCCCAAGCACGTCACCGGCACCGCCGAGTATATTGACGACATGATCGAGCCTTTGGGCACGATGCACGCCTATCTGGGGCTTTCGACCCGGCCGCATGCCGAGATTGCCGGCATTGACCTTGAGGCAGTGCGGTCGGCGCCGGGGGTAATTGGCGTGCTTACGGCTGAAGATATTCCGGGCGAGAACGATGTCAGCCCGAGTCACAAGCACGACGAACCGATCTTTGCCGTCGACGAAGTGCAGTTCTGGGGGCAACCGCTTTTCGCGGTGATCGGAGAAACGCGGGACGCCGCGCGCCGGGCAGCGCAACTGGCCAGGATCGACTATCATGACAAACCCTGGATCCCCGATGTCCGGGCGGCGCAGGAAGTTGGTGGCAAGCTCGTCACCGAGCCTTTGAAACTGGAACGGGGCGAGGTCAATGGCGGACTTGCTGCCGCGTCACGCCGCGTAAAGGGGGCCATTGCCATTGGCGGGCAGGACCACTTTTACCTTGAAGGCCAAATTGCGCTTGCCGTGCCGGGCGAAGACGAAGACGTGACCGTCCATTCCTCGACACAGCATCCGAGCGAAGTGCAGCTGATGGTCGCGCAGGTGCTGGGCATCCGGCACAGTGCAGTGACCGTCAATGTGCGGCGCATGGGCGGCGGCTTTGGCGGCAAGGAAACTCAGGGCAATCTCTTCGCTGCCGTTGCGGCGCTGGCGGCCAAGAAGTGGAACCGGGCCTGCAAGATCCGCCCGGATCGTGACGACGACATGCAAGCCACGGGCAAACGCCATGACTTTGTTGTCGATTACGACGTAGGCTATGACGAGAACGGCAAAATTCTCGCGGTTGACGCCGTTTACGGGGCGCGCGGCGGCTTTTCGTCTGACCTTACCGGGCCGGTGACCGACCGTGCCCTGTTCCACGCCGACAATGCATATTGGTACCCGGCAGTCCGTGTCAGGTCCGAACCACTTTATACCAATACCGTCTCCAACACCGCGTTCCGCGGCTTCGGCGGGCCACAAGGAATGATGGCCTGTGAGCGCTGGGTGGAAGAGATTGCCTATGCGCTGGGCAAGGACCCGCTCGATATCCGCAAGGCCAATTTCTATGGCACAGACACCGACAATGTGACGCCCTATCATCAGGTGGTGGAGGACAACATCGTTCATCGCGTGGTCGATGAGTTGGAAGCGTCCTCGGACTACCAGACCCGGCGCAAGGCGATCCTTGAGTTCAACGCGTCCAGCACCGTACTCAAGAAGGGCATTGCCCTGACACCCGTCAAATTCGGCATCTCGTTCACCGCCACCTGGTACAATCAGGCCGGCGCCCTGGTCCATGTGTACAAGGATGGTTCGATCCATCTGAGCCACGGCGGCACCGAGATGGGGCAGGGGCTCTATATCAAGGTGGCCCAGGTTGTGGCCGAAGCCTTCGGGGTCAACCTCGACACCGTCAAGATCATGGCGACCTCGACCGGCAAGGTGCCGAATACCTCGGCGACTGCGGCTTCGTCCGGTTCAGACCTCAACGGCATGGCTGCCTGGGACGCCTGCGAGCAGATCAAAACTCGAATGCTGGCCCATGCCGCCAAGCTCTACGACGCCGATGAGGCCGATTGCCGTTGGGTGACCGGCGGTCTCGATGTCGGAGAGAAGCACATTCCCTTCGCCGAGCTGGCTGCTTCGGCCTATATGAACCGGGTGCAGCTTTCGGCTGCGGGCTTTTACAAGACCCCGAAAATACACTGGGATCGCGCCACCGGTCGCGGGCATCCCTTTTACTATTTCGCGTATGGCGCCTCGGTCAGCGAAGTCACCATCGATACCCTCACGGGCGAATACACTGTCGACCGCGTCGATATTCTGCATGACGTCGGCAAGTCGCTGAATCCGGCAGTCGATCTGGGGCAGATCGAAGGCGGGTTCATTCAGGGCATGGGCTGGCTCACCACCGAAGAGCTTGTTTGGGACGACAAAGGGCAGCTTCGCACCCATGCGCCGTCTACCTACAAGATTCCCCTGGCCTCCGATGTGCCGCCGGTCTTCAACGTCAAGATCGCCGAATGGTCGGTCAACCGCGAACCAACAATTGGCCGATCCAAGGCAGTGGGCGAACCGCCTTTCATGCTGGCGATCAGCGTGGTCGAGGCGCTCGGCATGGCCGTGGCCAGCGTCGCCAACTACCGTCACGCACCCCAGCTCGATACCCCGGTCACGCCCGAGCGGGTGTTGATGGGGGTTGAGCGCCTGAAGAGCCTGGGTACCTGACATGATGACCCCAGCCGCGCTCGAAGCCTTTTTCGCCGCCAATCCCGAAGCGATTGCCTGCGAATTGACTTCGGTCCGTGGCTCTTCGCCGCGCGAGCAGGGAACGTTCATGTTGGTAGGCCGGGACGCCATCCTGGGCACTATCGGTGGCGGCGCGCTCGAATACATGGTCATCGATCACGCGCGCCGTCTGATCGCTCAGGACCGCGCCGAGGAAGAGATGGAGGTGCCACTGGGGCCCGAAATCGGGCAATGCTGCGGCGGCCGGGTCAAGGTCTCACTGCGTCGGGCCGACACTGAATTGCGACGCAACCTTCTGGTGCGATTGACAAAAGACTTCACGACACTGCCTCACGTCTATATCTTCGGCGCCGGGCATGTGGGGCGCGTGCTCGCGCAAATCCTGTCGCTCCTGCCGGTCAAACTTGAAGTCATCGACACGCGGCAGGAGGAGCTGGATGCGTTGCCGGCCGGCATTCCCCATCGACGGGTAGCCATGCCGGAGGCGGTGGTGCGGTCTGCACCAGTGGGCAGCGCCTATGTGATCCTGACCCACGATCACGCGCTCGATTTCCTTATCGCAAGGGAAGCCCTGGCCCGCGCCGACAGCCCTTATGTCGGCATGGTGGGGTCAAAGACCAAGCGCGCCAAGTTCGCGAGCTGGTATGCCGACCAGGGTGACGATCTGGCGGCGCTGTCCCGGTTGACCTTACCAATTGGCGGGCAAGGGCTTGGGGATAAACGGCCTTCAGTCATTGCGGCACTGGCGGCGGCTGAAATTTTGGTCCACATTGGGGAAAGGGAAGTTTCAGTCGGGCAGGTGTCCACCCCCAATCATGCGGGGGTGACGAGTGGATTTTGATATGCCCAACCGGCTCGAGTTGAGCGGCATCACCAAGCAGTTTCCCGGCGTATTGGCCAATGATCATGTGTCGTTTGCCGTCAAGCCGGGTGAGATTCACGCTCTGTTGGGCGAGAATGGTGCGGGCAAGTCCACCCTGGTCAAGATGATCTACGGCATCATGCAACCTGATAGCGGAGAAATCCGCTGGAATGGCCAGCCGGTGATCGTGCCCAATCCAAAGGCGGCGCGCCGGCTCGGCATCGGCATGGTGTTCCAGCATTTTTCGCTATTCGAAGCGCTGACCGTGCTGGAGAACATTGCTCTGGGTATGGACGCAAAGATCCCTTCGCGTGAGCTGGAAGCGCGGATACGCGAGGTCATGCACACCTATGGCCTGACCCTGGACCCGCACCGCACCGTGGCGACGCTCTCGGTGGGTGAACAGCAGCGGATCGAAATCGTTCGCGCCCTGCTGCTCAACCCAAAGCTCCTGATCATGGACGAGCCGACTTCGGTGCTTACGCCGCAGGAGGTCGATCAGCTCTTCACGGTGTTGCGGCAATTGGCCAGCGAGGGTTGCTCAATCCTCTACATCTCCCACAAACTGCATGAAATCAAAGCCTTGTGCGACACGGCTACCATTCTGCGCGGCGGCAAGCTCGTCGACACATGCAATCCCAAGGAAGAAACCAGCCGTTCCATGGCCGAAAAGATGATCGGCGCGGGGCTCAAGGACATCGTCAAGCCAGAGGGACGCAGTTTTGGAGAGCCGAGGCTGGTGGTGAACGGGTTGACCACCAACAAGACTGGTCATTTCGATGTGCCGGTGGACAATGTCAGCTTCACCGTGCATTCGGGGGAAATCCTGGGCATCGCTGGGGTTGCCGGCAATGGGCAGAATGCCTTGCTTGATGCGCTTTCGGGCGAGGTCAAGGGCGATGAGCGCGATGCCATCAGCATTGATGGGCTCGGTATCGGGCTGATGGACACGACCGAGCGTCGCAGGCACGGTCTGTGCGCGGTGCCCGAAGAGCGCAATGGCCATGCAGCCGTGGGTGATTTCAGCCTGTCGGACAATTCAGTGCTGACAGCCCGTGACCGCTTGGGCTTGGTGGTCATGGGCCTGATCAACTCGGGCGCTGCCAAGACCTATACTGGCCGGGTGATTGCCGATTTCGCGGTCAAAGCGCTTGGTCCGGCGGCGACGGCCGGTTCGCTTTCGGGCGGAAATCTCCAAAAATACATCATGGGCAGGGAAATCCTGCAAAAGCCGACAGTGCTGGTGGTCAGCCAGCCGACCTGGGGTGTGGATGCCGGGGCGGCGGCCGCAATACACCAGGCGCTGGTCGATTTGGCTGCGGCCGGGTCGGCCATCGTGGTCATCAGCCAGGATCTGGATGAGTTGCGCGCGCTCAGTGATACGCTTGCGGTGATCAATCTGGGACGGCTGAGCGAAAGCCGGCCGATCGGCGACTTCAGCGTTGAGGAAATCGGACTGCTGATGGGTGGTGTGCATGGCGAGGAGGCAGCCTGATGCAGTACCGCCTGGAAAAACGCCGCGAGCCGTCACGCTTCATGCTCTACGCCACCCCGGTGGCGGCGGTCGCCCTGACAATGGTCATCGGCGCCATCATCTTTTCCGCCATCGGGTTTAACGGCATAGGTGCGGTGCGGGAGATCTTCCTGACGCCGCTAACGAATGCCTATAAGTGGCAGGATCTGGGCGTCAAAGCCGCCCCGCTAATCATCATCGGCGTGGGGCTGTCCATCGCCTATCGTGCCAATGTCTGGAATATTGGTGCTGAGGGCCAGTACATCATGGGCGGGCTCGCCGCGACCTGGGTGGCGCTTGCCAGCCACGGCATGGGCGGCTGGTGGACCTTGCCGGCGATGATGATCGCAGGCGTTTTCGGTGGGGCAGCCTATGCCGCGATCCCCGCGCTGCTCAAGACCCGGCTCAACGTCAATGAAATCCTCACTTCGCTGATGCTGACCTATGCGTCAGTGCAGCTGATCTACTATCTCGTCCGCGCGCCCTGGAAAGATCCGATGGGCATGGGATTTCCGCAGACGCGGCGTTTCGCCAGCGAGGCACTGCTGCCCAACATCATTCCTGGCACCATCGTGCATGCTGGGGTGCCCATCGCCATCATCGTGGCGCTGATCGCCTGGTTCATCATGTCGCGCTCGGTATTCGGCTACCAGATGCGTGTTGTGGGCGCGGCACCGCATGCGGCGCGCTATGGCGGCTTCTCGGAAAACAAGACCATATGGCTGGCACTGCTGGTCAGCGGAGGCCTGGCCGGGTTTGCCGGGATGCTTGAGGTCGCCGGCCCGTTCCAGCGCATGGTGCCGGGCTTTCCCACCAATTATGGCTTCACCGCCATCATCGTTGCCTTCCTGGGGCGGCTCAATCCGTTCGGCGTGATTTTTGCCGGTATCGTCATGGCGATAACCTTTGTTGGCGGCGAGGTGGCGCAGACCACGATTGGCCTCTCCAATTCGGCCACCGGTGTTTTCCAGGCCATGATGTTGTTCTTCCTGCTCGCCGGGGACATTTTGGTCCGCTATCGCATCAAGCGGGTCGTGCCCCAGCCGGAGGCGCGCGCATGAGCCTGGAACTCACCATCGCCATTATTGTCACCGTTGTGGGTGCATCAACGCCGATACTGATTGCAGCACTGGGCGAACTGGTGGTCGAGAAATCCGGTGTGCTCAATCTGGGCGTCGAAGGGATGATGCTGGTCGGGGCCATCACCGGCTTTGTCATCGTCTTTGCGACGGGCAACCACTATCTCGCCATTCTGCTGGCAGCGGCGGCCGGGGTGGCGACGTCCATGATCTTCGGCTTCCTGACCCTTAGCCTTTCTGCCAATCAGACCGCGACAGGCTTGGCTCTTACCATATTTGGCACCGGTTTTTCCGCGCTGGCAGGGCAGGGCTATTCGGCGCGCCCGGTGACCCTGCTGGGCCCGCTGTTTCCCGCCGAGCTGGCAACTCACCCCTTGTGGCGCGTGCTGTTCGGCTATTCGGCTCTGGTTTATTTCGCCTTTGCGATGGTCCTTGCCGTCTGGTGGTTCCTCAGAAAGACCCGGGCAGGCCTGATCCTGCGGGCAGTTGGCGAGAATGACCAGTCGGCCCATTCAATCGGCTATTCGGTAGTCGGCGTGCGCTATGCCGCGGTGGCCTTTGGCGGGGCCATGGCGGGCATCGCTGGCGCATGCTTCCCGCTGCTCTTGACCCCCCAATGGGCCGAACGCATGACTGCCGGGCGCGGGTGGATCGCTGTTGCGCTGGTGGTTTTCGCCAGCTGGAAGCCGTTCCGCCTGTTGGCCGGGGCGTACCTTTTCGGCCTGGTCATGACCATGGAACTCTACGCCAAAGCAGGTGGCGGACCCTTGTCCGCAATCCCGGCCGAACTCTGGGCGGCCATGCCCTATCTTGCCACCGTCGTGGTGCTGGTGCTGATATCAATTCGCCGCGACGCCTCTACCAATGCTCCGGCCTGTCTCGGCAGGCCGTTCTTGCCCAGTAATTGAGACGGCGCAAAACGACCGTTTCGATGAACAATAGACGTCATTCAGGAGAGAACAGATGACCCTCAACCGTCGTAACCTGCTCAAGATCGGTGGTGCCGCTGCGGCTCTTCCGCTGCTGGGCTCCAAGGCCTTTGCCCAGACCGAGCCGCTCAAGGTCGGCTTTGTCCTGGTTGGCACCATCAACGACAATGGCTGGAACTATGCCCATAATCAGGGCCGGCTCTATCTCGAAGAGCAGCTCGGCGATGCGGTCGAGACCGTCTATGTGGAGAACGTGCCGGAAGGCCCGGACTGCGAGCGCGTACTGCGTGAACTGGCCCAGCAGGGCTGCAAACTGATCTTCGCCACCAGCTTCGGCTTCGGTGATTCGGTGATCAAGGTTGCCGAACAGTTCCCAGACATCACCTTCGAGCACGCCACAGGATATATGCGCTCGGCCAATGTCGGCACCTACAATGCGCGCTTCCATGAAGGCCGTGCCGTTTGCGGCACCATTGCCGGCCATCTCTCCAAGACCGGCAAGGCGGGCTATATCGGCTCGTTCCCGATCCCGGAAGTGGTGATGGGCATCAATTCCTTCGTGCTCGCCGCCCGCAAGGTGAATCCCGAATTCACTATCACCCCGGTCTATATCTCGACCTGGAACGACCCGGCCAAGGAAGCCGACGCTGCCCGCGCCATGATCGACCAGGGCATTGACATCATCACCCAGCACACCGACGGTCCGGCTGCCCTGCAGGTCGCCGAAGAGCGCGGCATTGTGGGTGGTTTCGGCCAGGGCGCCGATATGAGCGCCTTCGCCCCCAAGGCCCAGCTGACCTCGATCATCGACAACTGGGGTCCGCACTATGTCAAGACCGCCCAGGCAGTGATCGACGGTACCTGGGAGAGCAAGGATAGCTGGCCAGGTCTCAAGGAAGGCGAAGTGCAGATCGGGCCCTATAACGAGTCCATCCCGGCTGACGTCGTTGCCGCCGCCGAAGCGGTCAAGAATGGCCAGATCGATGGCTCGTTCAATATCTTCACCGGCCCGATCAACGACCATACTGGTGCCGAGAAGGTGCCGGCTGGCGTGACTCTGACAGATGCCGAACTGCTCAGCATGGACTGGTATGTCGAAGGCGTCATTCCGCCGGCCTGATAGGCACTGGTTGCGAAATGAGGGGGCGGGCGCACGCCCGCCCTTTTTGCGTCTCCCTGAGGGGGAAAGACAGGACGGAGACAGAGATGGGCGATCTGGCAATATTTTATGAATGGGCGATGTTTGCAGCGCGCTGGCTGCATGTCGTGACAGCCATCGCCTGGATCGGCTCGTCCTTCTACTTCATCGCTCTTGATCTGGGGCTCAGGAAAACCCCCAGCCTGCCGCCGCTTGCCCATGGCGAGGAGTGGCAGGTGCATGGGGGTGGTTTCTATCACATCCAGAAATATCTGGTGGCGCCCGAATTCCTGCCCGAGCACCTGACCTGGTTCAAATGGGAGAGTTACGCCACCTGGCTGAGCGGCGCGATACTGCTGGTGCTGCTTTATTACGTCGGGGCCGACCTGTTTCTGATCGACCGCAACGTGCTGGACGTTCCGAGCTGGGTGGCGATCCTGCTTTCGGCCGGCTCGATCGTGCTGGGCTGGCTGCTCTATGATGCGCTTTGCAAATCCCCCATCGGGCAGTCGACCACGGGCCTGATGCTGGTGCTGTTCGTCATTCTGGTGGCGATGAGCTGGGGCTACACACAGCTCTTCACCGGCCGCGCGGCGATGCTGCATATGGGCGCCTTCACCGCCACCATCATGACCGCAAACGTGGCCATGATCATCATCCCCAACCAGCGGATCGTGGTAGCGGATCTCAAGACAGGGCGGGTGCCAGATGCCAAGTATGGCAAAATCGCCAAGCAGCGAAGCCTGCATAACAACTACCTGACGCTGCCCGTCGTCTTCTTCATGCTCTCGAGCCACTATCCCTTGGCCTTCGCCACGCAGTGGAACTGGATCATCGCGTCGCTGATCTTTCTGGTTGGCGTCGTCGTCCGCCATTATTTCAACACCCGCCATGCGCGGAAGGGCAACCCGCACTGGACCTGGGGCGTGGCCGTTGTGCTGATGCTGATCATCGCCTGGCTGTCGACCTCGCCAAGACTGCCTGAAGCAGAGAGCGAAACGCTGGTCACCGCAACCGGCGCGCGCTTTATGGCCACCGAGCATTTTGCCTCCGCCAGCCTTGCAGTGCAAACGCGCTGCGCCATGTGCCATACGGCCGAACCGGTTTGGGAAGGCGTCTATCAGGCGCCCAAGAACGTCATTCTCGATAATGACATTGCCATCGCCAATCACGCGCATGAAATCGCCATTCAGGCTGGTTGGAGCCATGCCATGCCGCCGGGCAATGTCACCGAAATGACCGGCGCCGAGCGGGCCCTGCTGGTCGAATGGTACCGTGAAGGGTCTGGATCATGACCCGGACAATTCTCCGGGGGCGTGTGCTCAGTTTCAATCGGGCGCCCCAGTCCATCGATGACGCTGAGAGCTATCTGTATCTGGACGACGGATCTGTCACCCTTGAGAACGGCATTGTTGTCGCTGTTGGGGATTTTGCGGGGACCAATACGGCAGGCGCCGTCATCATTGATCACCGCCCAAACCTGATCATGCCCGGGTTCATCGACCTGCATCTGCATTATGTGCAGAGCCAGATGATGGCTTCCTATGCCGGCTCACTGCTGGAATGGCTGAACACCTACACCTTTGTGGAGGAACAGAAGTTCGCCCAGCAGGGTCATGCCGATGCTGTGGCGGTGGATTTCTATGACGCGCTGATCCGGCATGGCACGACAACGGCCGTGGCTTATTGTTCGAGCCATCCACGATCGGTCGATGCGTTCTTTGCCGAAGCGCAACGCCGCAACATGCTGATGGTCGGCGGCAAAGTATTGATGGATCGCAACGCACCCGAGGGGCTCTGCGATACGGCTCAGTCTGGCTATGACGACACCACGGCGCTGATTGCCCGGTGGCATGGGCGTGGCCGAGCGCTTTACGCCATCTCGCCGCGGTTTGCCATTACCTCGTCGCCCGAGCAAATGGAGATGGCCAGCGCCCTCGTGGCCGAGCATCCCGAGTGCTACGTTCAGACGCATGTGAGCGAGAACGACGCCGAGATCGCCTACTCGATGGCGCTCTATCCAGGCTCCAAGGACTATACGGGGATCTATGAGGATTATGCGCTTCTGGGGCCCAAGACGCTTCTGGGGCACTGCATCCATCTCAACCATCGCGAGACGCGTGTGCTGGCCGAGACCGGGGCGGTGGCCGTGTTCTGCCCGACCTCGAACCTGTTCCTGGGCTCAGGCCTGTTCGATTGGGAGCGGCTTGTGAACAATGGCGTCCGCGTGGGGATCGCCACCGATATCGGCGGGGGAACAAGCCTCTCCATGCTGCGCACGCTCGATGAGGGCTACAAAGTCCTGCAATTGCGCGGGCAGAGGCTCAATCCATTCGCCTCGTTCCACATGGCCACACGCGGTAACGCCGAAGCGCTAGGCCTTGGTGACACCATTGGTTCCATCGAACCGGGGCATGCTGCCGATCTGATCGTGCTCGATGCCAGTGCAACTCCCACCATGCGCATGCGGTCGGCGAGCGTGCAGACTTTGGCCGAAGAGCTCTTCCTGCTCCAGACAATGGGCGACGACCGCGCCATTGTCGAAGTCTATGTCGCCGGCGCAAGGGCGAAGTCCACTTTGGTCGGGTTGTGAAGCAGGGCCGCAATGGCCTACACCTTCATCACAATTGCGATTGGAGAGCCTTCCACCATGAGTGACTATCTGACCAAATCCGGCCTGTCCGTGCATTCCCTCCTCGTGGAGTTCGTCGAGAAAGAGGTGCTGCCGGGGCTGGCTGTAGCGGCGGATCAGTTCTGGGATGGCTTTGCGAGCCTCGTGCGCGAGCATGCGACGACCAATGCGAAATTGCTCGCCAAGCGCGACGATATCCAAGCCAAGATTGATGAGTGGCACCGCAAATACGGGCCGGTGGCCAATAATGCGCAGGGCTATGAGTTCTTCCTCAAGGAGATCGGCTACCTGGTTCCCGAGCCGGAGGATTTCACTATTGAGACCGAAGGGCTCGACCCGGAGATATCCAGCATATGCGGTCCGCAGCTGGTGGTGCCGGTCTCTAATGCCCGTTATGCGCTGAACGCCGCCAATGCCCGCTGGGGCAGCCTCTATGACGCGCTCTATGGCACCGATGTCATCAGTCGCGAGGGCGACCTTGCACCTGGCAAGAGTTACAATCCGAGCCGCGGCGCGGCGGTCGTGGCGCGGGCGGCGCAGTTTCTCGATGAAACTTTCCCCCTCACCACAGGCAGTCATGCCGATGTCACCGCCTATGTGGTGGCCGAGCAGGGCGGACTTGCCAATCTCGTCATCGACACCGAGGCGGGACCGGCTGTGCTCAAGGATGGCTCGGCCTTTGTCGGCTATGCCAGCAAGGGCGAAACGGCCGAAATCGTGCTGCGGCACAATGGTTTGCATGCCGTGTTGGTCATCGACAAGTCGAGCCCCGTTGGCGCGACGCATGCGGCAGGGCTGGCCGACGTGATCGTCGAGGCCGCGCTGACCACGATCCAGGACTGCGAAGACTCGGTCGCGGCGGTGGATGCCGAGGACAAGGTCGGTGTCTATCGCAACTGGCTGGGGCTGATGCAGGGCAATCTCGAAGACACTTTCGAGAAGGGCGGCCAGACCGTCACGCGCAAACTCAAGGCGGATCGGACCTACAAGGGCGTCGATGGCAAAGAACTGGTGCTCAAGGGCCGCTCGCTGCTCCTGGTGCGCAATGTGGGACACCTAATGACGACCGACGCTGTGCTGCTCGATGGCAAGCCGATCGGGGAAGGCCTGATGGATGCTGCCGTCACAGCGCTCTGCGCCATGCACGATAAAGGCGCCAATTCGCGCAATGGTGCGATCTATGTGGTCAAACCAAAGATGCATGGCCCTGAGGAAGTGGCTTTTGCCTGCACCGTCTTTGCCTCAGTCGAGGGTTTTCTGGGCCTCAAGCCCAATACAATCAAGATCGGCATCATGGATGAGGAGCGTCGCACCTCGGCCAACCTCAAGGCGGCGATCTACGAGGCGCGGCATCGCGTTTTCTTCATCAATACTGGCTTCCTGGACCGCACTGGCGACGAAATCCACACCTCGATGGAAGCGGGCCCGGTGCTGCGCAAGGACGAGATCAAGTCGGAAAAATGGATCAACTCCTATGAAGACCGCAATGTGCTGATCGGGCTTGCCTGCGGGTTCTCGGGCAAGGCGCAGATCGGAAAGGGTATGTGGGCGCGGCCAGATGACATGGCGGCCATGATGGACGCCAAGATCGGCCATCCCAATGCCGGCGCCAACACTGCCTGGGTTCCATCGCCGACGGCGGCAACTTTGCATGCGCTGCATTATCATCAGGTGGACGTGTTCGAGGCCCAGAAACGCCGGCACAATCAGGCGCTGCCGGGGCTGTCCGACCTGTTCTCGATGCCGGTGCAGGCCCCCTATTCATTGAGCCGCGAGGAAATTACGCGCGAGCTGGAAAACAACGCGCAGGGCATTCTGGGCTATGTGGTTCGCTGGGTGCAGCAGGGGGTTGGCTGTTCCAAGGTTCCGGACATCAACGATGTCGGGCTGATGGAAGACCGTGCGACCTGTCGTATCTCGAGCCAGGCGGTGGCCAATTGGCTGCGTCATGGCCTGGTCAGCCGCGATGAGGTGACCTCGGTGTTCGAGCGCATGGCCAGTGTCGTGGATGCCCAGAATGCAGGTGATCCGCTCTACCGTCCGATGGCCGAGAACTTCCAGTCGGTCGCCTTCCAAGCGGCGCTGGACCTGGCATTGCATGGTGCCGATCAACCCAGCGGCTATACCGAGCCATTGCTGCACGCCGCGCGCCGCAAGGTGAAGGCGCGCGACGCCCGATAGAGATGTGAGGCCCCGCCGATGGCGGGGCCTTTTAGCTTATTGGCAGATAAAGCTGTCGTGGTCCTTCTCGTCACCGCCCTGATAGCGGGCAATGGCAGGATAGGGGCAGAGCTTGCGCGTAGCGTCGGCAAGCTCGGGCAGATAGGGGTTGTCGGGGGTCGTGGTGGCAACCAGATAGTCCGGCTGCTTGCCGTTCTCGACCCAATCGACCAGGGCGTCGAAAGCGGCGAACTTGTCGGTTGCCGGCCCGCCAAAGCCATGGTTCATCCCCGGCACGGTGTAGAACATGACGAAGTCCTCGGCATTGCCGCCATTGTTGGCGTCGAGCTTTTCGTACCAGTCAATGGTATCCAGGGCCGAGAAGACCGGATCGCTCATGCCATGGAAAACGATCATCTTGCCCCCGGCTTCGCGGAAGTCGGCCATCTCGGGATCCTCGACATCTGTCGGGGTCATGAACTCCATCGGAGATTCGGGGAACTCGGCGGTGCTGGCGTCGATGGTGACGTCGGTATCGAAATCAAATTCGAGCAGGTAGTTCACCAGTGAGTCAGGATCGCCTCCGACGTCCTGCGGCGGGCTGGAGAAGACCATGGCCAGAGACGAAGCCCCCAAAGTTGCGATCCGCGGCAGGTTGTTCATGCGCTCCGAACCGCTATTGAGCTTCCAGGCTGTCCAGCCGCGACCTTCAATTCCACGGTCCCAGGCCCAATCCGAATAGAGTTCTTCCCCAGCAGAATTGACCGGACCGGCATGAATCCGACGAAGTGCTTCCACCTGCGCTGACGTGAGGCAGTTGTTCGAGGCTTCGCCACAGGTGAGCGAGGAAATGTCAAACGTCTGCTGACAGGACGGGCTATCGGCGACAATGCCATCGGCCAGCCCATCGAGATCGTCGCAGGCCTGCAGCACCGCATCGGCAACAAGCTTGAGATCGTCCGGGCTGAACGCCTGGGTCACGTCATCGGACACCGCCTTAAAGCTCTGGATATCCCAGGCGTGCTGAACGGCCGCCTTGGGCAGGTTCAGGCCAGGGTAGCCGGCGAGAATGCCATCAAAGGCCTCGGGTGAACGCGTCGCCTGGACCAGGCCATGGCGACCGCCATTGGAGGTTCCAACGCCGTAGCTGTAGGCGATCTCAGTCCCGTAGTAGTCTTCCACGATCTGGGTTGCCACCGGATTGAGCTTCATCACGGCGCTGTAGCCGTAGTCACTTCGGGCTTCCGGGTCGAAACCGAACTTGGTGCCTCCGGCAAAGCCTGCGTCCGGGTGCGCGGAGCCGTCGTGCCCGGCATCGCTTGAGACCACTGCGTACTTGCGGGACAGTGCGTTGTCGCTGTCATCCGCGTTGAGCAACGGCCCCATGGCGGGGACCACCCGGCCATCATTGCCGCCGTTGAACTGGTGCACGAAGCGTCCGTTCCAGTCATCGGGCAGGCGCAATTCGAAGCTGATCTTGTAGGTGTTGCCGTCGGCGCCGTTGCGTTCGGCCACATGGCCGGACACTAGGCAATGGGCAGCGGGCGATGTTTCGCCTACGGGCTCGGCGCTGGCCGAGGCGATCACAAGGCCTTCGATGCCAAAATCGTGTGTCGTAAGGTCGGCGCAATTCAGCGTCTCGGCGTAGGCGGAACCCGCCCAACTTGTCGCTATCAATATCGTGGCCGCTGCCACGGTGTTCTTCCATTGCAGTCGCATCTCATCCTCCTCCGTTGAGCATCAAGCTGCGACTCAAATTGTTATGCACGATAACTAAATTGGCAATAGGCAATCTGACTTTGCCTAAGAGGTCGCAAAATCGCCGCTTTGCGGGACATTACTCAGGGAATTCGGCGGTTTAACCGCGGGGAAGCGATCGCCCTGTTCAGTTCAATGTGTATTCCGGCAGCGTAATGCTCACGGCGGATCGCGTGATCTCGATGTCGTTGGAGACCATGGCTGTCGCAACGCGGATCGGCTCACCGGTCCCCAGATTGCGTGCATAACGCGGATGGGCGCCCGAGGTGATGATGAGCCGGATCCGGTGTCCCGGACGGAATGTGTGGGCCGTGGCGTGTAGCGGAATGGTCAATTGCCGTGTGCCATCCGGTTGCGATGACGCAGGCGTGAGGCGGGCCAGACCGTCGCAGATATTCCGCGACACGCCGTCCGGTCCCACATCGTTGAGACGCACGAAAACGTCAACATGCGGCCGGCTGGAGCGGAGGATGACGTTGACCGTGCACTGCCCGATGACAGTCGTTTCGCGGGTCAGTACACGGCTTGTGTAGGTCAGCACGTCGCGTCGGGCCTCCAGCGCGGCGTTGTCCACAGGCCCGGCACCCGAGAAGGCAAAGATGGCGCCGCCCAAATTGGGTGTTGGATCAGCCGGATCATAGCGATACCGGTCGACGCCGGTTGCACGTTTGCCAGTATCAGCAAGAGTGCCGGGGGCGGACACAAACCAGGTGTGTGGCGCTGGCGGGCCGGGCGGGTAGGTGTCAAATTCGTGCCATTCGTCGCGCCCCGAGACATGAATGCGCACGGGCCGCTGCCGCAGGCCCGACTTGTCGCCCATCAGCCAGGCGCGCATCCAAACCAGGGTTTCCCGCAAGTTGTCGCGCTGCAGCTCCTCGGCGACGTGAAACCAGGTTCCAATGGTCAGATAGGGCCGATGCCCGAGCGAAACCAGCTTTTGATAGTCCTTAAGCAGGGGGTCGAGCATGAAATCATACCAGCCGGAAATGAAGTGGACCGGTGGCGTCCGCTTGCTCAGACGGTGCCGGTGGTCCAGGTCGGCCCAGAATGCGTCATTGCCGATAGCGTGCTCAAACCAGTGGCGCCAGAACCCGACCTTGTGGCGGACCGCCACCTTGTCGGCCTCGATCAAGGGCAGCGTGGCCGCCGCCTTTTCCGTGCGGCGCTCAATATCGCCGGAAAACATGCGCGCGGCGGTGGCGAGTGGATTGTTGCGCAGCCCTTCAATCACCTGCACCCAACTCAGCCAGAGATTGAGGTGAAAGGCGCCTGAGGGGAAGACCACGGGCCGGAAGTCTGCCGTTGTCACCTTGGTGGCCATGGCAGCGGTCCTGGGCAAGGCATCGCTAATCGCCCATTGCGCATAACCCAGATAGCTGGGGCCTGTCAGGCCGATGCGGCCATCATACCAGGGCTGTTGCTGGATCCAGTTCAGGGTGGCCAGCCCATCGGCGCGTTCATTTGCGAATGGGTCAAAGGCCCCTCCCGATTTTTCGGTACCGCGGCAAGCCTGGATAACAACGTGAAACCCACGTTCGGCATAGGCTTCGGCAATTCCACCAAAGCCGCGCCGTCCATAGGGGAGCCGCATCAGTATCGTCGGATGCGAGCCCTTGGTGTCCGGCGCGTAGTGGTCCGTCTTGAGGACAACCCCGTCATCCATGACCAGAGACAGTCCGCGATGCTTGCGCACGCCATTGAGCCGCGGCGGCAGGTCCTCTACCCAAGCCAGATAGAGCGAGGACAGGCTCATTGGATCAGTTCACGAAGTCGAACTTGTCGACATCGAAAAGACCGCGATCGGTCATCTTCAGATGTGGAATGACGGGCAGCGCCAGGAACGCGACCTGCAGGAAGGGTTCGGGCAAGACGCAGCCGAGAGCCTTGGCGGCGTCACGCAAATGATGGAGATCGTGCGCCACCTCCTCGAAGCTCTTCAGGCTCATTAATCCTGCAATGGGCAGAGCCAGTTCCGCGGTTACCTTGCCCCCGTCGGCGACGGCGAACCCGCCACCCAACTCGATCAGGCGATTGACTGCCACGGCCATATCCTCGTCGGTGGCACCGACCACGGTGATATTGTGGCTGTCGTGCCCCACAGATGAGGCTATGGCACCGCGCTTCAATCCAAAGCCGGTGACAAAGGATCGGCCGATATTGCCATTCTTACCATGCCGCTCGATGACGGCGACCTTGATGATGTCGGCCTCAAGATCGGGCTGCAGGCCCTGATGCGTGGTTGCGAGGCTCGCTTCCTCTCGGAAGGTTAAGATAAGGCCAGGCCTGACCCCGATGACCGGCACGCGGTTTTGGCCCGTATTGGGCTCGGTGACGAAGGCATTCGAGGTAACCGGCTTGGCCTTCATTGATGTCAGGCCGACGGGTGCAACGGTCTCGCGCGTGTCGAAGAGCCCGGGTGTGACCAGGCGCCCGGCACAGATGACGTCCGATACGCTGCAGTCTTCCAGGCGATCGAGAATGGCGATGTCGGCGCGCCAGCCGGGGGCGACGAGGCCGCGATCCTTCAGCCCGAAAATGCGTGCAGCCGAGTGACTCGCCGCGCGATAGACATGGTGCAGTGGACGCCCCTTGGCGATAAGGCGCCGGATAGAGCTGTCCAGATGACCCTCTTCGGCAATGTCGAGGGGATTGCGGTCATCGGTGCACAGCGCCACAAAGCTTGAGCTGTCTTCGTCGAGAATTTCAGCCAACGCCTCGAGGTCCTTGGACACCGAGCCTTCGCGAATGAGTATGGCCATGCCCTTGGCTAGTTTCTCCCGAGCTTCTGCGGCACTGGTGGCCTCGTGATCGGTGCGGATGCCGGCGGCCAGATAGCCGTTGAGTTCCGTGCCGCGCAACAGCGGCGCATGGCCATCGATGTGCCCGTCCTGGAACGCCGCCAGCTTGGCAAGAATGCCCGGATCGGCATTAAGCACACCGGGGAAGTTCATCATCTCGGCCAGGCCCACCACCTTGGGGTGATCGCGAAAGGGCAGAAGGTCGCCAATTTCGAGCTGTGCACCGGCCGTTTCGAAGGGCGTCGCCGGGACGCAGGACGATAGATTGACCCGCACATCCATTATGGTGCGTTCGGCACTATCGAGAAAATAGCGGATGCCTTCGGCGCCCAGCACATTGGCGATTTCGTGGGGATCGCAGAGCACTGTGGTGACGCCATGGGGCAGCACGCAGCGATCGAACTCCAATGGGGTGACGAGCGAAGATTCGATATGCAGATGCGTGTCGATAAAGCCTGGCACGGCAAAGCGACCCGTGCCGTCGATGGTCGATTTCCCCTCGTAGGAAGCATGGGTGCCGACAATGCGGTCGGCGACGATGGCAATATCGGTTGCCGTTATCTTGCCGGTGATGACGTCCAGCAGGCCGATATTGCGGATGACGAGGTCGGCCGGTGCCTTGCCCTGTCCGGCCATGATCATGCGGGCGAGCAGGGCAGGGTTGGTCATGGTCTTGTTCTCATTGCTGTTCATGCTGAAGGGTTCACCGCGCGGCCTGCGTCGTCAAGTCCCTGTGAGCGGCGGGCAGGGAACTGCCTTACGTGGCGTTCGTTGATCTAATTGAAGAGACAAAGGAGCGTCACATGGAAACCTATGATCCGGACAAGAACACCACCGAAGTGCGTCAGGCTAATCCACGCAAGATGAATTTGCGTGTGCTGGTCGCCTCGCTTGTGGGCATCGTGGTCCTGTTTGCCATCATCTACCTGGTCTATGGCATGATGCAGCCGGCGCCTGCGAACTAGTTCGCGCGCTTGCGAGCCAATGCAAAGAGGGAACCGCCTGGGAGATGGTGGGTTGTGACGGAAGCGTCACATCTGCGGATCAGGTTTTATGGATATCGGCAACGCCCTTGGCTGGGTTGAGAGCTATCTCCCCGCACATATCATCGCAATCCGCCTCGGCATTGCCGCGCTGCTAGGCGCGCTTATCGGGTTCGAACGCGAAGTCAACACGGCCGAGGCTGGGCTGCGGACACATATTCTGGTGTCGGTGGCGGCTGCGCTGTTCACCATTCTGACCTTTGAGATTTTCCACACCATCCAGGGCGCCAGTCAGACAAATCCTGACCCCATCCGTGCGGTGGAAGCGGTAACCGCTGGGATCGCCTTTCTAGGTGCCGGCGCCATTTTCCGAAGTGGCGCGGGGGTGCAAGGCCTCACGACCGGAGCGGGTATGTGGCTGGCCGGCGCGGTGGGTGTTGCAACGTCACTTGGCTATTATCTGATTGCCGCTGGGACAGCCTTGCTGGCCGTGCTGGTCATGGCCGCGCTGCGTGCCTTTGCCCACCACATTATCGGTGAAAAAGACCGGCCGAGAGACTGAGGGCCGCGGGGAGAAGCAACAGGCGTGCCGTCAAGCGCTGAGGGACATGCGCTCCGGCTATTTGCTTCTCCCCCCGTACGGACATGGCCGGGAGGTGCCATATCCGCGCCCGTGCGCCTGATCCACAAAAGGCAAGGACCGCGCATGAGGGTCAGCGGTGGTGCAGACCGCCGACCTTTTCAGGCGGCGGAGAGGATGCTTGGGAATGCATGCAGATCCGGGGACCAGCGTGCAGCATCACTCTCCGCCTCTAGGCATGTAACCTGTGGACGCAGGAGTCACATGCCAACCGCATCCAGGCGCTGATTGCGCGCCCAGAAACTGACAATGGCAGCCGCCTCGTGCCGATAGGCTTCGAGTTCGGCCTGCCGGAAAAACACCGCTGCGGCACCTGCTTCATGCAGAGCCTGGCGGCCGGCCCGGTCGGTGGTCTGCGTCATGACGGCCAAGGGGATACCCTTTTGCCGGAGCAGAGCCTGGTTGCGGACGACAAATTCAAGATTTGCGTCGCTATAGGCCTTAAGGTCGACGATCACGAGGCCGGGCCATTCGCGATCGACATCGGCGAGACGCTGGCCGAGAAATGCCTCGCCAGCCGCAATCGAGCCGAAATGCCGGATCTGCGGCGCCCCATGGGAGAGCAGCATCCGGGTCAGCAGATGGGCGGAATGCCCGTCATCATCGATCAAGGCGATGAAAGGCAGATCGTTGGATACCTCGTTCAAGCAGTCACCTCGTCCCCCGCCGCGGGGCGTTACACAACAAAACCTCCACTGTTCGAGCGCTGCGGAGCTCTCGGCAGATCGTGTATTCGATTTGTAAAACTGGCCGGCGGGGCCTGACCGCCTGGCACTGATGTCGAGAAAGTGACTTCGACCGGGCGGCGTATGACCGATGTGATCGAGTTCAGGGAGGCAAAAACGGGTAAAACGGGGGTAATGCAGCCTTGTAATTTACATGTAAAGGCTCACAATACCCAGCGTAGGCGGGAGGTTGTGCCTTGGAGGCGGATCCGGATCAAGCGGGGGTAAATCGGGCTCTTATCCGCCTGCTCGACTGGCCCGAGATTGCGCGCTCGCCGCTACTGGCCCGCTTCCTGTCGTATATCGTCGAGCGGCAGTTGGCTGGCGAAGGCCAGAATATCAAGGCCTATTCGATCGCGGTAGATGTTTTTGGTCGATCGCCGGACTTTGATCCGCAGGCCGATCCGATCGTCCGTGTACAGGCCCGGCGGCTGCGATCCCTGCTCGATGAGTATTATCGCGGCCCCGGCGCCGATGACGAAATACAGATCCAGCTACCGATCGGGCGCTATGTCCCGCATTTCGTTTCGAGGGAGCCCCCAGCCGCGGCCGCTCGCGCCGAAGTCGCTTCTTCGCCTGCTGCACCGGAGGAGGAGGAGGCTCAGTTCGAAGCGCCGACCAAGGCCGCACGGGGCCATGTCACGGTCTCATGGTTTGTTCTCGTGGTCCTTTCCCTCGGCGTTGTTGCTCTGGTCTATGCGCTCTCAACGATGGGACAGCGGCAGGAGCGCGAGGCGGCACGCGCTGCGCCATTCGAGCTTCCAGCAGTGAGGGTGATGGAGTTTCAGAACCTGGTGGAAGACCCCACCATAACCCCCACATTGTCTGCCCTGGCCGTGGAACTGGTCACCGATTTCGGGCCCATGCTGACTGTCGATGCCTTTCTCGGAGGACGAGCTGGTGGAGACGGCGCGTTGGAGCGGCAGGCGGACTACATGCTGAGCGGTGTCATCCGCGCCCGGCCGGCGGATATGGGCAGGTTCGAAGTTAGCGCAGTGCTTACCGATCTCTCGTCCAATTCAATCGTGTGGAACTGGTCTTCACTGATCGGGCCAGAGCAACTGAAGAGTCGGGGTGGCATCGAGACGCTGGCGCAAGACGTGGTGCTGAATCTGGGGGGTGTTCGTGGTCCTCTGCATGCCCAAGCGCGGGACTTTGTGCGGCGGACCGATCTTGCGGGGCGGGAAAACTTCTACCTGTGTGGTGTTCTCTTTGTTCTATATCGAACCACGCCCACGGTCGGATTGGCCGAGCGGGTGCGCAAATGCGCGGAGGGGTTGCCTGAAGACGAGCAGCGCAGCGGCAATGTGATAGCGGGACTGGCCAGCCTGCTCGCCGAGGGTCATGGCGGGGATGTCGGCGCGGTGCTGTTGCGTGAAGATCGCCTGGCGATGGCGGATGAACGTATGGCCCAGGCGCTTGCTGCCGATCCCACCAGCAGCTTTGTTTGGGAGCAGCGGGCGCGGCTGGACGAGGAGATGGGCCAGCACGAGATGGCCGAGGCGGCCTATGGGACGGCGCGACAGATCAATCCGGCCAATATCGATGCAATAGCCTCCCATGCCCGTCATCTTGCCCTGATCGGCCGGCTCGATACAGCCATCGTTGCGGCGCAGCGCGCTATCCAGGCAGTGCCGCAGACCCAGATACCGGACTGGTACTATTGCGCTCCGGCTCTTGCGGCGCTCGACAGAGGCGACCTGCGCAATGCGCGGACATATGCCGAGCGTTGCGCGCGGGTGGATACAGAGTTGGGGGCGGTGCTGGCCCTGCTGGTTGCGGTCGAACAGGATGAGGCGGCGGCAATGGACCGGCAATTGTCCCGCGTGCTCGAAGTGCCCTCATTCCGGCGCAATGGCATCATGTCCCGCATGGCCGAGCGGGCGACTGACGATGATCTCCTGGGGCGCATGGAAGCCGGGCTGAGTAGCGCCGGGGTGCCGGAAGCGGCGATGTATTCGGGCTACTGAGCAATGTCTGTGGCTAGGCACCCTGGCCGAACCGGCTCTTGCACAGATCGACAAAGCGGTGCCCGCGTTCCTCGAAATTCTTGAACTGGTTATAGGATGGCGCGCCGGGCGAGAGGATGAGCGTGTCGAACAACTCGCGCTTTCCAGCCAAGGCCGTGATCGCCTGCTCAAGATCGGCGCACTGGAGGACAGCGATCTCCGGCGCCCGGGATTGGGTCGCCTGGGCAAGACGAAAGCCAGTGACCGGGAGCGTGGCCAGCACATGGACGCCCCGCCGGGCCAGCAGGCCGGCGAGTTCGGCATAGTCCTGTTCGCGTTCGTGCCCTCCGGCAATCAGGGCAATCCGGCGTCCCGGATAGGCCGCCAGGGCCGCCTTGGTCGCCTCTGGCGTTGTCGAAATGGAGTCATTGACGATGGTCAGGTCGCCGATGCGATGCTCTTCGAGGCGATGGGGCAGGGGGCGGAAGGCGGCGATGCCCTGCATGATGCCATCGAGTGTGCCGCCAACACCCAGGGTGATCTGGGCGGCGAGCAGGGCATTGTCGAGATTGTGCGCGCCGCGCAAGCGCGAGCGGGCCACGGCGTTCTCAATGGCCAGATTGGTTGCGGCGTCCAGTTCGGGCAGTAGCCGGCGATGATCGCGCACGGCGCGTGCGACGAGAGCGTTGCCTTTGGCCGCGGCCCCGAGCGCCACGGCAAAGCCGCCGTCCCGATCAATCAGGTGCAGCTTGTCGGCATAATAGCGTTCCACCGAGCCGTGCCAATCGACATGCTCGGGATAGAGATTGGTCAGCGCCGCGACATCGGGCAAGAAATTCATGTCGGCGGTCTGATAGCTCGAGAGCTCAAACACCACGACGGCATGCTTGTCGGCAATTTCGAGCGGGGCCAGGCCCACATTGCCCGCCAGGCCCGCATCGATGCCCGAGCGGGTGAGCATGAGATGGGTGAGCGTTGCGGTGGTCGACTTGCCCTTGGTGCCGGTGATGGCAATGACGGTGCGGTCATGCCGGAAACTGGCGCCCCAGAGATTGAGGTTGGAGGTGACCGGGATGGCCGCATTGCGCGCTGCCTCGAAGATGGGCTTGTAGCGCGACACGCCGGGGCTCTTGATGATGAGGCCGAAGCGGCGCGCCGCGATGGCGGCGGGCAGGTCGGCGGCGGCAATCAGTTCGGTTTCGGGGATGTCGGCGGTTCCGCTGTCGACTGTGACATAAACCTTGAGGTCGGGCTGCCGCGCCTTGAGAAAAGCCCGCGAGGACAGCGCCTCGCGCCCGGCGCCGTAGAGCAGGACAGGTTCGTCAAACCGCATAGGCAGCCACCTTGGCGGCGAGGGCCGGGGGGATATGGTGGTCGTGGCTGTCGGTCAGGCATTCGGCCATGGCGCGCTGCAGCTTTTCCTCGCCATATTGGGCAAACAAATCTGCCTTGATGGCGCGCACAATGGCGTCCTCATGCCAGTCTGCATGACGAGTTAGGGTATAAAAGCAGGCCGCGGCCTCGAGGATTTCGCCAACGCACTCCCAGGGCTTCTGGCCTGTCAGGCCCGCCAGCTCGCGGAAGGATTGCTCATTGGCCGGATCGTCAAGCAGGTTGCGGCCGAATATCCGCAGCATGCGGTCCTTGGCCATGAAGGGCGCGAAGATCAGGAAGACGAAGTGGCATTTGGGGCATTCGCCGCACCAGAGCGGGCCGTCATTGCCATTGAGGCGGAAATTGCGATTGCAGCTCGAAAAGTCCGCGTCGAACTTGGTTTCCTTGGTGAAGAGCGAGGCGATGCGCGCTTCCGAATAGGGGCGCAGCAAAGAGAAATACTTCAGCGCGCCGCCCGTGGCATTGGCCAAGGTGTCAGCGATCAGCAGTTCGAAGCCGAGCGATTTGGAATATTGATGATTGGTCTCGCGCCCGTCGAACATGACATTGCCCTCGCTGGCGGAGCGCTCGTTGGAGAGCACGATCTGGTCGTAGCCGAACAGCAGGGCACACAGGGATGCGATCATCGAGTTGATGGCGGTGGAGGGCACGTGGCCGTTGTAGTAGCCGGTCTCCTGCCCGAGGCGGATCATTTCCGGGTCGAGCGTGCGGATGACATAAAGCGGCGGCGTGCCGATGGCCTCGACCGAGGTGAGGATCGGCCCCTTGGGGTTGACCGCAAAGGGCGTGAAGGCCTCATTGGTATGGGTCAGCAGATCAACGCTAACCAGGGAATCCTTGCCCCCGCCAATGGGCAGCAAGGTGCGGCTGGGCAGGTCTGGGGTCGCGGGATGCCCTGCCGTGTCCTCAGGCGCGGTCAGCTCAAGCTTGCCAAAACGTGACAATTCGTTGCGGGCATAGAACTCCCCCAGGCCATTCTCATAGACATCGATGATGAAGGCGTGCTCGGCGGGGGTCAGCGCGATGTCTGGCGAACGAATGGCGAAGGGCGCGCGTAGCTTGAAATAGGACACGCCAAGGACCAGCGCGGTCAGGCCGAGCAGCTTCTTGAAGGAAGCCGAAGCCGCCATCTCGGCGCTGGCGCCGGCGGGCAGGGTCAGCACTTCAACGAAGTTCAGATCGCTGAGCGTATAGGGAAAGCGCGCTTCGCCTGTGTCGGGGTCGAAGGAGGGGCTTTCGATGCGGAAGAACTCGGTCACGGGCAACTCGCTGGCTTTGATCGACATATAGGTGATTTGCGCGCGTGGTGGGAGTGTGGCGGTGAGGATGAAATGCTGCCTGAGGCCATCGCGCCGATCGACCAGATTGTCAGCGAGTTCCTGCCGATCGAGGAACAGGTCTTTGCCTGCCGAGTTTGGCCGGCGCTCGACTGCCCCGGCGCGGCGACATGCCACCCGCCATTCGAGCCTTGTTCACTCACATCGCACCACTGGCGCGATGTGCTCTTCGTGACGCTCCAAGCTCGTTATGGCCTTCTTGACTTGTGCGGCTCCACCGGCGCCACCCATCCGCGTCGCGGATCGTCTGCGAAGTCACCTAAAATCTCCCCAGCGGGGAAATCTGCCCTTCGGGCATGGCTCGACGCCGCCCGGCCTTTCGGCTTGCGGATACACGGTAACGAACGGCCAGTGGCCCGGAAAGATGAACGTTCAAGGGCAAGAGCCACTGGCCGTTCGTCACGGAAACACGGATTTTCCACGGGTCCGGATTCAGGCGGTACCGTTCTTGCAGGTCCGGCTGCCGAGCTTCTACCCGCGTAAAGAGGCGCCCCTCTTCCCGGCCTCCCCGCCCGGCCCTGCGTCGGGGCCGCGTGTGTGGCGGGGATGGAAGGAGGATACGGGAGAAATCTGGAACGGGGATAAGTCGAAGAATTCGTGACCGCGACAGGCGACGGAAGTGCCTTCTGCCCCAGGCAGACTATCCAGCCAAGGGCGAAACGAGTGCGGCGCCCGCCATGTAGAGTAGGGGCGAGATCAGCACCTGTCCGCCCAGGCGCAATAGATCGTCGACCATGACATGTTTGGCAAAACCATCACTGGCAAGGGGTGCGGTGCCGACCTGGGTGAGAATACGGCGGTGGCGCCAGGTCAGAAAGCCAAGCATCAGGACTGCGGGCAGCGGGATCAGCCAAGGCATCTGCATCATGCCGAGCAGCAGCCAACTCAGGGGGAGAGCTGTCGCGATGCGCTTGGTAAGGAGGAACATCCTGCTGCTCCGTTGCCGACACGGTGGAGGCATTTAAGCTGATTTGGTGACAGACGCGTGAATCAGAAACGCGTGAAGAGGCCCGGATAGTCGGTGACAATGCCATCGGCATCGACTTCCAGCACGGCTTCAAAATCGGTTGACTGGTAGCGGAAATGGGTGGCGTCGAGGCGGGTGTAAACCTGCTCGGAGCGCTTGAAGGACAGGGCGGTTGCGTCGATCCAGGCCATGGCAAAGGAGACGGGTTGATCGTCTTGCCAGTCCTGCCGCCAGATGGGCAGGGAATTGGTGAGCGGGGTGGGCCAGATGTCGACATCGATGCAGCCGCGCAGGGCCGGGATAGGCTCGGCCCGGTCATCGGACCAGCCGCCGGCCCCATCGGAGAAGAGCTCGAGCATCTTGCCGTCGGTGCGCTCGATTTTGACCGTGCGGGGGTGGCCGTTCTCGTCGAGTTTCAGCCGGTAGAACAGGCCGAAATCGGGGCCGATTATGGTGCCGCGGATGCGCGTGTCGCGGCCATTGGCGATAATGTGGCAATGCTCGCGGGTTTCGAGGTGAAGGCCGCGCCAGCGGACGGATCGGTTGAGCGGCAAGTGGTCCACCTGTGCTGGCGTTTGAACTGTTCCCACTTTGCCTCAACTCCCACCGGCTGTCATCCCGGCCCCCGGGTCGCGTCGCGCCCGAGGGCAGGCCTTGAGCCGGGATTCGAGTTGAGATCTCAGGGTGGGCTCCGGCTTTCGCCGGGGTGACATCGTGGTTGGTGACAGGTCAGAACAACAAAAAGGGCGCCCCATTGGGACGCCCTTTCCAAGTCAGTTTTGGCAGTGCGATCAGAGCGTCTTGCCAAGCGCGACTGCAGTGTCCGCCATGCGGTTGGAGAAGCCCCATTCATTGTCGTACCAGCTGAGGACCGAGACGAAATTGCCGTCCATGACCTTGGTCTGATCCAGCGCCATGGTGGAGGAGTGGCTGTCATGGTTGAAGTCGATGGAGACGTTGGGGAACTCGGTGTAGCCGAGCACGCCCTTGAGTTCACCATCGGCATATTTCTTGACGGCCTCGTTGATTTCCTCGGCGGTCACGTCGCGCTTGGCGATGAACTTGAAATCGACGCAGGAGACGTTGGGGGTCGGCACGCGGATGGAGACGCCGTCGAGCTTGCCCTTGAGCTCGGGGAGCACCAGGCCGATGGCCTTGGCAGCGCCGGTCGAGGTCGGGATCTGCGACAGGGCCGCTGCGCGGCCGCGGTAGAGATCCTTGTGCATGGTGTCGAGGGTGGGCTGGTCACCGGTATAGGAATGGATGGTGGTCATCATTCCCTTTTCGATGCCGAATTCCTTGTGCAGCACATAGGCCAGCGGGGCCAGGCAATTGGTGGTGCACGAGGCGTTCGAGATCACCACGTCGTCCTTGGTGAGGCTGGCGTGGTTGATGCCGTAGACGATGGTCTTGTCGGCGCCGTCGCCGGGGGCCGAGATGATCACCTTCTTGGCGCCGGCCTTGAGATGCGCGCTGGCCTTTTCCCTGGAGGTGAAGATGCCGGTGCATTCAAGGGCGATGTCGACGCCCATGTCGCCATGGGGCAGTTCGGCAGGGTCGCGGACGGCGGTGACCTTGATGGGGCCGCGGCCAACATCAATGGTATCGCCATCGACGGTGACCGTGCCGTTGAAACGGCCATGCACGCTGTCGAAGCGGAAGAGGTGGGCATTGGTTTCGACCGGGCCGAGATCGTTGATCGCCACGACTTCGATGTCGGTGCGGCCCGATTCCATGATGGCGCGGAGGACATTGCGGCCGATACGACCAAATCCATTGATGGCGACGCGGACTGCCATGTTTTTATGCTCCTAGCGGGAGGGGAGGAGAAAGGGAGGCGCGGCTCTCTTACAACTGACTGGTGACGGCTTCAACAACGGCATCGGCCGTAATGCCGAAGTGGGCATAGAGATCATCGATCTTGCCCGAAGCGCCAAACGAGTTCATGCCGACGAACTTGCCCTTGTCGCCGAGCAACTTGTTCCAGCTCATCTCGATGCCGGCTTCAACCGCGACGCGGGCCTTGGCCGAACCGAGCACCTCGGCCTTGTAGGCGTCAGACTGCTTGTTGAACAGTTCCATGGAGGGCACCGAGACGACGCGGGCGGACACGCCCTTTTCGGCAAGAGCCTTCTGGGCCTCGACCGCAATGATAACTTCCGAGCCGGTGGCGAAAATCACCGCATCGGCGTCTGCCGGGCCGACCAGGGTATAGGCGCCCTTGGCCGAGAGGTTTTCGGCGGTGTGTTCTGTGCGCACGGTCGGCAGGTTCTGGCGCGACAGGGCCAGGATGGACGGCGTGCTGTCGGCTTCCAGCGCCAACTGCCAGCATTCAGCGGTTTCCACAGCATCGGCCGGCCGGAATACCAGCAGGTTGGGGATGGCGCGCATGGCGGACACATGCTCGACCGGCTGGTGCGTGGGGCCGTCTTCGCCCAGGCCAATCGAATCGTGGGTCATCACATAGATGACGCGCTGGTGCATGAGGGCCGAGAGGCGGATGGAAGGGCGGGCATAATCGGTAAAGCACATGAATGTGCCGCCATAGGGGATCAAGCCACCATGCAGCGCGATACCGTTCATGGCCGCGGCCATGGCGTGTTCGCGAATGCCGTACATCATGTAGCGGCCGGAATAATTGTCGGCCTGGAAGGGCAGGGTTTCCTTGGTATTGGTCAGGTTCGAGCCGGTGAGGTCGGCCGAGCCGCCCTGGGTTTCGGGCACAATGGCGTTGATGATTTCGAGCGCCATCTGGCTGGCCTTGCGGCTGGCGACCTTGGGCTTGTCGGCGCTGAGCTGCTGCTTGTAGTCGTTCATCGCGTCGGCAAAACCGGTGGGCAGTTGACCGGCCATGCGGCGCTCGAACTCGGCCTTGTGGGCCGATGCGCCAAGACGGGACAGCCATTCGCCACGCACATTCTGCGAGCGACGGCCGGCGGCGCGCCAGGCTTCGAGCGTTTCGGCGGGCACTTCGAATGCCGGATAGGCGATGCCCAGCGCTTCCTTGGCGCCGGCCAGTTCCTCAGCGCCCAGCGGCGAACCGTGGACCTTATTGGTGCCGGCCTTTTTCGGGGCGCCGAAACCAATGGTGGTCTTGGCGGCGATCATGGTCGGCTTGTCGGATGTCTTGGCCTCGAGCAGCGCCTTTTCGATGGCGGCCTGATCATGCCCGTCGATCTCGATGGTGTTCCAGCCCGATGCCTGGAAACGCGCGATCTGGTCGGTACTGTCGGCGTTGGACACAGCGCCATCGATGGTGATGTTGTTGTTGTCCCAGATCACCACCAGCTTGTTCAGCTTGAGGTGGCCGGCCAGCGCGATGGCTTCCTGGGAAATGCCTTCCATCAGGCATCCGTCGCCGGCCAGGCACCAGGTGTAGTGATCCACGATATCAGCGCCAAATTCGGTAGCCAGCTTGGCTTCGGCAATCGCCATGCCGACGGCATTGCCAATACCCTGACCCAGCGGGCCGGTGGTGGTTTCAATGCCCTCGGCAAAGCCATATTCGGGGTGACCGGCGGTCTTGGAGCCGAGCTGGCGGAAGTTCTTCACTTCATCGAGGGTCATGTCCTCGTAGCCAAGCAGATAGAGCGCAGAATAGAGCAGCATCGAGCCGTGACCGGCTGACAGAACGAAGCGGTCGCGGTCAGCCCATTTGCTGTCAGCAGGGTCGAACTTCATCACCTTGGTAAAGAGCACTGTGGCGATGTCGGCGCAGCCCATGGGCAGGCCCGGATGTCCGGAATTGGCCTTTTCGACAGCGTCCATGCTGAGCGACCGGATCGCATTGGCCAAATCGTTTTGCTGGGCTGTGTTCGTCATGGGACCGCTCGCTGGAAAAAGGCTTGAAACTGGCGGGAGCGGGCGCTTGGGGCCCTCCTCCCAGAGGCGGGGTTGAGGCATAACAGGTTCGTCTTGCCTGTCAATGTCACCAAGGAGCGCAAGCGTTCGGTTGGAGGCCGGAATTCCGGGGGTCCACCCCGCAATGCAGTTGCATTGCCACAATCGCTGGGGCAGGTTGGAAGGCATGGAATCGTCGTGTCTTGAGGGCAGTAGCGGCCATGAGTGAGACGGAACTTGAAGATGGACTGATCTCGGCCACGGCCCGGTTCGACCGGGCACTGGCGCGCCTGGCCACGAGTACCCGCGATCTCAATAGCCGGCTGCAGCGGCAGCAGCGCATGGAAGTGGATACGCAACGGCTGGTGCAGGAGCGCGCGCGACTGGCCACCGAACTCGACAAGACCGCTGCCCGTGCCAAAAGGCTCGATGACAGCGCGCATGAAGTCTCCAGGCGCCTGGTCGAGGCGATGGAAACCGTGCGTTCAGTGCTGGCAAAGGCGGAGTGATCGCGTGCCCGAGGTGAATGTCGAAATCAATGGCCGCAGATATCGCATGGCCTGCGAAGAGGGACAGCAGACGCATCTGATCGGATTGGCGGACCGGTTCAATACGCAGGTCGAGGGGCTCAAGGGAGCTGTGGGCGAGATCGGCGACAACCGGCTGACGGTGATGGCCGGTATTGCGGTGCTCGACGAACTGTCCGAAGCCGAGCGGAAGATCGAGGCGCTTGAAGCGCAGGTGGCTGAGCTGACGCAGGCCGGGCAGGACATTGCAGCCGAGCTGGAAAGTGTCGAGACCCAGTTTGCCCGGAAGCTGGGCGAAGCGGCCGAAGCGCTCGAGGGTGTCGCCGAAACACTGGACGGAGCGGTGCCGCTGCCCTAGGGCAGTTGCGTTCACGAGTTTGGAAAAGCGCGCATTGGCGCTTTGCACTGCCGCTCGCAAGCGCCTATATCTCGTCTCGCTGCCCGGCGCGTGAGGACACACATATCCCCGGGGCCTTAATCGATCCTAAGGGAGCTGTCCCTGACCGGGCCCGTGGGCTCGGACATACGGCGCCCACCTACGTAAGTAGGTTCCCGGGATCAGTAGTCCCACGGCCAGGGCGGCACTGAACTTGTTGTTGATGAGGGCTCATGGCGGAGCGGGCAGTGGAAGAGGCAAAGGCGGCGTTGCGGCGCGAGGCGCATGCCGCGCGCGCGGCCCTGGCCAGCGAGGACCGGGCCGAGGCGGCCAAAGCGGTTGCAGGGCACTTCTTTGAAGCTGTCGCCTATGGGCCCGATGACGTGATCGCCGGCTATTGGCGGATCCGCGATGAACTCGATTGCCAGCCTATTCTTGTGCGTCTGATGGATAGCGGGCAAAAAGTGGTGCTCCCGGTGGTGCAGGGCGACGAACAGCCGCTGGACATGCGGATCTGGGAGGCCGACACGCCGCTCTACGAAGCCGGCTTCGGGACCCTCGCACCATCCGACCTGGCCCCGCGCGCCGTGCCGGACCTGGTGCTGATGCCGCTGCTGGGCTTTGACAGTGAAGGCACGCGGCTGGGCTATGGCGGCGGGTATTACGACCGGACGCTGTCTGTATTGCCCAAGAGGCCGCTTCTGATCGGGCTCGCCTTTGCGGCGCAAGAACTGCCGCATATTCCGCGCGAGCCACATGACATTCCGCTCGACATGGTGGTCACTGAAAACGGCATGCGCGCCTTCGGTACGGCTGCATGAGATTACTGTTTCTGGGTGACGTGATGGGGCGGTCCGGGCGCGACGCCGTGACCGAACGGCTGCCGGGCCTGATTGCCCAGATGGGTTTTGACTTTGTCATCGTCAATGGTGAGAACGCCAGCCACGGCAAGGGGCTGATCGAGAATCACTATGCCGCGCTGCGCGATGCGGGGGCCGATATCGTCACGCTGGGCGATCACGCCTTCGACCAGCGCGAGGCCCTGAGCTATATCGAGCGTGAGCCGCATTTGTTGCGACCGATCAATTATCCGCCCGGCACACCGGGGCGCGGGGCCATGCTGGTGGAAGGCCGCAAGGGCCATCGCGTGCTGGTGGTCAATGCGCTGGGGCGTGTGTTCATGCCGCCGATTGATGATCCGTTCCGGGCAGTGGAAGCCGCGATCGCCGATTGCCCGCTCGGGGAAGTGGCTGATGCTGTGATCGTCGACTTCCATACCGAGGCGACCTCGGAAATCCAGGCCATGGGGCATTATCTCGATGGCCGCGCGACGCTGGTCGTGGGTACCCACACCCATATTCCGACTGCCGATCATCGCGTGCTCAAGGGCGGTACCGGCTTTATGGCTGATGCGGGCATGTGCGGCGATTTCGACAGCATAATCGGCACCGACACGGACGAGCCGCTCAACCGGTTCCTGACCGGCATTCCGGGCGGACGGTTCACGCCCTCGGAAGGCGAGGCGACTTTGTGTGGCGTGGCGGTGGAGACTGACCCGGCGACCGGGCTTTGCGCCAGGATCGCGCCGCTCAGACTTGGTGGAGTTCTGGCGCAGGTCATCCCGGACTTCTGACCATCAGCCCTAATCGGTAGATTTCCCCCTTGCCGGAACTCGCAAATTGGGTTCCGATCAGCATGTTGCGCCTGGGGCGCAGAAAAGACGGCAGGCTGACAAGATAACGGGCCCCGGACGCGGCAGGAAGTGCCGATCAATCGTCCACGCATGCGAGGAGTGGGGCCATGCTCGATCCGGTCATCAATTTTCTCAATGATATCTTTTGGGGCTATGTCCTCATCTACGGCCTGCTGGCGGTGGGGTTGTTCTTCACCATCCGGCTGGGCTTTATCCAGTTCGTCAATTTTGGTGAAATGTTCCGGGTGGTTACGGGCTCCCGCCGGGGCGACAGCGCCGGTATTTCTCCCTTCCAGGCATTGACCATCAGTCTGGCCTCCCGCGTGGGCACCGGCAATCTGGCTGGGGTGGCCGTGGCGCTCTATCTGGGCGGGCCCGGCGCAATCTTCTGGATGTGGATGGTCGCCCTTGTCGGCATGGCGACAGCTTATTCCGAATCCACGCTGGCGCAGCTTTACAAAACCAAGAATGAGGAAGGCCAATATCGCGGCGGTCCCGCCTTCTATATCGCCAAGGGGCTCAAGGCACCCTGGGCGGGGGCGATCTTTTCGGTCTGCCTGATCATAGCCTTCGGACTGGTGTTCAACGCGGTGCAGGCCAATTCCATTGCGGACGCCATGCAGGGCGCCTTCGGGTTCGAGAAAATCTGGGTGGGGGTGGCGCTGGCCCTTCTGACCGGCATAGTCATTTTCGGCGGCATTAGGCAAATCGCGCGGGTGGCCGAGATCGTCGTGCCGTTCATGGCCGTCATCTACCTGATGGTCGCACTTTATGTGGTCGCGATCCATATTGGCGAAGTGCCGGGCATGCTGGGCCATATCGTGCAGTCCGCCTTTGGGCTCGATGCGGCTGGTGGCGGGTTGGCCGGGGCCTTGCTCAATGGCGTCAAGCGCGGGCTGTTTTCCAATGAAGCGGGCATGGGGTCGGCGCCCAATATTGCGGCCGTGGCGACGCCCGATCCGCACCATCCCTCTTCGCAGGGCTTCGTGCAGGCGCTGGGGGTGTTCATCGACACCATCCTGATCTGTACGGCAACGGCGCTGATGATCCTGCTCTCGGGCGTGATGGTAGAGGGCGGCGAGTTGACCGGCACGCCGCTGACGCAGGCGGCGATGAGTGTTCACATCGGCGGGGCCGGGCAGTATTTCATTGCCATCGCCATTCTGTTCTTTGCCTTTACCTCGATCATCGGCAATTACTCATATGCCGAAAACGCCATGACCTTCCTCAAGGTCGGCAATATGCCCGGCTTGACCGTATTGCGGCTGGGCGTGCTGGCGATGGTCATCTGGGGCGCCTATGAAAGCGTGGCGACGGTGTTCAATGCGGCGGACGCCTCGATGGGGCTGATGGCCACGGTCAATCTTATCGCCATCGTGATGCTCTCGGGCACGGTCGCCAAGCTGACCAAGGACTACCGGGCGCAGCGCAAGGCGGGCAAGGAACCGGTGTTTCATGCGGCGGATTATCCTGAACTCAGCGGCAAGATCGACCAGAACATCTGGAACAAGCACGACCCGGGTTGATTGGTAAGACGGGTTGGCAGCGCCCGTCCGGTCCGGCACCGGGCGGGCGCTTTATTTTTGCGCCTCTTGCCCCTATAAGCAGCGCGAAAAAGCGCAAATTGCATATCCGAGGTTCTTCATGGCTGGCCATTCCCACGCCAAAAACATCATGCACCGCAAGGGCAAGTCGGACGCCATCCGGTCCAAGATCTTTTCCAAGCTGGCACGCGAAATCACCGTGGCGGCCAAGATGGGTCAGCCCGACCCGGCCTTTAATCCGCGTCTGCGCCTGGCCATTGCCAATGCCCGCGCCCAGTCCATGCCCAAGGACAATATCGAGCGGGCCGTCAAGAAGGCCTCTGGCGGCGATGCAGAGAACTATGATGAGATCCGCTATGAGGGCTATGGTCCCGGTGGCGTGGCCGTCATCGTCGAGGCGCTGACCGACAATCGCAATCGTACAGCGTCCAATGTGCGCTCCTATTTCTCCAAGAATGGTGGCGCGCTTGGAGAAACCGGTTCTGTCGGCTTCATGTTCGACCGGGTGGGCGAGATCACCTATCCCGCTTCAGTAGGGTCGGAGGACAAGGTGATGGAAGCGGCCATTGAGGCCGGGGCCGAGGACGTCGAGAGCGACGACGAGAACCACTATATCTATACGACCTTCGAGAACATGGCCGAAGTCTCTTCGGCGCTGGAAGCCGTGTTGGGGGAGGCGGAGTCGGTGAAGGCGATCTGGAAGCCGCAGAACGAAACGCCGATCGACGCGGAAAAGGGCGCGACCCTGATGAAGCTGCTCAACACGCTCGAGGAAGATGACGACGTGCAGAACGTCTATTCGAACTTCGACATGAGCGAGGAAGAGGCGGCCAAGCTCGAAGGCTGAGCGGCTGCTATCGTGAGAGACTGGCAAAAGGGCGGTCCATGAGACCGCCCTTTTGGGTTTCAGGCAATGCGGAGAGCCAGCTTGGGCGGCTCATGGGGCTGATCCAGCACGACCGCATTGCGGCCCGCCTGCTTGGCGCTGTAGAGCCGCTGATCGGCAATGCGGAACAGCTCGGCAAAGCTGGTCGCGTCAACAAAGGCGGCGCCGCCGATGCTGACCGAAAGCGGGTGAACCTTTCCATCAGGCGCGAAGCAGGACACGATGACCGACAAGCGAATGCGCTCGGCCACGATTTGTGCCTGATGCTGGGTGACGCCAGGCAGGAAAACAGCAAACTCCTCGCCGCCCATGCGGCCGACGAAATCGCCACTGCGCAGCACTGAACGGATCGCCCTGGCGATTATCGTAATTGCTTCATCGCCATAGTCATGGCCGTAGAGGTCATTGATGGATTTGAAGTTGTCCGCATCAATCATCAGCAGGGCGCCGGAACAGGACGAGGCGGGGCGCTCCAGCCAGGCGTTGACGCGCGCAGTGAAGGCGCGCCGGTTGAGGCAGGCGGTCAGCCCATCTGTGCGCGCGACCCGGCCGAGCCGAATATTGGCAATCGCCAGGCCGCGCAGCCGCTGGCTGAAATAGAAGAACAGCGGCGCGCCGATGATGATGGGCAGCGCAGCCGAAGCAACGAGAATGCGCGGGGCGACGTCACTTTCCAGATCCATGAACATCAGCCAGGTCAGGACCAGGGAGGCCGCGGCGCATGCCAGGGTGCCAAAGACAGTCCACCGCCCGACGCTGGTCCAGCCCGGCAATGCGAATATCTTGGATAGCGGCATTTGCAAATGTCTCGACTTGAAATGGAGAAGGGCGGCTGTCCGCATATCGGTGAAGAAAAGATTTAGACTATTGTGGACTTAAAATAGATCATCCTCTCGCAGAGCAATTCAAATAGATCAGTGCCGTTCTGGCGACAATTGTGATTTATTACAAGGTCGTTTTGTAGGACGAAACTGGCAGGCTGGGTATCCAAAGCAGCACGGTGTTCCATAGCCGTAGCCTGTGACTGCGGACCGACCAAAACTTTACTTCGGACATTTTTGCCCCGTTGCAATGCATTCCCGAATCTCAAGGTAGGCTCCGGCCCTCAAGAAGGTGTTGCCGCGATTGATCAAGTTTTATCGAAGCGGGCGGGGCGGCAGCGATTTGTTGCCAATTTGTTCACTTCGGGCTTGGTATGGTCAACGCTCGCCTCTACAAGGAAGACCATGACAAGGGCTGTGCGAATCATCGGGATTGATCCGGGGCTGCGGCGATGCGGCTGGGGGATTATCGAAGCTGTGGACAACCGGCTGAGCTTTGTGGTGGGCGGCACGCTGACGCCGCCGGTCGAAGGCGCGCTGGCCGATCGCCTTGCCGCGCTGGCCCAAGGGCTGGGTGAGGTGCTCGACCGATACCAGCCCGAGGAAGCGGCGGTAGAAGAGACCTTTGTCAATTCCGGGCCGCGATCGGCGCTGATCTTGGGGCAGGCGCGCGGGGTGACCCTGGTGGTGCCGGCGCTGCGCGGGCTGGTGGTGGCGGAGTATGCTACCAATCTGGTCAAGAAATCGGTGGTCGGGACTGGCCATGCGGACAAGAACCAGATCGGACTGATGGTCAAGACGCTTCTGCCATTGGCAGTAGTCAAGGGCGCGGACGCTGCTGACGCGCTGGCGGTGGCCATTTGCCATGCCCATCACCGGGTTTCCGCGCGCCGCATGGGGGCATTGGCATGATCGGCAAGCTCAAGGGCCTGGTCGACAGTTTTGGTGATGATCACGCTCTGATCGACTGCGGCGGCGTCTGCTACGAGGTGTTCTGCTCGAGCCGGACGCTGCAGGCCCTGCCGCGCGTGGGCGAGGCGGCGGTAGTGTTTGTCGAGACCATTGTGCGCGAGGATTTCATCAAGCTTTATGGCTTTGCCAGCGAAGCAGAAAAGAGCTGGTTCCTGCTGTTGACCAGTGTGCAGGGCGTTGGGGCGCGGGTGGCGCTGGCCATTCTTTCAGTGCTCACGCCCTCGGAGCTCTCGAGCGCGGTGGCCTTGCAGGACAAGGCGATGATCGGGCGGGCCAATGGCGTGGGACCCAAACTGGCATTGCGCGTGGTGACCGAGCTCAAGGGGAAGGTGCCGGCCATTGGCGCCATCGATGCGGGCACGTTGGGCCTGCAGACAGCGCTGGGCGAGGGCGTGGCGTCGGGCAATGTTGCCGATGCGGTTTCGGCGCTGACCAATCTGGGTTATTCGAGCGCGCAGGCCTCCTCGGCCGTTGCGCGCGTGGTGGCCAAGGAAGGCGATGAGACGCCGACCGAAAAGCTTATCCGGCTCGGGCTGAGGGAATTGAGCGCTTGACCAATCTGACTTCCGCATCCGCCGGACGGGATGACAATCTCGATGTTTCCCTGCGTCCCTCGGGCTTTGCCGATTTCGTCGGGCAGGCCGATGCGCGCGCCAATCTTGAAGTGTTTATCGAGGCGGCCAAGAAGCGCGGGGCGGCACTGGATCATGTGCTGTTTGTGGGGCCGCCGGGCCTGGGCAAGACAACGCTAGCGCAGATCATCGCCAAGGAACTGGGCGTGGGTTTTCGCGCAACCTCCGGTCCGGTAATCGCCAAGGCGGGCGATCTGGCGGCGCTGCTGACCAATCTCGAAGAACGCGATGTGCTGTTTATCGACGAAATCCACCGGCTCAATCCGGCGATCGAGGAAGTGCTCTATCCGGCGATGGAGGATTTTCAGCTCGACCTGATCATAGGCGAAGGGCCCGCGGCGCGTTCGGTGCGGATCGACCTGGCCAAGTTCACGCTGGTGGGGGCGACGACGCGCGCGGGGCTATTGACCACGCCGCTGCGAGATCGCTTCGGCATTCCGGTGCGGCTAAATTTTTATACGCCAGAGGAACTGGTGCAGATCGTGACGCGTGGCGCTCGTCTATTGGGCATGGCCATGGCGCCGGATGGGGCAATGGAAATCGCCCGGCGTTCGCGGGGCACACCGCGTATTGCGGGACGGCTTTTGCGGCGGGTGATCGACTTTGCCATGGTGGATGGCGTGGCCGAGGTCAATCGCGCCATTGCTGACAAGGCGCTGCTGCGGCTTGATGTGGATGCGCGGGGTCTTGATCAGCTCGACAGGCGTTATCTCAATACTATCGCCGACTTTTACAATGGCGGGCCGGTGGGCATCGAAACCATTGCCGCAGCGCTCAGCGAGCCGCGTGACGCGATCGAGGAGATCGTCGAGCCCTACCTCCTGCAGCAGGGTTTTATCCAGCGCACGCCGCGAGGGCGCATGCTGACCGCGATCGCCTTCCAGCACCTGGGCAAAGTGGTGCCGCAGGGGTTTGTCGGGTTGCAGTCGAGCCTGTTCGGGGAGGAGGAATGAGCGCCCGGCATGTCATCAGCTTTCCCATTGAAGGGCAGCGATTCAACTTTCGGGCGGCCGGTATCATCATTGTCGATGGGCATGTGCTGGTCTGCCGGGAGGATGACGATGACTACACCATGCTGCCGGGCGGCCGGATCGAGCTGGGCGAGGATAGCCGGTTTAGCCTGACGCGCGAGATGGAAGAAGAGCTGGCGATGCCCGCCGAGGTCGGCCGTATGATCGCGACGTCGGAGAGCTTTTATCGGCGCGATGACGAGGATTTTCACGAGCTAAGTTTTTTTACGCCGTTGACCTGCCGGGACAGGCCCCCAATGGCCAGTCGCCCTGGCTACAGCGGCCCGATGAGGGGCATATCCTGTCCTTCTATTGGGTGCCCCTGGCAGATGAGGCCCTGGAGGATATCAACCTCAAGCCGCGCTGGCTGCCCGATTTCCTGCGCGCATTGCCAGGAGGGCACGTCCATATCGTCCATGACGAGCGGAGCGGGAAATGAGCAAACGTGACGATCCGATCGTCGGAACGCTCAAGCTGACCCGTCCTGCGCACCGGGCGCTGGCAGCAGCCGGGATCGTCACTTTTGCCGATCTGGCACAATGGACGCGCCGGGATGTTGCGGACCCGCATGGTGTCGGGCCGAAGAGTTTTGTCGAGCTGGACCCGGCAATGAAAGCGCGCGGCCTGGACTACAAGGCGCCATGAGCAGCCATCGCATCGCCGTCCGCATCTATTACGAAGACACCGATTTTTCGGGCAATGTGTATCACGCCGCCTATTTGAAATTCTTGGAGCGCGGACGGACCGAGTTGCTGCGCGATCTGGGTGTGCATCACGCGGAACTGGCCGAGCAGGGTATTGCCTTTGCCGTACGGTCGATGGATATCGAGTTTCTGGCCGCCGCGCGGATCGATGATCTGTTGACGGTCGTGACCACAGTCGTGGAGGCCGGCGGCGTCCGGCTGCTACTGGACCAGACAATTCTGCGTGATGACAAGACGATCACATCGGCGCGGGTCACCGTCGTAGCCATCAAGATGAGCGGCGGTCCGGCTCGTCTGCCAGCCGATTTGCGCGCGCGGCTGGCGCCCGAGGCATAACGTCAGACTCTCTTTGTTAACCCTTTGGTGACCATAAGGGAGGCAAAGGCAGATTTGCGCCGCGCCGGACCAGCCTGCGCCCGGAATGGCGGGCATTTCTCTTAATTTTGACAGATTTCGTCCCCATCGCAGCAGCCATGGGGCCGCATGCACGGGCCGACCGGAAGGGATTTTTTCATGGAAGCCATGGATGCTGCTGGAGCTGTCGCTCCACATGCTGACCTCTCCATCTGGGGCCTGTTCTGGGCCGCCGACTTCGTCGTCAAATCGGTGATGCTGGGCCTGCTGGCCGCATCGATCTGGTGCTGGGCGATCATCATCGACAAGACCATTACCTTTCGGCGCGCCCATTCGGAGATGAACCGCTTCGAGCGCACATTCTGGTCCGGCCAGTCGCTGGAGGAGCTCTACCAACAGCAGGCGGAAAAACCATCGGGCGGGCTGGGTGCCGTCTTCGTTGCCGCCATGAAGGAATGGAAGCGTAGCCACGAGCAGAATGCGGCGAGCTTTGTGGGCATGCAGCAGCGGCTCGACAAGGTGCTCGACGTTGCCATTTCGCGCGAGAGCGAATATCTCGAAAAGCGGCTTGGCTTTCTGGCCACGGTCGGTTCGGCTGGCCCGTTCATCGGGCTGTTCGGTACGGTCTGGGGCATCATGAACGCCTTTACCAATATCGCGGCGTCGTCCGACACAAACCTGGCCGTAGTGGCCGGGCCGATTGCCGAGGCGCTGTTTGCGACGGCCATTGGCCTGGTGGCGGCCATTCCGGCGGTTATCGCCTACAACAAGCTTTCGTCCGATGCCGGCAAGATGATCGGACGCCTTGAGGGCTTTGCCGACGAATTCTCCACCATTCTCTCCCGCCAGCTCGAAGCGCGGGGCCGCTGACATGGGCATGGGTGTCGCATCAGGCGGAGGCGGCGGCGGACGCCGCCGGCGCCGTAAGCGCAGTGCGGTCATGAGTGAAATCAACGTGACGCCGATGGTCGACGTCATGCTGGTGCTGCTGATCATCTTCATGGTGGCAGCGCCAATGATGACCTCGGGCGTGCCGGTGGACTTGCCGCGCACGGCGGCCAATGAACTGCCGAGTCAGACTCGCCCGATCACGGTTTCGGTGTCGCCCGAAGGGGCGATCTTTGTGGATGAAGCGCCGGTGAGCGAGGGTGATCTGGTCAGCACCATGGGCACCCTGGCGACGGTTGAGGACCGCATTTATTTGCGTGGCGACACGACGGCCAATTACGGCACGGTGATGCGGGTGATGGGGCTGCTCTCGGCCGCCGGCTATACCAAGATCGGGCTCGTTACCGAGCGCGAGAGGTAGGCCTGGCATATGCGCACCGGCCTCGTCGTATCGATATCACTTCACGTTCTGCTGCTGGTTCTGGGTCTGGTCAATCTTGGCCTGACCGAGCCACTGGAGCCGAATGTGCAGTCCATTGCGGTCGACCTGGTGCCCATCGAGGAATACTCCAATATCCGCCTGGGCCAGCTCGACAGCGAGGTGGTCGAGACCGAGACGCCGTCCGCCGTCGAGAGCGAGGAACCGGCTGAACTGGCGCAACCCACGGGCAATACCGAACAGAACCAGGTGACGCCATCGCCGGCCGACGTGCCCACGCCAGCCCCAGTAACCGAGACAGCGCCGGCGCCCGAGGCCGAACAGGCCCCCGAGCCGGAACCAGTTCCGGAACCGGAGCCCGCACCCGAACCCGAACCAGCACCAACGCCGGTAACCCTGCCGCAGACGCGGCCGGAGGACCTTGCACCGCCGCCTGAACCGGAACCGGAGCCTCTGCCTGAGCCAGAGCCTGAACCCGAACCTTTGCCGGAACCCGAGCCCACGCCTGCACCCGAACCGACGCCAGAGCCCGCGCCGGAGCCGAAGCCAACGCCGCCGCAGGTAAATGTTGCCTTGCCGACGTCGCGTCCGGCCGATCTTGCGCAAATCCGCGAGCAGGCGCTGGCGGCGGAGCGTCGCCGGCGTGAAGAGGAGGAACGGCAGCGCCAAGCTGCAGCCGCGGCTGCACGGCAGGCGCCGCCGACCGAGATCAGTTCGGAGACGGCAGACGAGATTTCCTCGATCATCAACAATGCACCAACCACTGGTGCGACGACCGGGCAGGGTGGTTCGCCGACGCTGGGCGATAGGACCGGCACATCGGCGCGCTTGAGCCAGACGGCCATTGATGGTCTGGTGGCCCGGATCAAGACCTGCTGGAACCTGCTGCCGAGCGATTTCAACAGCGGCATGAACGTGACGCTGAGCATGAGCATGAACCGTGATGGCAGTGTCGCAGGAACGCCGCGGGTTGTTGCGTCCGACCCATCCCCCGCCGGGCAGGCCATTGCCCGGGCGGCGCAGCGGGCGGTGATGCAATGTGGCCCCTACAGCATGCTTTCGGCTGACGCCTATGACGAATGGCGGCAGATCGAAGTGGAACTCAGACCCTGACCTTGAATTTGCCAGTTTGCTGGCCAAACTGCGGCCAAAACGGCAAGACCGGAGATAATTAGGACCGATGACCCTGTTCAACCGACGCGCAGCGCTCAAGATTGGCCTCGCCGGCGGGGCCCTGCTGGCCACCGCCCCCATGACCCTGGCGCAATTGCGCATCGTGGTGGAGGGCGCCAATTTCCAGCCGCTGCCCATCGCCATTCCCGATTTCGCCTCGTCCGACCCGGCTTTCGGGCGGGAGATCGCCGATATCGTGCGCAACAATCTGAGGCGTTCGGGGTTATTCCTGCCGCTCGATCCGGCCTCGCTGCCGGTTGCGGTGGGCGATGTGAATGCGACGCCCGATTTCAATGTGTGGCGCACAGCCAATGTCGATGGCGTGGTGATGGGCGCGGTGGAGCGCGGCGGCCAGATTTCGGCGCAGGTGCGGGTGTGGGATACCCAGCAGGCAGTACAGGTGGTGGGTAATTCCTACGCGACCGACCCCAATTCGGCGCGCCGCATTGGGCATCTTGTCTCGGACGCGATCTATTCGCAGCTTTCGGGCGGGACCGGTTATTTTGATACGCGCGTGCTCTATGTCGCGGAAAGTGGCCCCAAAGCCAATCGCGTGCGGCGCCTGGCGATCATGGACCAGGATGGCGCCAATGTGAGCTATCTCACCGATGGGCAATCGATGGCGCTGACGCCGCGCTTTTCGCCCAATGGCGACCTGGTCACCTATATGAATTTTGCCGAGGGCAATCCGCAGGTCTATCTGCTGCAGCTCTCGACGGGGCGCCAGCAGCGCCTCGCCAATGTCGGCGCCATGACCTTTGCGCCGCGGTTTTCGCCCGATGGCGGTACGGTGGCCTTCTCTGTCGAACAGAGCGGTAGCACCAATCTCTATGCGGTTTCGACAGGCGGCGGTCAGCCGCAGCAGCTCACCTCCGGGGCGGCGATCGATACCTCGCCCTCCTATTCGCCCGATGGCAGCCGGATCATCTTTGAAAGCGACCGGGGTGGCTCGCCACAGATTTACCTGATGGGCGCTGGCGGCGGGAATCCCCAGCGCATCAGTTTCGGCCAGGGCAGCTATTCGACGCCAGTCTGGTCGCCCAAAGGCGATCTCATCGCTTTCACGCGGCAGTCAGGCGGACAATTCCATATCGGCATCATGAACCCCGATGGCTCGGGCGAGCGCCTGCTCTATTCGGGCTATCATGCCGAGGGGCCCACCTGGGCGCCCAATGGTCGGGTGATCATGTTCTACCAGGACCCGGGCGGCAATGACGGCCCGCGGCTGATGAGCGTAGATATCTGGGGCCGCGCGGCCCAGACGGTGCCGACCGAGAGCTATGCTTCCGATCCGTCCTGGTCGGGCCTGCGCAGCTAGACCAAGTTCTCCCGCAGACTTCTGAAATCCCTCCGCTGGTCGGAGGGATTTTTTATTTTACTAGGAACCGGAGGCCAAAATCGGCCCTTTTACGCGCGCACCACGCGGTTGGATCACCGCAGATTTTCTTTTTTCAGGGGTAAGCTCTGGCGGCTAATAATTCCGTAAGTGACTGATATTTAATGCGGTTTTGGTGCTTGAAGATTTTTTGGAATTTTTTGAGTCCGGCGAAACTGGGTTGAGAACGGGCCCGTATCTTCCTGCGTCCCATCGAGATGAATGGGAACAGAATTACACAGGAAGGAACTTCACTATGACCATTTCTATTCGTGCTCTCTCCGTCGCCGCCGTTCTCGCTTTTGGTTCGGTCGCCGGTGGCGTCATCGCCCAGGACGCTCCGATGGTCGGCGGCGCTGCCATGCCCGCCACCAACAACATCATCGAGAACGCCGTAAACTCGGCCGACCACACGACGCTCGTTGCCGCCGTGCAGGCTGCCGGTCTGGTCGAGACGCTGTCGGGCGAAGGTCCGTTCACCGTGTTCGCCCCGGTCAATGCTGCGTTTGAAGCGCTGCCTGCCGGTACGGTCGAAGGTCTCCTGGCTCCCGAAGCCAAGGACCAGCTGACGGCCGTGCTGACCTATCACGTGATTGCCGGTGACATTCACTCGGGTGACCTGGTGCAGATGATCAACGACAATGGCGGTGAATACAGCGCTGCGACCGTGCAGGGTGGCGAACTGACCTTCAGCCTCGATGGCGACATGGTCAAGATCACCGATGCCAATGGCGGCATGGCAACCGTGACCATCGCCGATGTGGACCAGTCCAACGGCGTGATCCACGTCATCGACGCGGTTCTGCTGCCCGCGATGTAACCAAAGCCTGCACGTCAACGAATAGTGCAGGAAACCGAGGCTTCGCTTGCCCCCGTCCCAAACTGCGGAGCCTCACCTTGACGTGACCAAGATGGACGCCCGCATGCGTTCATGGTCTCGTCCTTACTGACCAGGCATTGCCCGGCCGTGCGCCGGGCAATGCATCATTAGGAGGTTGCCATGTCGCTCAATCGTCGCAAGGTGCTGTTTACTGGTTCTCTATTGGCGCTCGGCACTGCCCTGGGGCTGCGGGGAACGCAGGCTGCACAGGGCGATTTTCCTTTCACCCTGACCGACGAAGAATGGCGCCAGCGCCTGTCGCCCGCCGCCTATCAGGTGTTGCGGCATGAAGATACTGAGCGCCCCTATACTTCCCCCCTCAATGACGAGAAGCGGGCGGGCATCTTCCACTGCGCTGGTTGCGACCAGGCCCTGTTCGAATCGGACAAGAAATACGACAGCCGGACGGGGTGGCCGAGCTTCTGGGACTATATCCCGGGCGCTATCGGCACCAAGGAAGACAATTCGCTGTTCATGACGCGGGTCGAGGTGCACTGCTCCAATTGCGGTGGGCATCAGGGGCATGTGTTCGAGGATGGCCCACCGCCTACTGGCTTGCGCTATTGCATCAACGGTTTGTCATTGCGGTTCGAACCGGCAGTATAGCGGCCGGACGGAACGATCCTGCACCTCGCACATTGGCCTCCCGACAGAGGAGAACAGCCATGAGTGAAAACATGCACGATAAAAACCAGTCCGAGGACAAGCCTGTCGACGAAAAGCTGGAAAATGTCAGCACTGGCGGGCATCTGGGCGGTACGCATTTCGGTCAGGCGCCGGGCGACGCCAAAACCAAGGAAGACCGGCGCGACGGCGGGCGCAAATCGCGCCCGAATGACGGCAACAACTAATTCGCTGTTGCATTGCCGCCTCGCACAGGCGCGCGCTTGATCGAGCCCGTGCGATTCCGATATGCCAATCGGGTTGATAACACCCGGTTGGCCATGAAGATTACCACAATTGAAGTCGGCAAGGTGCCCGATCCGCTCAAGGACCGGTTTGATCCCTATGCCAGCATGTTCCGCAATATGTTCGCCTCGACCGGTCAGGCGTTTGAGTATGATGCGGTGCATGTGCTGGACGGCGAGGCTTTGCCTGATCCGGCCGATCTCGAGGCAATTGCCATCACAGGCTCCTCAGCGGGGGTCTATGAGGAGCACGAATGGCTCGGACCTTTGCGTGATTTCATCCGTCGGGCTTATGCGGCGCGCACGCCAATGCTGGGCATCTGCTTCGGTCACCAGGTGATGGCTGATGCCCTGGGCGGGGATGTGCGCAAGTCTGAAAAGGGCTGGGGGCTGGGGCGCCACCAGTACCGGGTTGCCGCGCGGCCCGAATTCATGGCCGGCGCACCCGACACGCTCTCGGTCGTGTGTTCGCATCAGGATCAGGTGATCGTGCCGCCGGCAGAGGCCCAAATTGTCCTGGCGTCGGAGTTCACGCCCAATGCCGGTCTGTTCTACCGCTCCGGCCAGGCGCTCAGTTTTCAGCCCCATCCCGAATTCGATGACAGCTATGGCACGGCACTTGTGGACCTCCGGCGCGGCAAAGCCAGCGACGCGGTCATTGCCAAGGCGATGGATTCGTTTGCGAGCACCTCGGACAGTGCCAAGGTACGCGAATATATCGCGCGCTTCATGCTGGACGCCGCCGGACGGCGATAGCCATCAGCTTTCCAGCAGCAAAGCGATTTCCGTGCGGAGCTGGTTCAGGCCCGTGCCCTTTTCGCTCGATGTCTGGATGATGTCGGGATGCGCTGCCGGGCGCTTGGCGATGGCGGCCCGCGTCCGTTCGACTGCGATTTCGAGGTCCTTGGCGGAGGGCTTATCGACCTTGGTCATGACGACCTGATAGCTGACCGCCGCGCGGTCGAGCTCGTTCATCACCGAAATGTCGTTGTCCTTGGCGCCGTGGCGGCTATCGATCAGCACATAGACGCGGCGCAGGGTAGCGCGGCCGGTGAGATATTGATGGATCAGCGCGGTCCAGGCCCTGACCTTGGGCTCGGGCGCCTTGGCGTAGCCATAGCCGGGCATGTCGACGATGCGCAGGTTCTCGCTCTGGCTCTCGAAGATGTTGAGCTCCTGCGTGCGCCCTGGCGTATTGGAGGTGCGGGCGAGCCCCGAGGTGCCGCACAAGGCGTTGATCAGGCTCGACTTGCCGACATTGGAGCGGCCGGCAAAGGCGATTTCGACCCGGTCCATCGGGGGCAGGTCGGCCAGCTTCACGCAACCCTTCACGAACAGGAAAGGCCGGGCAAACAGCAAGCGGCCGCGCTCGATGATGTCGGGGGAATAGTCAGGCTGGCTCATGTGTGACCCCAGATAGGAGAAGCCCGCCGACGAAGCGGCGGGCCTAAGGTTTTTGGGCGGGCGACCCGGCTTAGCTTTTGCCGGGTTCGGCTGCCTTTGGCTTGCGGCGGAACGTGTCCATGATGTTGCCGAGCAGGTTCACCTCGACGCCGTGGCGCTTCATGATGAACCACTGCTGGGCAATCGACAGGGTGTTGTTCCAGGCCCAGTAGATCACCAGACCCGCCGGGAACGTGCCCAGCATGAAGGTGAAGATCACCGGCATCCAGTTGAAGATCATAGCCTGGGTCGGATCGGGCGGCGGCGGGTTGAGACGCATCTGCACCCACATGGTGATGCCCATGATGACCGGCCAGATGCCCAGATGCAGGAACGAGCCCAGGAGCGGCAGCGCGGTCGGATCCCACGGGATCAGGCCGAACAGCGTGAAGATATTGGTCGGATCGGGCGCCGCCAGATCCTGAATCCAGCCAAAGAACGGCGCATGGCGCATTTCGAGCGAGATGAAGATCACGGTATAGAGCGCAAAGAAGACCGGAATCTGAATGAGGATCGGCCAGCACCCGGAGAGCGGGTTGATCTTCTCTTTCTTGTAGAGCTCCATCATCGCCTGTTGCTGGGCAGCGCGATCGTCCTTGAGACGTTCCTGAATGGCTTTCATTTCCGGCTGCACGCGGCGCATAGCGGCCATGGAGGCATAGGAACGGTTGGCCAACGGGAAGAACAGCGCCTTGATGATGACGGTCACCGCCAGGACAGCCAGGCCGAAATTGCCCAGCAGGGCATAGAGATTGACGAGGGCCCAGTGCATGGGCTTGGTCAGGAAGTGGAACCAGCCCCAGTCGATCAGCAGTTCAAGCCGGTCAAAACCATAGCTTTCCTGATAGGACGCGATGACACGGTCTTCCTTGGCGCCAGCAAAAACATAGGCCTGGTGGCTGACTGTGCCGCCGGCCGGCACCATGACAGGCTGGGTCTCGACATAGTTGGTCTGGTAGACATTGGTGCCATTGGACTGGCTATAGGCGAAGCGCGCATTGATCGACGTGCCAGCCTCGGGCAGCACAGCAGTCGCCCAGTATTTGTCGGCCATACCGAGCCAACCCGTGGTGGAGGAAAAATCCACCTGGCGCTCGTTCTGCAGGTCGCCATATTTGCGGGCGACGTAGTTGTTCGATCCGAGCACGCCGATCGGGCCTTCGTGCTGGATGAAGAAATTCTGCACCTGCGGATTGCCGTGGCGGATCACGCGCGAATAAGGGAACAGCGCCACGTCGCCCGCGCCGGTGTTTTCCACGGCCTGGGTGACGGTGAAAAGGTAATAGTCGTCGATGGCAAAGGTGCGGCGGAAGGTCAGGCCCTCGCCATTGTCGAAGCGCAGGGTGACCGGCGTATCGGCGGTGAGCGTGGTGTTGTCGCCTTCAACAGTCCAGATCGACTGACTGGTGGGCAGCGTCACAGCGGAACCGGCAGCAGCGGCCCAACCTTGCTCGATGAAGTAGGCATCGGGCAGGCCAGCGGGCTTGAGCAGGGCAATAATCGGAGAATCGGGGTCGACCGTCTCGCGATATTGCTTGAGTAGCAGATCGTCGATCCGCGCCCCTGTCAGATTGATCGAGCCTTCCAGGTCTGCCGTGGAGATGGTGACACGCTCGGACGCAGCGACGGCGGTCGCCCGGTCGGTAAAGGCGCGCGGCGTGTCAGTGCCCGAGGCCGGCGCAACGGCGGTGCCGTCGGCATTGGTCGAGGGCACAGCCAATTGCTCCGCCTCGGCCCGCTGCTGGGCAGCGATCTCAGCCTGGCGCTGGGCCTGTTCGAGTTGCGGGCCGGCAATGAAAAACTGCCAGCCGAACAGCACGATCATGCTGAGCACGACGGCAAGGATCACATTGCGATTGTCAGAATTCATGGTCTCGGGTTCCGTTGGCCGCGGCCGGGTGTTTTGCGATTGTCGCCCAGTTTTGTGTCATGCACACGAGCGATAAGGCCGCCGAGGTCGGCGACCAGCTTGGTAAAAGGCTGGCTGATGGCCTCGCGCCGCGCCAGAAGGACATAGTCATGTCCAGGCTCAAAGTCACGCGCGCAAGCTGCCGCAGCCGCGCGCAAACGCCGTTTTATGCGGTTGCGCTCGGGGGAATTGCCGATTTTCTTGGTGACAGTGAAGCCAATGCCCGGATCGGGCTCGGCGCTGGGCACGGCCTGCAATCCAAACGCAGAACGCCCGGCGCGATTGCCCCGGGCAGCCCTCAAAAATTGCGCGCGCCGCTTCAGACGGCGCAGTGTCACTTGGCGTGTGGACTGTTCGGCCGTCATCCGGCCAGCAATCCTTAGGCCGAGAGCTTCTTGCGGCCGTCACGGCGACGGCGATTGAGAATCGCGCGGCCGTCCTTGGTCGCCATACGGGCACGGAAACCGTGACGACGTGCACGCACGAGCTTGGAAGGCTGGTATGTACGCTTCATAACATCAGACCGCGCTGTGGCACGGTTCCTCTTGGTTGGTGCTGCCTGAGAGCAGAATTATCCTGGAGGCGGGCAAGGGCGCCGCCTGCGCGTTGGTGGGGTCTATAGGGAAAAGACCGCGCCAAGTCAACGCGCATTGGCAGGCCGATCAGCCCTTTGCTGCCTGTTGTCAAGCCAAGGTTTCCCCCGCATAAGAGCAGCAATGGTTCTGGCCTGTGGCGGACATGGCTGAGATATTTCGACCCGAGCTTTGCATCGTGGGCGCGGGGGCGCTCGGAATCGCGTTGGCCCAGCATGCCCGGCGCCTTGGCGCTCATGTCTTGCTTGTCGACAGGCCGGTGCCTGAGCCGGGCGATGGCCCGCAACGGGCCGTCCGGCTCGCCGCGCTGGCGGCAAGCGCGTCGCGGGCGGCGGCGATGCGGCAAGCCGATGCGCTTGGCCTTGCCAGCGTCGAACCCAAGATCAGCATGCGGACGGTGCAGGAGCGTGCGCGGGATCTGGCGGTCGAACACAGCGTGCTCGACAGCCATGAACGCTTGGCGGCGCTGGGGATAGAGGTGCTCACCGGGACGCCCCGCTTCGTCGATGGCACGACGCTGGCGGTGGGTGAAGCGCAGGTCCGGCCGCAGGCCTTCGTGCTGGCGGTGGGGGCTGAGGCCATGGTGCCGGACATCGACGGACTGGATGAGGCCGGCTATTTCACGCCTGACAGTATCCTCGAAAATGCGCGCAAGTTGACGCATCTGCTGGTCATTGGCGGCGACCCCGAGGGGCTGGCACTGGCGCAGGTATTTGCGCGGCTGGGCTCGGCCGTCACGCTGGTGCCGCAAGGGCCGGCACTGGCCGGTTTTGACGCCGAGACGTCCAGCATATTGATGCGGGCCCTGGCTGAAGACGGTGTGCGGGTGATTGATGGCGCGGGTGTCGACGCGATCCAGCCGCGCTCGCAGGGCATCGGTGTCAATGTCGCCTTGCCCGAGGGGGGCGCAAGCGAGGCGCTGGACGTTTCTCATCTGCTGGTGTGTGCGGGCCATCTGGCCAGCCTGGACGGGCTGGGGCTTGATGCAGCCCGGCTTCGACCCTTGCGTGGACAGCCAAGGCAATTTGCCGTCGGGGCGCTCGGCCAGACCAGCAATGGGCGGATCAGGGTGGCCGGCGCGGCGGCGGGCATTGAGCAGTGGCAGCATGCGCTTGGCCACGGACGGGCGGTGATCGAAGCGCTGGTGCTGGGCGCGCCGCGGCGCCGCCCAGCATATGAGCCGCGCCTGGTCCAGACAGAGCCGGCACTGGCCCAGATCGGCCGCTGGCCCACCGAGACCAAACCTCTGGCAACGGGGCACGCCATCTTGCGTGTGGGGCTGAGCGAGAATGGCAAGGCGCTGGCTGAGGGGCAGGGCCGTGGCCTCACCAAGGTGCTGGTCAATGCCAAGGGACAGGTGGTTGCTGCCAGTCTTGTCGGGCCGCAGGCGGGCGAACTGGCCGGAGTGCTCGCGCTGGCCATGGATAATGGCCTGCCCTTGAGCCAGCTGGCCGCGCTGAGCGTGCCCCATCCGAGTTATTTGGCAACGCTTGTCGGCCTTGGTGAAAACCATAAGGCGAGGGAGACCGTATCTCCCTTTATGAGGCGCGTTGGTGCGGCCCGGCGATGGTTGCGCATTTGACCGGCCGGCCGCTGGCGATCGGACTGCAAGAGGGCTGATCGACGCCAAGGGGTCTGACGCAAACAGGGGGACTGGCATAGTATTATCGGCATGACCAATCCGCTCAACGCCATGGCCGGCCGGTTTCCAGGCCTTTCGAGCAAGCTGATCGCCACGATTATCGGGGTGATCCTGCTGGTGGAAATCGTCATTTTCCTGCCTTCGGTCGCCAGTTTTCGCACGACCTGGCTCGAGGACCGTCTGCAGGTCGGCGTGGTGGCGGCCCGCGTGCTTGACGCTGTGCCCGACGTTATGGCGCTGCCACGCGACCTGACCGATCGCCTGCTCAACTCTGCGGGGGCCTATGCCATCGTCTATCGGCGCGAAGGGCAACGCCAGCTTATCGAATTGACCAATCCGGTGATGCCGGACACGGTCGTCACCGCCGATCTGCGGCAGGGGGATCTGCCCAGCCGGGTTTGGGGAGCGCTGGACACGCTGATTGCCGCGCCGGGGCGGACGCTACGCGTGGTGGGCGAGGGCGATCTCAATGAAAGCCTGGTCGAGCTTTTGATGCCCGAAGCGCCGCTGCGGCGGGACATGTTCGACTATTCGCGCAGTTTTGCACTGGTCTCCTTCGGTGTCGCGGCGGTGACGGCCTTTGTGCTCTATGTCCTGGTCAGCCGCCTGTTCATTGACCCAGTCCTGCGGGTGACCCGCAATATGCTGGCCTTCCGCAAGGCGCCCGAAAACGCCTCCCTGATTCTAGTCCCTTCCAGACGGTCGGACGAAATCGGGATTCTTGAACGAGAACTGGCCGATATGGAAACAGAGCTGTTTTCCATGTTGCGGCAAAGGCGGCATCTGGCCGATCTGGGGCTGGCGGTAGCCAAGATCAATCACGATCTGCGCAACACGCTGAGCTCGGCGCAATTGCTGTCCGATCAGGTGGCAACGCTGGACGATCCCAAGGTGCAACGGCTGGCGCCACGGCTGGTGACTACATTGGACAAGGCTATCGGCTTTGCCCAGGCGGTGCTCGATTATGGCCGGGAGACGTCCATCGTGCCGCAATTTGCGCCGGTCAATCTGCGCACGCTGGTGGACGACGCCGCCTTCGACGCCCGTGTGGCGGGCAATCCGCTGATCGCGTTCGACAATGGCGTGGACGCCTCGTTGATGGTTGAGGTGGATGCAGGGCAGATGGGGCGGGTATTGGTCAATCTGCTCAAGAACGCGCGCGAGGCCCTGGAAGCCGTGCCGGGCGAAGCGCAGGATTTTCGCATCGAGGCGCGCGCCAGTGCCGATCGCGAACGCACGGTTATTACCCTGCGCGACAATGGACCGGGCCTGCCACCGCGCGCGCGGGAAAACCTGTTCATCGCCTTTGAAGGCTCGGCCCGCTCGGGCGGTACCGGGCTAGGCCTGGCCATCGCCCGGGAGATTACCGAGGCACACGGCGGGGTTCTGGCGCATGTGGACGAGGGGCAGGGGACCCGCTTCGACATAACACTGCCGGTCCGCCGCAAGGAAGGCTGAACTCTTCCCACGAAAATCGTCACCGCCCCGCTTGCAATGGCCAGAACACCCATGTATGGGTTGCCCCGCTTTGATCGGAAGCGCCAGTCGCACCGATCCAGAGCCTACCGCACATGACGGTTTGCGCGCCCGTAGCTCAGCTGGATAGAGCACCAGACTACGAATCTGGGGGTCAGGAGTTCGAATCTCTTCGGGCGCGCCATTTCGGTCCAAAAGACTGAACACCGTTCTGCTTCAGGTTTTCGTTGGCGACAGCGGCTTGCAGGACATCCTTGTTCCCGAGCAAGCGCACCTTGTCGGGATGAACCTCGACCGCTCCGAGGATGGAGCGCAGATAGTTCTTGCGGAAGATGATATCGCCCGATGAGAGCTTTTCGCGCATCAGTTTGGCGAAAGCGGCGATCTTGTCTTCGGTGATGGTGTTACGGACGCCAGCAAGATTCCTGGCCCGCTCCAGGGCACCCTGGGCCAGGTCCCGTTCCTTCTGCAGATCCGCAATGCGTTCGCGGAGCGGATCGTCCATTTCGGCAAAGCCATCCTCGACCAGCTTGTAGAGACGCCGCAGGCGCTGGTCGGCGTCGTCGGCCTGCTTTGCCAGATCGGCGATCCGGGCGTCGATGGCGCCGGAGCGTTCGGTCTGGCGGACCATCAAGTCTTCGAGCAGGGAGGCCAGGCGTTCCGGCCGCAGCAAATGGCTGTTGACGGCATCGACGACGAGGTCGTCGAGCAGGGGCATGGGGATGGAATTGCCCGGACAGGCGGTTTTGCCCTTCTGGGCCCGACTGCTGCAGGTATAATAGTTATAGACCCGGCCATTCTTGGACGTGCCGGTCCGCTGGGTCATCCCAGCGCCGCAATGGGCACAGACTGCGAGACCTGTCAGGAGGATGGGGCCGGCATTGGCGCGCACGGCGGTCATGCGCGGATTATGGGCCTTGAGCTTGGTCTGGGCGGCAGCGAAGACGGCATCGTCAAGAATGCGCGGAACGGCAATATCGACGACGCTCTCCTCCGGATGCTTCTCCCCGGTCTTGCTGTTGCGAACGCCATACTTCCACCGCCCGACATAGGCCGTGTTGGTGAGTACAAGGTGCAGCGCTCCGACGCCAAAGCTCCCGCCCTTGCGGGTTTGATATCCCCTGGCATTGAGCCAGGAGACGACATCCTTGGTGCCCATGGGCTGTGTGTTGGTTTCGGGATCGCCCTCCAGGTACAAGCGGAAAATCAAGTGCACGAGTTCAGCTTCGACTGGATCGGCGGCAAGCTTTTTCTTGGTTTTCTGCCCACGCTGCTCGGCAGCCACGATTGCGTAGCCCAGGGGAGGAGTGGCGCCATTCCAGAAGCCCTGGGCGGCGTTCTCACGCATGGCCCGCGTCACCTGCTTGGCATTTTCTTTCGACGAATATTCATCGAAGAGCCCGATCATTTGCCGGACCAGTTGCGAGCTTGGATCGTCGCCGACCGCCTGGGTCATGGAGATGACGGCTACCCCATGGCGGCGTAGCTTGCGGATTGTGAGTTCCATGCCGATGCTATCGCGATAGAAGCGGCTGAAGGCGTGGACCAGGATGATGTCGAAGGGGTGGTCGGGATCACCGGCGCGCTCGATCATTTGCTGGAAGACGGGCCTGCGGTCGTCCGCGGTGAGGCCGGGCTCAACATATTCCTCGACAACGTCCCAGTCCTGCTGAAGGCAATGCTGGCGCGTCAGTTTTCGTTGGGAGGGGAGACTGACATCGCCTTTGACCTGGCGATCGGTACTGACCCGGAGATAAAGAGCGACCCGCGGTGCGCCGACGGCAACTGGCCTTTGCTTGATGACCCTCTCGCTCGACCCCATGACCTTCCTGTCGCTCCTTTTACTTCCGTAAAATCTCTTCGATGGAGACACGCAGATATTGCTCCAACACCTCGAGCTCATGCCGGGTTATGGGCAGAGCCGCGGGAAGAGCCCAGTCGACCGAATACACCTTGTCGCCGCTCGACTGACCGTGATTGGCACTCCGCCCGCGTTTGCGGCCGGATGCCAGATTTTTGTCCGATGCGCCGGTGCACAGGCGCGCTTCTTCTTCTACCGGCCTTTGCGTGCGAACCGCACATGGCGCCGGCGTGCCGGAGGGTTTCGACGCCATGTAAACCGTGGAGTCCCGCGCCAGCCGGTGGCCTACGCATCAGGGATCGACCACCGGCCGACGCGGGAAGTTTTCGGCACCTGCCCCTGAGCGGCACCCGGCGGGATGAAGGGTCAACCCCTCGAATGCACATCTAGCGTCCTCGATTATTTTCGGGCTGGCAAACGTATTTTTGTAGAGAAAATCAGAAAGTTACCGGATCGGTTGGTCCGTGGGTCCGAGGACCCACGGCATTGTCCAGCGGTCAGGCGCCAGGGCTGCGCAGATGCGCGGCAGGGGAGGCGCCTCGCCAGCTACCCGGGACCCATTGGCCGACTTCGCTCACCGGACGCTTGATCCGCCGCCAGCGCGCCGTGCGCCGCGGCTCGGTGACACACAGGTCCGTCAGAGCTTTCACGATGCGGTCGACGGGGATGGCGGCAAGCCCCTCCGGCCCATCGGCGCCGAGGCGGTCCATGGCCAAGGCCGCGATGGCCGCGGCGCTTTGATATTCCGGCGGCACCGCGCACCAGAGAAGCACGGCGGTTCCGGGTTTGGCCGACAACTCTCTGCGAAGGAGGTCCGGGGAACGTGACGCGACGAGATGACGATGGCCGAGGCCATCTTCGATCAGGGCAACGATCTTCATGTAGTTACTCCCGACCGAAAGGGCAGGGGGCACCGGACACGACGGTGCCGATGGCGATGGTGGGGAAGGGGGGCGACGTGACGGACACGTCATTGACGACGCGCGATGGCGCGTTCAGAAGATGGTAACCATGTAAAGCCTCTGTGTTTGCAGAAGTGGACCATGGCCAGGCTGCTGCCGGGATTGCCGTCCCGGTGGCGGCCGCTTCATGCGGTCGCCAACCATGTCCATCGATCTCGGTAAAGACCGACGCCTGCACCATAACGATCATCGGTGTCTGCGCAAGCAAAGGCAGGAACCGTCATTAACGGTTTGTTTCCTGCGTCGTCGTTCGACACGGGTCGCCCGGGCCACGCTGCCCGGACATGGACCCGGCCAAACCAGGCCGCGGATGGAAGAACCAACACAAGGGAGGGTATATCGTGGCGGATAACTCGGATGCCCCGGATTTTGAGGCACTACTGCGACCGGGCTTTCGCTGGCCGATGACGGGCGACCAACCTTCACGACGTCCGATCAATGGCACAACAATTCCTATATCGATACCTATGGCCATGGCCGGCTGGTCATGATGACCACCAGCTACAAGATGGCCGCCGATCTGATGGTGGCGCATGTCGCCCGGTCGCGGCACGACGGTGATGCCCTGATCTTTCCGATTGTCTTCAACTACCGGCAATTTGTGGAGCTCTTGCTGAAATACCTGATCGCCACCTATGGCCACACCATCGGCATTGATGCCCAGTGAACTCACGATCTAAGCGCCTTGTGGTCAACCTTCGTTCAAGTTCTTGATGACTATGGTCACGAAGACGAGGAAGGCACGGACGCCGTCGTCGCCAAAATCATCAGCGAGTTCGCGCGGGTGGATCCGCGTTCCTTCTCCTATCGATATCCGGTCGACACCAAGGGTAACCTACTCAACCTCGCGCACCGCGAGATCGATCTCCACCGCCTCGCCGACGTCATAAACGGCCTCGACGGCTATTTCTCCGGATGTGACGGCTATCTCGACGACCTGCAAAGCGCCGGGCCATAAGGCGCGGCCGAGAGATCGTTTCGCGATATCCTAAGCCCGCTCTCTTGTGCCCCTTGCATAGGGTGTTCTCGGTGAGGTACGCAATTTGTTGGCCGAGAGCATGCGGCGGGCGCGTCTACATCCCATCGATCAATGCGAGGCGGTCAAGCGAGTCATCCATGGGTGAGGCCAATCCGGCAAGCGGCCGCTCACGGAAACGTGATGGCTTCTCATGCATCCTTCTCCCTGATCTTCCCAACGTGTTCATTCACTAACACGTCGCGAGGTTGGAATGCAGACGGTCGGATTGCCTGGGGTGAGTTATGGCGGCGTTTCGCGCGGCGACGGCTGGACCGCGCCCGGCCGTTCCGAATATCAGATGGGCGTCGAACGTCGTGACGGCGTTCCCGCAGATAAGCAGCGCGGCGGCGATCCAGTCAAGCATATGCGGCAATGGCTCATGCTTCCCCAGGGCGTCGATCCCGCTCTCTGGAATAGAGAGGCGATCTGGTATGCTGCGCAGCAGGCGGAGGCCCGCAATGATGCTCGGGAGGGCCGGTTCTTCGATCTCTCCTGGCCAACGGAGCTGCCGACGGATTGCGTGGATGGCTTTGTCACCGAGATGTATGGTCCTTTGGCCGCAATGGGACTGGCCGTGCAGGTCGATTGGGAAACATCAGCGGCCGCGGACAGTCAGCCAAACGATCATCTGCATGGCCTGATCTCCACCCGTATCCTGTCCAATGACGGCTTTTCGCCCCGGAAGTGCCGAGAGCTTGACGTGTGGTTCCGCGCCAATGTCCGGCTGCGGGTGGCCCGGCTCTTCAACGCCATTGCCGAGGAGCGTCGGATCGATGTTCGGTTCGATGCTCGGCCCAATGCCGAGCAGGAAGATGCCCTGCCGCCCGAAGATCATCTGCCGCGCGGGATGGTGCGCAACCGTCAGTCTGCCGGTTCCGCCCGGATGCTGGAGCGGCGCGAGGCCCAGCGCCAACTCAAGCGGGAGCATGATGCGGCGAAGATCCGCATCGAAGCGCTGCGGGCGGAACGGCAAAACCTGCTGGCCGAGGTGGAAATCGAGCTGGACGGGATGGCGGTGCTGACCTCCTGGCAGCACGGGAAAGGCAGCGTCGAGGCGTTGTCGGTCGAGACGGCCATGACGGCGCTGATGGGCAAGGGCGTCGTCATCGACCTATACCTTTCCCTGGAGGGACTCGGGATGGCCTATGTCATAGGCCGGTCGGCGGTCATCGATCAGGGGGACCGGATATTGCTCGAAGATCCGTTCGATGACGATGCGATACGAACCATGCAGGTTCTTGCGAGAAGCAAGGGTTGGCGCGATGTGAGCCTGTCGGACGCTTCCGGCATGCCCATGCCCGTTCCCGCCGATCCAGCGCGTACTCCGGTGCGGCGCATGATCAGCAGCGATATCAAGGGCGCGTGGCAGGACTTTGGCAAGTATTCCGTCGTCCACGCGGCCAAAACGGTGGTTGAGCGCTTCAAGAGCGCCACCCCGCCGGAGCGCAAAGCCATGGTGGAACGGGTCCTGGCCTGGGGCAGCCCGCAGCTTGGGCGACTGGTGTCGCAACTGGTGGCTCATGCCGATGCGTCGGTGTCCGCTTCTTTCGGGGCTGAGACTTTGGCGCCCATGATGGATCAGGCCATGCATGGAAAAGGGGATCTTTGGCAGATCTATGTGCTGGAGCAGGATCTTGTAGCCATGACTGTGCCCGGCAATGTTCTGTCCGGTCCTTTCCGGCCGCATCCGCGCTTCTATGACTATTACAACCTGTCTGGCGACGCGGCTGGCCTGGAAAACGCCGATGGCTTCGAGGGAGCTGCCCAATGAGCCGCATGGCGGAAATTCTCAAGTCGCTCGCCGGCGTGGAGGCGGAGTTGCAGGTGCTGGACGGACAGAGGGATGCGCTGAAGCAGCAGGCCTGGGCCAATTCCGGCCGCACAATCGGACGTGCCCGTCAGCTTGTCGCCAAGGCGACCCTGTCACTGTTGGCGCAAGGGGACGTCATCGAATTGACCAGGCTGAAGGCTGAAATCGCTCGCTTGGCCGGAGCTGGCGACAGGTTCGCCGTAGATTTGTGCGGCGATTGGCTGCGGGCGGCGGAAGAGGCCGCATCCATGTCTAGGAGCGCTGAGATCGCCGAAAACGACGTCGGCCCGCACTAGGCAGTACCCGGCTGCATTGATGGTCGCGCTGTCCATCCGGTCGTCAAACTGAGCGTCCTACCGGCTGTGCCATTTGTCGAGGATGCGATGGCCGTGTCGGACAATGAATTCTTCATGCAATTTCCGGCGATCCGGCATCGGCGGGCCGAAGGGGTGGTGGGCCGTCTCGATCCGCGACCCCTCGACAAGCATCAGCCCGACATTGCGCAACTGCAGAAGCTCGATGCTGGCCATGGCTGGCCCGAGTGCGGCCCCGTCGGAAACGACGATCCAGAATGCATCGAAAAAGCTGGACTCAGTTGCCAGCGACACGAAGCGCCGCCGCATCTGATCGATATCGATTTTCGGCGGAACGACCAGGCAATCATAGGCGGCACGCACCGTTACAGGCTTTGTGGTCAGATGCAGAAGGTCAGGCTTGGCATAGTCGTAGTGAAGATAAGGTGTGATGATCTCACCGGTGGCGACACGATTGGCCAGCAGGCTTTGGACGCGTTTTCGGAAGGCCCCGGCAGCCAGCCTGCCTGCGGCGGCAGGCGCGCCCTGGCTGGATCGCAGCTCTTCATAAATGGCGAGAAGCTCGCCATAGCTCGGCCAACTCTTGGCCGACAAAACCTCCCTGACCATATTCGGTTCCATCTGCCAGAGGCGGGCCAGGACCTCGGCGTGAGAAGCGGAGAGGCTGTGCAATTGGCCGGTGTGGCCAGGGCATGCCTTGTCGATATTCATGATGGCCTGCCAGGCCTTGGTCAGGCGACGGAGATGGTTCACCGAATATCCCGAAACGCTGGCGGCGACCTGTATCCACGGCCGCCCATTGTCGTCGAGCGGTCCCCTTTGCTCTAGTGTCAGTAAGGCGCCGGCCACATGCGGCCACGGTACGTTCCGCGCACGGGCATTACGCAGGGAGAGCAGAAGGTCCATGGCGGCACTCTTGATTCGGGTAATAGAATTCGTATATCTTACGAACATTGTTGGAAAGGTCTTTCCCATGCTGCTGGATGCCATCTTCAAACGCCCCAAAAGTGCGCCGCCGGCAAAACCGCTGCCCCGCATCGAGTTGCCCCAGGGCTATGTCAGCTTCGTGGCGCTGATGGTGGCCAAGAAAGGCGGCGTCGGCAAATCCTCGGTGGCTGTTCATATCGGTGTTGCGGCGGCATGTGACGGTCTGCGTGTGTTGATCCTCGACACGGACCTTGATGAGGAGCAGCAGAACTGCCTGCACTGGTATGCCCGGCGCCAGAAGGCCTATCCCGGCCATACCAATTTGAAGGTCATGCCCTGCGCGATCCACAAGACCGAGAAGGCCATTGCCTGGGCGCGCAAGCAGGGTTTTGATTTGATTATCGTGGACACGGCGGGCCGGGACTTCGTGCACATGGCCGCGCTTGCCGATCAGTCGGACTTCATGCTGAGTCCTGGCCAGATGTCGCAGAACGATCTGGATGCCACTGGGTCGTTGCGCCGGCTCTGGAGCCGGCCCGGAACGCCATCGGCGATCGTGGTCAATGGAGCGATCCAGGAGGACTCGCCGCGCACTCGCTATTTTTGGAAAAAATACAGCGAGTTGGGGCCCGTTCTGCCGAGTGTTCTCGTCCGGCGGGTAGAATATATCGACGCCATGTCCCGGGGCATGGGCGTCTCCGAATATCGGCCGTATGGGCCGGGCGACCTCGAAATCCGTCGACTCATCCGGGAAATGTTCAGCCGGGCCAAGAAGAGGGGGATTGTCCAATGAAAAACTCGCGGTTGCTTTCTTCCCTCAAGGGCACCCAACCGGCCGAAATATCTTCAGGCCCAGAAGTCGCGGAAGTTCGCCTCCGTCTGCCGGCGCGTGTTCTGCCAGACATTAAGGCCGTCGCGGCTGCCGAAGGGCTGTCGATGAACGCGTTGTTTGCGGTCGCTATGGATGGGCTGCTGATCGGGCAGGGGCGAAAATCCATAAATGAAGTCGCGCCGTGGTTCGCAGATTACTTGCGCGGCGGCGATCGCCTGAAACGCGCTCGGGCAGAAGAGCAGCCTGCAAGCGACGACGATCCCGATTTTACCTGATCGCGCATAGAGCTTGACAGCGACCGCTTGTGGGCAGCCCTTCTCCAGGGGTCCAGGGGTCCAGGGGTCCAGGGGTCCAGGGGTCCAGGGGTCCAGGGGTCCAGGGGTCCTCAATGGGGGTAAGCGGACTGTCCGCTCGCGGTGATAGGGTGACGGAAAGCGGCCACAAGGTCTGCAGGCGTGCCGAGGGCTCATTTGGGGCCGGTAGCCGTCTGTCCGATGTTGCTAAGGTAGAGTTTGTAAGCCGACATGGACAGAAGTCTCCATAGACGACCGTGACGTTGTGACTGGGCGTCTTGCGCTGCCCCACCGACATCGCACCTCTGGCGCGCGGGTGAAACGTGAGCGGCCTGACCTGAGCGCATGGCGGCAGGGCGAAGTACGCAGCTAGAACACCAAGACCTTATCTGCGGCCATTGTCGCTGCCGCCAAGGCATCCATGGTGCTCCTGGCCGCTTCGTCAACGACATCGGCCTGGGCGAGACCTCTCGCATCCATGCAGCTTCCGCACAGCAGAACCTGTCCTTTGCCCGCCAGAACCCGCCGGAGCATGCGCTCCAGATTGTAGTATCCTTCAGGCGTCGTTTGCCCCTTTCGTGCCACCGCAACGGCGTCAGCCATCAAGAATACGGTCAGGTCGGCCTCAGGCTCAGCCTTGAGGAGCGCTTGGGCGAGTCGAAGCGCGTTATAGGGTCTTTCCGAGCCGTAAGGCGGATCGTTGATGATGATAAGGGTTTTCATGTTTGATCTTGCGCGTCTGGAACGGTGAGGTTTGGCGGTTGCGGGTTGAGACGTGGATGGGTTTCGTCGCCAAACCAACAGAGGATAACGCCGGAGACCGCCATGGAACCTGAGACGAACCAGAAGGTCGCCTCAAGCGCGCCGCTGAAATGGGCAACCAGACCAAGTCCAAGAGCGCCGATGCCATATCCAAGATCACGCCAGAACCGGTAGATGCCGATGGCCGAGCCGCGCCAGCTGGGGGGCGCTATGTCGGCCACTGCCGCCGAGAGGTTGGGATAGAGCAGCGCCATGCCAAAGCCCGCCACGGACGCTGATATAACCCACCACCAGAATCCGCTGCCCAGCACGACCATTGCAACGCCGAATCCCGAGATCCACATGCCAAGCACATTGGGCCAGTGACGTCCCACATGGTCCGAAAGGCGGCCGGTGAAGAGCTGCGAACCGCCCCAGGCGAAGCCATAGGCGCCGACGATCCAGCCGATCGAGGCTAGATCCATGCCTTTCTGGAACAGAAATACCGGGAAGATGACCCAGACCAATGCATCGACGAATTTTTCGACGAGACCGGCCTGGCTGATCGCGGCCATGCGCCGGTCGCGCCAGGACATCAACGTAAACACTTCCCAGGTCGCGGGGTTGGCGGAGATGTTGATTGGATACCGCGGACGATATGCATTTGCACCAGAATTGGCGGTGTGGTGGGTAGCCGCCTCTGCCTTCGACCACGGTAGGGTATCGCGCACCCAGATCAGGGTCAGCACCAATGCGGTGATCACAACGGCCAGTCCAAAGATCAACAGACCCGTTCTGGCACCGAGCGCTGTTGCGGCGTAGCCGGTGACAATGCCCGCCGCGGCGACGCCGACATAACCGGCAAATTCATTGAGGCCGATTGTCAGCCCGCGCTGATCGGCGCGGGTTATGTCGAGCTTGGATGTCTGAGTCATGGACCACGCCAGGCCCTGATTGATGCCCAGCAGCACGGTGGCTGCGACGATCCAGTTCCAGTCCGGGGCGAAATAGATCATTAACGGGACAGGCAAAGCCGCGATCCAGCCGAGCAGCAGGACTGACTTCCGTCCGATCCGCTCGGACAACCA
>Ga0208794_1000094_pt1 | contig 100339 bp, 97 predicted proteins | sample 32_taG_FD_184106 | JGI IMG/M metagenome (GOLD analysis project Ga0208794, IMG submission 184106) | Marine viral communities from the Gulf of Mexico - 32_GoM_OMZ_CsCl metaG (SPAdes) (version 2) | ecosystem: Environmental > Aquatic > Marine > Oceanic | place: Atlantic Ocean: Gulf of Mexico... | reverse complement strand
GCGGCTGCGCACGCTGGAGCGGGCGGGCGAGAAGCGCGTGCCCTTCACCACCGGGCTGCTGATCGGCATCGGCGAGACCTGGGCGGAGCGGATCGAGGCGCTGGAGGCGATCAACGCCGCCCATGCCCGCCACGGTCACGTGCAGGAGGTCATCATCCAGAACTTCCAGCGCAAGCCCGACATCGAGATGGCCAACCATCCCGAGCCCGGCCTCGAGGACATGCTGCGCACCATCGCGGCGGCGCGGATCATCCTGTCGCCGGAGATCAGCCTGCAGGCACCGCCGAATCTAAGCGCGCGGCACATCGCCTATCTCGACGCGGGCATCAACGACTGGGGCGGCATCTCCCCGATCACCATCGACTTCATCAACCCGCAGCACGAATGGCCCGAGATCCGCGCCCTCGCCCGGTCCTGCGCCGAGGCCGGGTTCGAGCTGCGCGAAAGGCTCACCGTCTACCCGAGATACCTCACCGGCGACTCGGGCTTCATCAACCCGTCCGTGCGGGCCCGGGCACTCGGCATGGCCGGGGGCGAAGGGCTGGCGCGCGAGCAGCGGCACATCGGAGAGACAGCATGACCTTCCAGTCGACGACCCGGCAGTTCGCCTGCGATCCCGCCGCCGTGGGCGGCGCTTCCGACCCGATCCGCGCGATCCTCGAAAAGGCGCTCTCGGGGGGCGAGGTGAGCACCGAAGAGGGCGTGGCCCTGTTCCGCGCCGAGGGGGCGGATATCGACGCCATCTACCGCACCGCCGACACGCTGCGCCGCCGGGTCAATGGCGACCGGGTGAGCTTCGTGGTGAACCGCAACATCAACTTCACCAACATCTGCTACATGGGCTGCAGGTTCTGCGGCTTCGCCAAGCGCGCCGAGGACAAGTCCGCCGAATGGCTCGAACCCGCGCAGATCGTGGAGCGCGCGCAGCAGGCCTGGGATCGCGGCGCGACCGAAGTCTGCATCCAGGGCGGGCTGCATCCGAAGATGGAGGGGACCTACTACCGGGAGATCATCCGCGCCATCAAGACGGCCCTGCCCGGCATGCACATCCACGCCTTCTCGCCCTTCGAGATCTGGTACGGCGCCTCCAAGACCAAGATGTCCTACCGCGATTTCCTGACCGATCTGAAGGAAGCGGGCCTCGATTCGATGCCCGGCACGGCGGCCGAGATCCTCGACACCGAGGTCCGGATGCAGCTGACCACCAACAAGCTTTCGGCCGAGCGCTGGGTCGAGATCATCCGCACCGCGCATGAGGTCGGCATCCCGACGACGGCCACCATCATGTACGGTCATGTCGATGCGCCCGAGCATTGGGCCGCGCATATCGCGCTCCTGCGCGATATCCAGAAGGACACCGGCGGCTTCACCGAGTTGGTGCCGCTTTCCTTCGTGCACACCGACTCGCCGCTCTACGCCCAGAACCCCGACAAGGTGCGCCCCGGCCCGACCGCGCGCGAGGTCGACCTGATGCACGCGGTGTCGCGGATCATGCTGCATGGCTGGATCGACAACATCCAGGTGAGCTGGACCAAGCTCGGTGCGGCGCGGGCGCAGGAGATGCTGTCGCGCGGGGTCAACGACCTGGGCGGCACGCTGATGAACGAGAGCATCTCGCGCGCCGCGGGCTCCGACCACGGGCAGGAGATCACCGCGAAGGAGCTAGTGCGGATGATCCGCGCCGCGGGCCGCGTGCCGGTGCGCCGCAACACCGTCTACGAGGTGCGCGAGGTGTTCGAGAGCCACGACCCCGAGGAGCTGGCGCCGCTGGTGGACCGCAAGGGCCGCGACCCGCTGGCCTTCCTCGAGATGTTCCCCGAGCGGCCTGCTGCCTCGGTCGAGGCCGCGCAATGAGCCCGCGCAAGGTCTGCCTGCTGGCCGGTGGTGTCGGCGGCGCCAAGATGGCCGAGGGGCTTGCCGCCCATGACGACGTGGCGCTGTCCGTGATCGGCAACGTCGCCGATGACGAGAGCTTCCACGGGCTATGGGTCTCGCCCGATATCGACACGCTGACCTACAGCCTCGCCGGGCGAATCGACCGCGCGCAGGGCTGGGGCGTCGCCGATGAGGGGCACCGTGCGCTGGAGACGCTGAAGCTCTTGGGCGCCGAGACATGGATGTCGCTCGGCGACCGCGATTTCGGCCTGCACATCCACCGCACGATGCGGCGCGCGCGGGGTGACCGGCCGTCCGACATCGCCCGTGACGTGGCCCGCGCCTTCGGCGTCGCACCTGCGATCCTGCTGCCCACCGACGAGGTGGTGCAGACCCGGCTGCGCACCACCGATGGCCGCTGGCTGAGCTTTCAGGAATATTTCGTGCGCGAGCGCTGCGCCCCGGAGATCCGCGAGATCGCCTTCTCCGGCATGGACATGGCCCGCCCGACGCCCGAGGCGTTGGCCGCCATCGCCGGGGCCGACCTGATCGTCATCGCGCCGTCGAACCCGCTGGTGAGCATCGCGCCGATCCTCGGCGTGCCCGGGATCACGGAGGCGCTGCGCGCCGCCACCGCGCCGAAGATCGCGGTCAGCCCATTTATCGACGGGCGCGTGATCAAGGGCCCGGCCGACCGGATGATGGCCTCTCTGGGCCTGCGCGCCGACGCGCTCGGGGTCGCCCGGCGCTATCGCACGCTGGCCGACCGGCTGGTCATCGACCATGCCGATGCCGCCTTCACGGCTGAGATCGCGGCCGAGGGCCCCGCCCCGCATTGCAGCGACATCCTGATGAAATCGCAGGCGGACAAGGCCCGGCTGGCACGCGAGATCCTCGATCTCGCCTTCGCCCCGGCGGAGGTGGTGGCATGAGCGCTGCGGGCAAGCGACTCGTCGCGATCCCAATGAAGGATCCGCGCGACGCCAAGACCCGGCTCGGCCTCGCGCTGACGCCGGAGGAGCGCGGGCAGTTGGCGCTGAGCCTGTTCCGGGTGACGGTGAACCGTCTGCGCGAGGCCATCGAGGGGCTCGGGCCGCAGATCGATCTTGCCGTGGTCAGCGCCAGCCCGACCATCCGCGAGGTGGCGGAGACGCTCGGCCTAAGGGTCATCAACGATGGTGGCGCGGCGTCGCTGTCGCTTGCCGTGGAGGCGGCGGCGCAATGGGCCACGACGCACGGCTATGACGCGCTCTGCGTCCTGCCCGGCGATCTCGCCGATCCCGACCCGGTCGATCTGGCCTGGCTGCTCGACCATCCGCTCAAGGACGCGACGGCGGTGATCTGCCCCGCCAAGGACCTGGGCACCAACGCGCTGATGGTGCCGCTGCCCTGCCCCTTCGCCTTTGCCTACGGCGCGAAGTCGACGATCCGGCACCGCCGCGCCGCCGAGGCGGCGGGCCTCACACCGGTGATGATGCCGCTGGGTAGCCTGCGCATCGACATCGACACCGTCGCCGACCTGCACCACCTGCCCACGGGCCATCTGCGCCACCTGCGTCAGGAGAACGCGCAATGAGCCTTTCCGTCTCGCTCACCGCCATTCCCGGCATCCCCGACATCCGCAACGGCGACGATCTCGCTGCGATCATCGGCGACCGGCTCGACGCCGCCGATCTCGGCCTGCGCCACGGCGACATCCTGTGCGTCGCGCAGAAGATCTTTTCCAAGGCCGAAGGCTGCATCATTCCGCTCGACAAGGTGACGCCGTCCGAGGAGGCGCGGCGCTACGCCGAGGAGCTGAACAAGGACGCCCGCAAGGTCGAGGTGGTGCTGCGCGAGAGCACCCGCGTGGTCCGCTCCTTCCGCCGCCCCGACCAGAACGAGGGCACGATGATCTGCGAGCATCGGCTCGGCTTCATCTCGGCCAACGCGGCGGTCGATGAATCGAATTTTGGCGAAGAAAGCGCGGTGATGGTGCTGCCACCCGACCCCGATGCGAGCTGCGCCGCGCTGCGCGAGGCGCTCCATACGCGCTTCGGCGCCGAGATCGGGGTGGTGATGACCGACACATTCGGCCGGCCCTGGCGGCTGGGCCAGGTCAATGTCGCGATCGGCCTCTCGAAGGTGCCCGCGACGATCCGCGAGCAGGGCAACACCGACGCCTGGGGCCGCCCTTTGCAGGTCACCGAACCGGCGCTCGCCGACGAGATCGCCGCCGCCTCCGGGCTGGTGGTGCGCAAGGACGGCAAGACCCCGGCGGTGCTGCTGCGCGGGCTCGACTGGACGCCCGCCGAGAGCCGCGGCGCCGACATCTTACGCAAGAAACAAGAGGACATGTTCAGATGACTATCGCGATCATTGGCGGCACGGGACCGCAGGGACAGGGCCTCGCGCTGCGCTTCGCGCGCGCCGGCGTCGAGGTGGTGCTCGGCGGCCGCGACGGCGTGCGCGCCGCTGCCATCGCCGAGGAACTGCAGGCACAGCTGCCCTCGGACGCGGCAAAGATCCGTGGCCTCGACAACGGGGGCGCCACCGCCGCCGCCGAGGAAATGGTGATCCTCGCAGTCCCCTTCTCGGCCCACAACGCGACGCTCGAGGCGCTCAAGCCCGCGCTCGCGGGCAAGATCCTCGTCGACATCGTGGTGCCGCTCGCCGAGGGCGACCCCAAGAAGGTGGCCATGCCGCCCGAGGGCTCGGCCACCGAGGCCGCGCAGGCGCTCTTGGGCGACGACATCCCGGTGATCGGCGCGCTGCACAACGTCTCGGCGGTGACGCTGAAGGCGCTCGACCAGAGCATCAACTGCGACATCCTCGTCTGCGGCAACAGTCTCGACGCCCGCAAGAAGGTGATCGAGCTGGTGCGCAAGCTCGGCGTCGAGGCCTACAACGCGGGCGACGCGCAATCGGCGCGCTGCATCGAAGCGATCACCCCGATCCTGATCCGGCTGAACATCTCGAAAGCGGTGCCCTTCAGCCATGCGGGCATCCGCATCTGCCCGCCCGATCACTGAACGAACAAAAAACCATCGATTTTCTAGGGAGGAAAAATCACATGGAATTCGGCATCTGCTTCAAGGGCTTCGTCGAGCCCGAACGCGCCCGTGCCCTGGTTCGCCAGGCCGAGAACGCGGGCTTCGACTATTGCTGGTTCTACGACAGCCACATCCTGTGGCGCGAGAGCTTCGTCGCCATGGCGATGTGCATGGAGCACACCACCAAGATGCGCTTCGGCCCGCTGGTGACCAACCCGAACTCGCGCGAGTGGTCGGTCGCGGCCTCGCTGTTCGGCTCGCTCGCCAAGCAGTCCGGCGGACGCTTCGACATCGGCCTCGGACGCGGCGACAGCGCGGTGCGCGTGATGGGCAAGAAGCCTTCGACGCTCAAGCGCCTCGAGGAGTTCACCCACGTGGTGAAGGCGCTGATCCGCGGCGAGGAAGTGCAGTATGGCGAATGCCCCGAGCCGGTGAAGTTCCCCTGGGCCGACGGCTACGAGCTGCCCGTCTGGATCGGTGCCTACGGCCCCAAGGCGCTGGCCTCGGCCGGCCGTGTCGGTGACGGCGTAGTGCTGCAGATCGCCGAGCCCAAGATCGTGAAGTGGCTGGCCGATCAAGCCAAGAATGCCGGCACCGAGGCCGGGCTCGACATGTCGAACTACAAGGTGATGGCCGCCGCGCCGGCCCATACCGGGCCGATCGACGAGGCGATCGAGAAGGTGAAGTGGTTCCCCGCCATGGTCGGCAACCACGTCGCCGACATCGTCGAGAAATATGGCGCCGACAGCGACCAGGTGCCCTCCTCGCTCACCTCCTACATCGAGAACCGCAAGGGCTACGACTACTCCAAGCACGGCCAGAGCGATAACCCGTATCTCGACTTCATCACCGAGGACATCATCAAGAGCTTCTGCGTGCTCGGCACCCCCGAGGAGCACACCGCCAAGATCCGCGAGCTCGAGGAAGCCGGGACCACGCAGTTCAACATCTATCTCGACAGCGGCGACGAGGAGAAGATCATCGCCGATTACGGCGACACGGTGATCCCCGCCTTCCGCAAGGATGCGGGCAACGTCACCCAGCTGAAGGCCGTTTCCTGAGGGCCCAGCGCTCCGAGACACCCCCGGCGGGCGGCTCAGCCCACCCGCCGGAACGGTCCGCCCCTGCCATCCGACCGCTGGTCTTGCCGTCTGAGTTGTGCAATAGGGCAAGCGGATTGACCTTTACGAGGGGCTGGACGGCTCATGGCACGCATGGCGGGCACGAAGCCCAAGACCCGGATCCAGCGCAAGAACACTGAACAGATCCTCGGCGCCGCGCTCGAAGTCTTCGCCCAGCACGGTTCCTCCGGTGCCTCGATCAACCTGATCGCCAAGACCGCCGGGCTGACCACGCCGAACCTGCTCTATTACTTCGAAAGCAAGGACGCGATCCGCCGCGAGCTTCTGGCCCGCACGCTGCAGCTCTGGATGGCGCCTCTGAACATGCTCAGCCCGCATGGCGAGCCGGTCGAGGAAATCTGCCAGTACATTCGGCGCAAGCTCGACATCTCGAAGAACTTTCCCAAGGAGAGCAAGTTCTTCGCCAACGAGATCCTGAGCGGCCTGCCGCAGTCCAAGAGCGAGATCTTCGGTCCACTGAAGGAACTCTACAACGCCAAGATCGCGGTACTGGAGGACTGGATCCAGACCGGCCGCATGGCGCCCGTCGACCCGCATCACCTGCTGTATTCGATCTGGGCCACGACGCAGCACTACGCCGATTTCGACGTGCAAATCGAGGAGATCGCACCGGAGAAGGCCAAGGACCGGTTCGCCGACGCCGAGGCCTTCCTGCTCGAGATGTATCGCAAGCTCCTCGCCGTCTGAACGATCCAGCCGGGCCTGCCGACACATCGCAGGTGCGACGAGGTAGAGGCTAAGGGCCCCTGCCGTCACTACGCCCAGCGCTGCCGGGCAGATATTGTCAGCGGGTGCAGTAGAGCTGGTGCAGCGTTTCGAGCACGGCCGCGACCTCGCGCCCCTTCACGCTGTAATAGATGGTCTGCCCGTCGCGCCGCCCGTCGACCAGCCCGGCCTCCTTCAGCCGCTTGAGCTGCTGCGACATGGTCGGCTGCGACAGGCCGCAGGCCTGCGCCAGATCCCCCACCGAACGCTCCCCGTCCAGCAGGCGGCACAGGATCTGCAGCCGCGCCTCGGAGGCCAGCATGCCCATCAGCGCCGCCGCGCCCTGGATGTCGCCCTCGAGGAAATCATCGGTGATTTTCATATTCGACCCATTGAATATTCACGCAAGCAAATATATTGATGTCCTGAAACAAGACAAGCCCGGCGGCGTTGACCGTCGTATCACGGAGTCGAGAGATGGAAACAGAGTTCACCCCCTGGCTGTCGCTCGCGGGCGGCATGATGATCGGGGCCTCGGCGGTGTTGCTGATGGCCACGAACGGCCGCATCGCCGGCATCAGCGGCCTCACCTCGCGGATCTTCGCGCGCTCCACCGATGGCGAGGCGCGCGGCGTCTCGGCGCTGTTCGTGCTGGGCCTGCTGCTCGCCGCGCCGATCTGGTTGGTGGTGTCCGGCGAATGGCCGCAGCAATGGGTGCCGTCGAGCCCGGTGTTGATGGCGGCCGCGGGCCTGCTCGTGGGCTTCGGCGCCACCTATGGCAATGGCTGCACCTCGGGCCACGGCGTCTGCGGTATCTCCCGCGGCTCGATGCGCTCGATCGTCGCCACCGGCACATTCATGGCCGCGGCTTTCGTCACGGTCTTCGTCACCCGTCACCTGATCGGAGGCTGAGATGAAACAGATCTTCGCGCTTCTCTCCGGCCTGATCTTCGGCTTCGGCCTGATCATCTCGGGCATGTCCGACCCGGCCAAGGTGCTGAACTTCCTCGACGTGTTCGGCACCTGGGACCCGAGCCTCGCCTTCGTCATGGGCGGCGCCATCGCGGTGACCGCGCCGGGCTTCGCCTGGCTCACCCGGAGCCGCTCGCGCCCGTTCTTCGACACCGAGTTCCGCATTCCGAGCCGGACCGACCTCGACCCCAAGCTACTGACCGGCGCGGTGCTGTTCGGCACCGGTTGGGGGCTCGGCGGCTTCTGCCCCGGCCCGGCGCTGACCGCGCTGCCGATCGCGGCGACCGGGACGCTGATCTTCGTGCCCTTCATGCTGGCCGGCATGTGGCTGGCCCGGCATACCCCCGACCTCTCCATGCCCCTCAGCAAAGGAGCCACCCAATGACCGACCCCCTCAAGAGCCGCGTCGTCCGCCATTCGCCCTCGACCGGCGAAGGCAGCCCCGATGTCTGGGGCATCTACGAGCCCGACACCGGGTCGATCCAGTATATCTGCGCCGATCCCAAGACCCGTCAGGCGGCGCTGATCGACGTGGTGTGGAACTTCGATCCCAAGAACTACCGCTTCTCCACCGAGAGCATGGATCAGGTTCTCGACATCGTCCGCGACAACGACCTGAAGGTGCAGTGGGTGCTCGACACCCACCCCCATGCCGATCACGTCATGGCCTCGGCGCACCTCAAGGAGCGCACCGGTGCCCCCAACGCCATCGGCGCGCTGGTCCCCGAGATCGCCAAGATCTGGGCCGACATCTACAACCTGCCCGACGCCTTCGACGCGAACCGCGATTTCGACCACCTGTTCGAGGAGGGCGAGGCCTTCAAGATCGGTGAGCTGGACGCGCACGTGATGCTCTCGCCCGGTCACACGCTGGGCTCGATCACCTATGTCTGCGGCGATGCGGCCTTCGTGCATGACACGCTGATGCATCCCGACGCCGGCACCTCGCGCTCGGATTTCCCGGGCGGCAAGACTGCAGAGCTGTGGGACTCGATCCAGGACATCCTCGCGCTGCCGGGCAACACCCGCCTCAACGTCGGCCATGACTACGGCACCAAGGAGCGCAAGGAGCCGATGTGGGAGGCCACGGTCGACGAGCATCGTGCGCACAACATCCACGTCAAGGACGGCACTGAGCGTGAAGCCTTCATCGAGCGCCGTCAGACCCGTGACAGGACGCTGGCGCTGCCGAACCGCATCCTCGCCGCGCTGCAGATCAACCTGCGCGGCGGGCGGCTGCCCCCGGCGGAGAATGACGGCAACCACTACCTGAAGCTGCCCGTGAACCGCTTCGACTGAGCTTTCGGGCGGCCCACGGGCCGCCCGCATTCCTTCCCCCCAAGACCGGACGGATACGGATGACCATGCCCCCGCTGTCGCGCTATTTGCCGATCCTCGACTGGGGACGGCGTTACGACCGCTCCACCTTTACCGGCGACATGGTCGCCGCCGTGATCGTGACGATCATGCTGATCCCGCAGTCGCTGGCCTATGCGCTGCTTGCCGGCATGCCGCCCGAGGCCGGGATCTATGCCTCGATCGCGCCGATCCTGCTCTACGCGATCTTCGGCACCTCGCGCGCGTTGGCGGTGGGCCCGGTCGCGGTGGTATCGCTGATGACCGCGGCGGCGGTGGGCAACATCGCCGAGAGCGGCACGGCGGGCTACGTCGCCGCGGCGCTGACGCTCGCCTTCCTGTCGGGTGCGATGCTGCTGGCGCTGGGGCTGTTCCGCCTCGGCTTTCTCGCCAACTTCCTGTCGCACCCGGTGATCGCGGGCTTCATCACGGCGTCCGGCATCCTGATCGCGGCGAGCCAGCTGCGCCACATCCTCGGCATTCAGGGCGAAGGCCACACGCTGATCGAGATCCTCGACGGGCTTTGGGCGCATCTGGGCGAGACCAACCTGATCACCGTCGTGCTCGGCGTCTCTGCCACCGCGTTCCTGTTCTGGGTCCGCAAGGGGTTGAAGCCGCTGTTGCGCCGTATCGGCCTCGGCCCGCGCATGGCCGATATCGGCGCCAAGACCGGCCCCGTTCTGGCCATTGTCGCCACGACGCTGGCGGTCTGGCTGTTCGATCTGGGCGAACGCGGCGTCGCCATCGTCGGCGAGGTGCCGCAAAGCCTGCCGCCGCTCACCCTGCCCTCCTTTTCCCCGTCGCTGATCTCGCAGCTCTTCATCCCGGCGATGCTGATATCGATCATCGGTTTCGTGGAGTCGATCTCGGTTGCGCAGACGCTGGCCGCCAAGAAGCGCCAGCGCATCGACCCCGACCAGGAACTGATCGGTCTCGGCACCGCCAATCTCGGCGCGGCCTTCACGGGCGGCTTCCCGGTGACGGGGGGCTTCTCGCGCTCGGTAGTGAATTACGACGCCGGGGCCGAGACCCCCGCCGCCGGGGCCTTCACCGCCCTTGGCCTCGCGCTCGCCGCGTTGTTCCTGACGCCGCTGATCCACTTCCTGCCCAAGGCGACGCTGGCCGCCACGATCATCGTGGCCGTGCTGAGCCTCGTCGATTTCACCATCCTGAAACGCGCCTGGGCCTTCAGCCGCGCCGATTTCGCCGCCGTCTCGGCGACGATCCTGCTGACGCTGGTGTTCGGCGTCGAGGTGGGCGTCACCGCGGGCGTGGTCACCTCGATCCTCGTGCATCTCTACAAGACCTCGCGTCCGCACATGGCGGTGGTCGGCCGGGTGCCGGGCACCGAGCATTTCCGCAACGTGCTGCGCCACGAGGTCGAAACCCAGCCGCATGTGCTGACGCTGCGCGTCGATGAAAGCCTCTACTTCCCGAACGCCCGCTATCTCGAGGACCAGCTGTCGAACTACGCGGCCGACAAGCCCGAGCTCACGGACGTGGTGCTGATGTTCCCGGCGGTCAACGCGATCGATCTCTCGGCGCTGGAGTCGCTTGAGGCGATCAACACCCGGCTGCACGACGCGGGCGTCCGCCTGCATCTGAGCGAGGTGAAGGGGCCGGTGATGGACCGCCTGAAGCGCAGCCATTTCCTCGACGAACTGACCGGCGAGGTGTTCCTCAGCCAGCACGAGGCGGCCTGCAAGCTGGCCAAGGCAGCGCCTCCCGCGGAGCCGTCCGAGCGGGCTGTCGGCTGAGGCCGGACCCGCACGGCCGTCATGCCGCCTGCACCTCCGCGCGGCGGCGTCCGAGCACCGGCGAAAGCGCCGCGATCAGAAGGGCGAACAGCGCCACTAGCACGAAGGACAGCCGCAGGGAGGCAATGTCGGCGATGAAGCCGATCGCCGGCGGGCCGATCAGCATCGCGCCGTAGGCCAGCGTTGCGACCGAGGCGATCGCCTGCCCCGGCGGGATCTCGGGATCGGCGGCGGCGCGGCTGAAGGCGAGCGGGATCACTGCGGCGTAGCCCATGCCCATCAGCACGAACCCCAGTAGCGCCATCGGCAAAGCCGCCGCCGTCGCGCAGAGCAGGTAGCCCGACGCGGCGAGCAGGCCGCTCGCCAGCGCCACGCGGCGCGGACCGTGCCGCGTGATCAGCCGATCGACGCAAAGCCGCATCGCCACCATCGTCACCGAGAACACCGCATAGCCGAGCGTCGCGCCGTTCTCGCTGGCGCCGAGTACCTCGGAGAGGAACACCGCGCTCCAGTCCACCGCAGCGCCCTCGCCCAACCCGGCCCCCAGTGCGATCAGGCCGACCAGCACCAAGGCGCCGCGCGGAAAGGCAAAGACCGGATCACCGGCACCGCCACTCCGCGTCCGCGAGGTCCAGTCGATCCGCAGGAACGGACCGAACAGCAGTGCCGCCAAGATCGGCGCGGCGATGAAATGCAGCGCCACCGGCGCGTCGAGGCTGGTCGCGGCAAAGCCGCCAGCCGCACCGAGACCGGCGCCAAGGCTCCACATCGCGTGGAAGGACGACATCACGGACCGGCCCATATGACGCTCCACCTCGGCCGCCCATGCGTTCATCGTCACGTCCATCGCGCCGTGCGACATGCCGAACAGGAACAGCGCGAGGGCCAGCGCCGGCACCACCGGCGCCACCCCCACCAGCATGATCGAGACCAGATAGACGGCAGCGATCCAGCGCGTGACCCGCACCGCGCCGAAGCGGTCGGCCAGCTTTCCCGCCACGGGAAAGGAGACCAGCGCGCCGACCCCCATGACCAGCAGCAGCAGGCCAAGCCCGCCTTCGCCCAAACCGAAATTGGCGGCGACCGCCGGCACGCGCGAGGCCCAGCAGCCGAGCAGCACGCCATTGAGCGCGAAGGCCGCGGCCACGGCCCGCCATGGGGTGACGAGGTCAGGCATTGAGGATCTCCATTCCGGTCTGGGCCAAGCTCGCCGTCGTGCGCGCATCGGCATCGGTGACCAGCATCCGCAGCGCGTTACAGCCGACGACACGGTGTCGCGCGCGGCGGCCGATCTTGGCGCTGCCGGTCAGGACCACGGCGCGGTGGCTGGCGGCGATCATCGCGCGCTTAGTATGCGCCTCGTCCGCGTCATCCGCACTCAACCCGAAATCGGCGTCGAGCCCGCAGGCCCCGAGAAAGACAATGTCGACCGCAATATTGGCAAACGCCTCGACCGTGTCCGATCCAACGGCGATGGCCCCCGCTTCCGAGAGACGCCCGCCCATTATCCGGGTCGGGATGCCCGCCGCGAGACAGGCCAGCGCCACTGCGGGCGAGGGCGTGACGACAAGGGCGCCGGGCAGCGGCGGCAGGCGCTGCGCCAGTGCCAGCACGCTCGTTCCACCATCGAGGGCGATCACCATGCCGTCCTCGATCAGAGGCAACGCCGCGGTGGCGAGCCGTTCGGCCGTTGCATCAGTGGTCGCCAGCCGTTCGAGGGTCGGGCGCACCGGTCGGGCCACGGGCAGCGCTCCGCCGCGGATGTAGCGCGCCCGGCCCTCGGCCTCGAGCGCCTTCAGGTCACGCCGGATCGTGTCGACCGACACACCGAAATCACGCGCGGCATCCACGAGCGACAGCGGCGCGCCCCGGTCGAGGCGTGCCCTGATCGCGTCCCGCCGCAGTTCAGGGCCCTGATGATCTCCGTCCATGACACCTCCGGCGCCGCCGATATGCAGCTTCTTGCAGCTTTCTGCAGCATATCGCAATGATTCTGCAAGATCGTGCGCGATGTGTGTGACTGTCGCCTGCCGACCGGCGCCTCAGACCTCGGGCGGCAGCACCAGAAGGGCGCGGAAATCATTGACGTTGGTCAGGGTCGGCCCCGTGACCACCTGCGCACCGACCTCCTCGAAGAAGCCATGCGCATCGTTATCGTCGAGCGCGTGGCAAGCGGCATCGAAGCCGAGCGGGTCGAGCGTATCCGGACCGACGCAGGCCCCCGCCACCTCGTCGGCGCCATCCACTCCGTCGGTGTCGCAAGCCAACAGATGCACGCGCGGATGGCCCGCCAGTTCGATCGCCGCCGCCAGCGCGAATTCCGCGTTCGGCCCGCCGCGCCCGCCACCGCGACGCGTCACCGTGCATTCGCCGCCCGACAGCAGCAACACCGGCTTATCGCTGGGCGCCATATCGGCGGCGATGTCGCGGGCCATGTGGGCCTGGCTCCGCGCCAGCTCACGCGCCTCACCCTCGAGCGCATCGCCGAGCATTCGCACCTCGCAGCCTGCCGCACGTGCCAGTTCCTCCGCCACCGCGAGCGATTGCGCAGGCGCGGCGACGATCCGGGTATCGGCCCGCGCCAGCCGCGGATCGCCCGGCGGCACCGGGCCGTCGCCGGGTTTGGCCGCGGTGATCGCGGCGCGGGCCGCTTCCGGCAGAGCGATCTTCCAGCGGTCGATGATCTCGAGCGCCTGCGCCGGGGTGGAGCGATCAGCCACGGTCGGACCCGAGGCGATCTCGGCCGGGTCGTCTCCGGGCACGTCCGAGATCACCAGCGTCAGCAGCCGTGCGGGCGCGCAGGCCGCCCCGAGCTGCCCGCCCTTGACCCGGCTGAGATGCTTGCGCACCACGTTCATCGCCGAGATCGGCGCGCCCGAAGTCAAAAGAGCACGGTTCACCGCCTGCTTGTCCTCGAGCGTCAGCCCTTCCACCGGCGCGCAAAGCAGGGCCGAGCCGCCGCCCGAGATCAGCGCAAGCACGGTATCCTCGGGACCCAGCCCCGACACTAGGTCCAGCATCCGCACCGTCGCCTCGAGCCCCGCCTGGTCGGGGACCGGATGCGCCGCCTCGACGATCTCGATCCCCTTGCAGGGTCGGGCATAGCCGTAGCGGGTCAGCACCAGCCCCTCGCAGGGGCCATAGACGGCCTCGACCGCCTCGGCCATCCGCGCGCTGGCCTTGCCGGCGCCGATGACCACCAAGCGCCCTTCGGGGCGCGGCGGCAGGTGTTCGGGCACCACCCGCATCGGATCGGCGCGCGCCACCGCGGCATCGAACAGATGGCGCAGGAAACGGCTCGGCTCGGTGACGGGATCGGACAAGGCGGTCATCTGGGTCTCCTCCTCGGCGCCCGGAGCGGTGGAGGCCAACCCGGCGCGCTTGCCCACCGTGATACAACCTCCTGCCAATCGGGCAAGCGCCCGGCCATCGAGGAACGGATGCAGCTTCGTCGTCACGGGCTTCGACGAGGGCGGCAAGGACGCTTTCGACGGGGCGCGACGGTTTTGCAGCTGCACGGGGTCGTGCTGCTTATCGGCGCCACCGGCGCAGCGTGAGAGTAAACGGCCGGACCCGATGCGGGTCCGGCCGCCTAGACCGCGGACGTCTCAGACCCCTTCGAGCGCTACGGCGATGCCCTGACCCACGCCGATGCACATGGTCGAGAGCGACTTCTCGCCCGATGTCAGATCGAGCGCGGCGGTGCCGGTGATCCGTGCACCCGACATGCCCAGCGGATGGCCGAGCGCAATGGCGCCGCCATTGCGGTTCACCCGCGCGTCGTCATCGGCGATGCCGAGATCACGCAGCGTGGCGAGCCCCTGGCTCGCGAAGGCCTCGTTCAGCTCGATCACCGCGAAGTCGTCCGGCGTCAGCCCGAGCCGCGTCATCAGCTTCTTCGAGGCGGGCGCGGGTCCGAAGCCCATGATGCGCGGCGCGACGCCCGCCGTCGCACCGCCGAGGATGCGCGCGATCGGGGTCAGCCCGTGCTTCTTCGCCGCCTCGGCAGAAGCGATAATGAGCGCCGCCGCCCCGTCATTGACGCCCGAGGCGTTGCCCGCCGTCACCGAGCCGCCCTCGCGGAACGGAGCGCGCAGCTTGGCCAGCGCCTCGAGCGAGGTGGCGCGGGGATGCTCGTCGGTGTCGACGATCTTCGGATCGCCCTTGCGCTGCGGGATCTCGACCGGGGTGATCTCGCGCGCCAGCCGCCCCGAGGCCATGGCCTCGGCCGCCTTGACCTGGCTGCGCAGCGCGAAGGCGTCCTGATCCTCGCGCGAGATGGCGAAATCTTCGGCCACGTTCTCGGCGGTTTCGGGCATCGAGTCGACACCGTATTGCGCCTTCATCAGGGGGTTCACGAAGCGCCAACCGATGGTGGTGTCGAAGATCTCGGCCGAACGCGAGAAGGCGGTTTCGGCCTTGCCCATCACGAAGGGCGCGCGCGACATGCTCTCGACCCCGCCGGCGACGATCAGCTCCGCCTCGCCGGCACGGATGGCGCGCGCGGCGGTGATCACCGCGTCCATGCCCGAGCCGCAGAGCCGGTTCATCGTGGTGCCCGGCACCGTCACCGGCAGACCGGCGAGCAACGCCGACATCCGGGCAACGTTGCGGTTGTCCTCGCCCGCCTGATTGGCGCAGCCATAGATCACCTCGTCGACGGCCTCCCAGTCGACACCCGCGTTGCGCGCCATCAGCGCGCGCAGCGGGATCGCCCCCAGATCGTCGGCGCGCACCCCGGCCAGAGCGCCGCCATAGCGGCCGATGGGGGTGCGAATGTAGTCGCAGATATAGGCGTCGGTCATGTCAGAGCTCCGGAACGATAAGGTCGGCCACGGGGCCGTCGAGATTGAGCGTCGCGCCGGTCACGGCCTGCAGATCGCCCAGCGAGATCGCGGCGAGCTTCTCGCGCAGCACGAAGCGGCCCCCCTCGATATCCACCACCGCCAGCGAGGTGTAGACTCGCGTCACGCAGCCCACCCCGGTGAGCGGCAGCGAGCAGCGCTCCACCAGCTTGGGTGCGCCGGTCTTGGTGACATGGTCGGTGATCACCGCGACGAGCTTGGCGCCATGCACGAGATCCATCGCGCCGCCGACCGCAGGCACGCCACCCTTGCCGACGCTCCAATTCGCGAGATCGCCGTTTTCGGCCACCTCGAAGGCGCCGAGGATGGCCACGTCGAGATGGCCGCCGCGGACCATGGCGAAGCTATCGGCGTGGTGGAAGAATGCGGCACCCGGGTTCAGCGTCACCGCCTTCTTGCCGGCGTTGATCAGGTCCCAGTCCTCTTGCCCCGACGCCGGCGCGGGGCCGAAATCGAGGATGCCGTTCTCGGTGTGGTAGATCGCCTTGCGCCCCGCGACCTGGTAGCGCGCCACCATCTCGGGAAAACCGATGCCGAGATTGACGTAAGAGCCGTCCTCGATGTCCTGCGCCGCGCGCCAGGCGATCTGCGCGTTGGACAGCTTGATGTTCGCGATGTCGCTCATGCGTAGACCGCCCCCTCGATGTTGAGATCCTCTTCCTGGCGCGCATCCGGCACCCCGATCACCCGGTCGACGAAGAGCCCCGGGGTCACGACATGCTCGGGATCGATCGCGCCGGGATCCACGATGCGGGTCGCCTGCACGATCGTCGTGGCGGCGGCCATGCACATCAGCGGGCCGAAATTGCGGCCAGCCTTGCGATAGACGAGGTTGCCGTGCCGATCGGCGGTCTCGGCCTTGACCAGCGCATAGTCGGCCTTGAGCCAGCGCTCCTGCACGTAGCCGCGCCCGTCGAACTCCGCGGTGGGTTTGCCTGCCGCCAGCTCCGTGCCGAAGGAGGTCGGCGTGTAGAAGGCGGGAATGCCCGCACCGCCCGCGCGGATCCGTTCGGCCAGGGTGCCCTGCGGCACCAGTTCAAGCTCGATCCGGCCAGCGAGATAGGCCTCGGTGAAGGCGCGGGGATCCTTGGACTTCGGAAAGGAGCAGATGATCTTGCGCACCATGCCGGCGTCGATCATCGCGGCGATGCCGATCCGGCCGTTGCCGGCGTTGTTGTTGATCACCGTCAGATCGCGCGGGCCGCGATCGATCAGCGCGTGGATCAGCTCGATCGGCGCGCCCGAGCCGCCGAAGCCACCAATCATCACGCTCGCCCCGTCGGGGATGTCGGCCACCGCGGCGGCGACATCGCCTATCGTCTTGTCCATGTCCTGTCCTCCTCAGGCCGCCGCGCGGCGGCGCTTGGCCCCGACGATCCCTAGGAAGGACGGCCCCCACCGGTCCAGAGGTTTCGTGCGCATCTTGACATTTGTTCGCAACGCGGAACTTCTCGTGCGCATGGTGAACAAATCTCCCGATTACGTGGCTTCCTTCGCCAAGGGGCTGCGGGTCATCGCGGCCTTCGGCGCGGCCCATCCGCGGCTCTCCGTAGCACAGGCCGCGGCGCGCGCGGATCTCGACCGCGCCACGGCCCGGCGCTGCCTGCTGACGCTGGCGGCCGAGGGATACGCCGCGCATGACGGCAAGTTCTTCACCCTGACGCCGCGGGTGCTGCGGCTGGGGATGTCGGCGCTGGCGGCGCTGCCGCTGGCGCAGATCGTGCAACCCTGGCTCGACCAGCTGTCGGAGCGGGTCGGACAGTCGGCTTCGGTGGCGGTGCGCGACGAATGCGAGATCGTCTATCTTGCCCGCGCGGCGCAACGGCGAGTGATGTCGATCGGGCTGATGCCCGGCTCAAGGCTGCCGGCGCATTGCACCTCGCTCGGGCGGGTGCTGCTGGCGGCCCTCCCCGAGGCCGAGGCGCGCGCCTTGATCGAGCGCAGCGACCTCGCGCCGCGCACACCGCTCAGCCTGACCGATCCGGAGGCGATCATGGCGCGGGTGGTAGCGGCGCGCGCCGACGGCTACGCGATCATCGACCAGGAGGTCGAGCTGGGTCTGCGCTCGATCGCGGTGCCGCTGGTCGATGCGCGCGGGCAGACCGTCGCCGCGCTCAATCTCGGCATGGCCGCGACCCAGGACCGCGCCGAGACGCTGGCCGAGACCTACCTGCCCGAGATGCGCCGGGTGACGGCCGGGTTGGCGCGGGTCATCTGACCGCCACCTGCCGCCGCCCGATCCGCAAACGGCCCCAGGCCGCGGCCACGTCCATCTGGATCGCGACCAGGGACGGCACGACCAGCAGCACGATGAAGAAGCCCGCCGTCAGCCCGACGCAGAGCGTCACGACCATCGGCTTGAGGAACTCGGCCTGGGTGCTGGTCTCGGACAGCAGTGGCGCGAGGCCCAGCACCGTCGTCAGCGTAGTCAGCAGCACCGGGCGCAACCGCTCGGCCACCGCGCCGGTGATGGCCTGCAGCGGCGCCTCGGCGCGCAGCCGCTCGGTGATTGCCGAGACCAGCACGATCGAGTCGTTGACGATGATCCCGCTCAGCCCGATGAAGCCGACCGCCGAGAAGATCGACAGCGGCATGTCCCACCAGTAATGCCCCCAGACCAACCCGGTGACGCCGACCGGAATGACCGCCATGATCGACAGCGGCCAGAACCAATGGCCCAGCACCAGTGCCAGAACCATGTAGATCGCCAGCAGACAGACCGCGTAGCCGATCGCCGCATCAGACAGGAAATCGGCCTCCTGCGCCGCGAGACCCTGCAAGTCGTAGGTCACCCCGTAAGCTGCGGCGACGCGCGGCAGCTCGACCGTCTCGATCTGCGTGCGCAGGCTCTCCGCCAGCGCCGCGTCCTGGGTCGACAGCTCTCCAGTGACCCGCACCACGACCTGTCCCGCCTCGCTGCGGATGGTCGACAGCACCGGCGCAGAGGAGCGGGTCGTGATCTCGGAGAGTGAGACCCAACGCCCCTCGGGGGAGTGCAGCAGGATCTCTTCGAGATAGGCCGCGCCCAGCGCGCCCTCGGGCAGCCGCACCTCGATCTTCGCGGTCTGCGTGCCCTGCGGCCAGCTCAGCGCCTCGACGCCCTGCAGCCGCTCCCGCAACTCGATCGCGATGCCGCTCTCCGTAAAGCCCAACTCCTCGCCATAGGCGTTGAGCCGTAGCGCCTGCGCGGTTCCCGCCAGCGTCAGGTCGTCCTCGACACCGGTGATCTGGGGGATCGCGGCCAGCGCGGCCTCGAGCGCCCCTGCGGCGGCATCGAGTTGCAAGGGATCGTCGCCGTAAAGCGCGATGTCGAGCCCGTCGCCGCCCGGCCCAAAACGCGCGGCACGGAAGCTGAAGGTTTCGAGTTCGGGAGGCCGCACCAGCGCCGCCTCGAAGGCCGCAACGAAAGCATCCGTATCATAGGGGCGGTCGTCGGCCGGGATCAGTTCGATGGTCAGCGCGCCGAGCAGATCCGCATCCTTGTCGTCGGCACTCGCCAGCCCGCGCCCGGCGCCACCGCCGATCTCGGTCAGCACCGTGACCACCGGGTCGGTGCCATGCTCGTCGGTGAAATCGGCGCGCACCTCGTTCGCGGCGCGCAGCATCTCCTCCAGCATCGCCTCGGTGTCTTCGCGGGTCGCGGAGTCGCGCATCGCAATGTTGGCAGTGATCACCGGTTCCTGCGGCGCGACGAAGAACCGCCAGGCGACGTCACGCTCCACGATCATCAGCACCGCCTGCAGCGTCACCCCCACGGCAACCAGCAGCACGGCGTAGCGCAGCGCCAGCACGCCCCGGATCGCCGGGGCGAAGACGCCGTCGCGCAACCGCACGAAGCCGCGGTTCACCATCCGGCTCGGCCAGGCCAGCACGCCGCGATCCAGCCGCGCCAGACCATGGCCGAGATGGTGCGGCAGCACCAGGAAGCATTCGGCGAGCGAGGCGACCAGCACAGCGGCGACGGTGAAAGGAATGGTGGCGATGAATTCGCCGAAGCGGCCACCGACCGCCTGCAGCGACATGAAGGCCACCACCGTGGTCGCGGTCGAGGCGAGGATCGGGCCGAGCATCCGTCGCGCCGCCCGCTCCGCCGCCTGGGCGCGGCTTTCGCCGCGCTCGCGCCGACGCGCCTCGGCGCTCTCGGCCACGACAATGGCGTCGTCGACGATGATGCCGAGGCAGATCATCAGCGCGAAGATCGAGATCATGTTGAGCGACTGACCGGTTAGCCACAGCACGCCCAGCCCGGCCGCGAGCGCGACCGGAATGCCGCCCGCCACCCAGACCGCCGCCGAGGGCGACAGGAACACGAACAACAGAACGAGCACGAGCACGAGGCCGAACAGCGCGTTGTCGGCAAGCACCGTCAGCCGGTCGGCGATCTGCGCCGCGTTGTCGCGCATCGGCACGATCCGGATATCCTCGGACCGGCTGGCGACGAAGGCCTCGGCCACCTCGAGCGCCGCGGCGCGGATCTTGAGCGCGTCGCCACCGACGCCGCGCTCGATGCCGATCACCACTGCGGGATCGCCCTCGAGGAAATAGGCGCGGCCGGAGCCCGCCTCCTCGCTCTCGAAGGTGGCGATGTCGCCCAGCGCGACGGGCCCCGCATCCGTGGTCAATGACAGCGCCGCGAGGCCGGTCTCGGAGCGCCGCTCGGCGCCCACCCGAACGGCGGTGCCGCCGGACGCGGTCTCGCCCGCGGCGGCGTCGCTGGCGTTGCGGGCGATCGCTTCTGCAACGTCGCCGAGGCTCAGCCCATGCTCGGCCAGCCGCGCCGCCTCGATCTCGACGGCGATCTCGGGCGAGGTGGTGCCGCGCAGCGCGGCGCGGGTGATCCCGGCGCGCAGCAATTCGCGCTCCAGCGCCGCGCCCAGCGCCTCGATCCGAGCGCGCGGCAGGTCGCCCGCCAGCGCCAGTTCGAGCACCCGGTCGCGCCAGACACCGCGCCCGGTTTGCGCCTCCTCGGCATCCTCTGGCAGCGCCGCCGCCGAGGGCAGCGCGGTCTCGACCTCGGCCAGCGCCCGGTCGATGTCCCAGCCCGGCTCGAATTCGAGGCTGAAACGCGCGCCGCCCTCCCGGGCCACGGCCTGGATTTCCGAAAGCCCTTCGAGCGCCAGGAGGCCGGGGGTCGCCACGTCGACGATGCCCGCCTGGACGTCCTCGGCCGAGGCATCTTCCCAATCGATCGAGACGCTGACAGTCTCGCTCACCACGTCGGGGAGGAACTGGGTGCGGATCTGCGTCGCGGCGAACAGGCCGAGGGCGGTCACCACCAGCATCAGCAGGTTGGCCGCCGTGGCATGGCGGGTGAAGAAGGAGACGAGACGCATGGTCAGTTCTCCGACACGCGGTCGAGCCGCTCGAGCATCGCCGCCGGCGCGGCGCCGGCCTCGAGCGCGCTCTCAATCCGCGCTCGCAGCGGCGCGGGCAGCTCCTCCCCGGCCTCGAGCCGGGCCATCAGCCGAGCCCGGGTCGGTGGGTCGAGGTCGACCATCTCCGCCTCGTCCGGGCTCTCCACCCGCTCCGCCGTCTCGGGAAGCGCGATACGTCCGCCAGCGATCAACTCGGGCGTCGGGGCCACCACGTAGCGCAGCCCCGCCGCGTCGGGCGTCAGGATGGCAGCATCGGGCGTGCGCCGTTCCACCTCGACCGCGACGCGGTCGAGCAGGCCGGTCTCGTCCACCACCAGCAGCGTATCGTCGGCGGAGAGCGCGTCATGCGGCACGGCCACCGCCTCGTGCGACGGCTCCTCGATGCGCAGCTCGACGAAATCGCCCGGTTGCAGGCAGGCGCAGCCGCCCGCCTCGACGCGCAGCACCGCGATGCCGCGCGTGGTGCCGTCGCTTCCGGTCTCGAGGCTGAGCCGGTCGAGCCGGCCCTGCGCGAGACCACCGCCCGGCGCCGAGATCTCGGCCGGGAGCGGCAGCAGCGCGCCGGTCTCGTCGCTCAGCCGCGCCAGCGTGCTGCGGGTCGGCTCGGCCCGCACCTCGAGCGCCTCGAGATCGGTGATCTGGCCCAGCGTGGCAGCGGTGACGCTTTGCCCCGCGACCGGCACCGCGCCGGTATAGAGCCCGCCAATCGGCGCGTGCAGCTCGTGATCCTCGAGCGTACGCTCGGCCCGCTCCACCGCCAGCCCGGCCTGCTCGAGCGCGATCTCGCCTTGGCGCGCTTCGCTTTCGGCGGCGGCGATCTGGGCGGCCTGGGCGGCGACGCTCTGCCGTGCGCCCAGCGCCTGCGCGGCGGCGTCGTCGTGCGTCGAAGCCGCGACCCCTCCGCTCTGCGCCAGCGCGCCGACACGTTCGAGATTGGCCGCGCGCAACGCCGCCACTTCCTCCAGCAGCGCCATCTCCGCCTCCAGCTCACCGATCCGGCGCCGGGCATCGGTCAGCGCGGTCTCGGCGGCCGCGCGGGTGGCCTGCGCTTCGGCGAGCGCGGTGCGAGCGGTGCTGTCATCGATGCGCAGCAGCAGCTCTCCCACCGCGACCCGGGCCCCGTCGCGCAGCCCTTCGGCCACCCAGGCGACGCGGCCGGTGACGGCTGGCGCAATCTCGACCGTGCGCGGCGCGACGACACGGCCATAGGCGGTGGAGACCGGCGTAACCGGCGACAGCGTCGTCGTGGCCAGCGCAACCGCGGCGGCGCCTGGCTCGGCGCGGCGTCCCGGCCTACCGGGACGGCCCGACGCGGCTGCCTCGTCAGGTGCCAGCGCCGCGTCGAGACGCGTGGCCTGCCAGACAGCGAAGCCGGAGGATGCGGCCATGACCGCGAGGACTAGCAGCAGGCGCAGCATCGGGATCATGACCGCCCCCTCCCGAAGGACGTGGCACCCGCGTGATCAGAGGAGGCGTTTCGTGGCCCGGCGGGCGATCGGCAAATTGGCGACATGGGGTGCGCGTCCTGACTGCGGAAGCCGGCGGCTGTCAGGGCGGCGTCGCCACGGGCATGGCGGCGGCTTGACGACCGGCGTTACCCGAGGACTAGGCGAGGGTCGTTTGGCTGACCAAGATCGAATTGTCGCGAATTGTCGCGAGCGCCGGACGCCGGGACAGTCGACGACAATTCGTCCCCGCACCTGCCCGATCGGGAGGCATTCCGTTTACCGCGCGGGATCGGTCGCCCCGCGCGGAAACGGCAGGGGGCCGCCGAAGCCGCCCCCTGCCGGTATCATATGCGCTACCTGTGGCGGCGGCGTCAGGCTCAGCCGCCGAAGCGCTCGCGCAGCAGCGCCTTTTGGACCTTCCCCATCGTGTTGCGCGGCAGCTCGTCGACGATCTCGATCCGGCGCGGCTGCTTGAACCGCGCGAGGCTGCCCTGCATCGCCGCCATCACCGCCTCGGGATCGATCTCGGCACCGGGGCGCGGCACCAGAACGCCGACCACGCTCTCGCCGAAATCGGCATCCTTCACGCCGATCACCGCGCTCTCGAGCACGCCGGGCTGCTCGTCGAGCAACAGCTCGATCTCCTTGGGATAGATGTTGTATCCGCCCGAGATGATCAGGTCCTTGTCGCGCCCGACGATCGAGACATAGCCGTCCTCGTCGATCCGCCCCAGATCGCCGGTGATGAAGAAGCCGTTCTCGCGCAGCTCTGCCTTGGTTTTCTCTGGCATCTGCCAGTAGCCCTTGAACACGTTGGGCCCGCGCACCTCGATCAGGCCGACCTCGCCTCGGGGCAGCTCCTCGCCGGTCTCGCGATCGGTAATCTTGAGCTCGACGCCCGGCAGCGGGAAGCCGACCGTGCCGGCGCGGCGCTCGCCATCATAGGGGTTCGAGGTGTTCATGTTGGTCTCGGTCATGCCGTAGCGTTCGAGAATCCGGTGCCCGGTGCGCTTCTCGAACTCGACATGGGTCTCGGCCAGAAGCGGCGCGGAGCCCGAGATGAAGAGCCGCATGTTCTCGGTCAGCTCGCGGGTGAACCGCGCATCGCCCAGAAGCCGGGTGTAGAAGGTCGGCACCCCCATCATCGAGGTCGCCTTGGGCATCAGTTCGATCAGCGCGTCGAGGTCGAATTTCGGCAGGAAGATCATCGAGGCGCCCGCCACCGCGATCACGTTGGTCGCGACGAACAGCCCGTGGGTGTGGAAGATCGGCAGCGCGTGCAGCAGCACGTCGTCCTCGGTGAAGCGCCAGTGCTCGACCAGCGTCACGGCGTTGGAGATGAGGTTGCCTTGGGTCAGCATCGCGCCCTTGGAGCGCCCCGTCGTGCCCGAGGTGTAGAGAAAGGCCGCGAGGTCGTCCTCGTTGCGCGGGACGGTCTCGAAGCGGTCCTCATGCCGTGCCGCCTGCGCCATCAGCCCGCCATGGCCGTCGGCACCGAGCGTCAGGATCTGCGCCCCGAGCCGGTCGCAGAGCGGCGCCAGACCGCCTTCCCGGGCCGGGTCGCAGATCACCAGCCGCGCGCCGCTATCCTCGATGAAGTAGCTCAGTTCCTCGACCGTGTAGGCGGTGTTGAGCGGCAGGAACACCAGCCCGGCCCGCACGCAGGCGGCGTAGAGCGCGAGCGCCTGCTGGGATTTCTCCACCTGCACAGCGACCCGATCACCGGGCTTGAGCCCGGCATCGACCAGCGCATGGGCGATCCGCGCCGCCAGCGCGAGGAACTCGGCATGGCTGGTCACGCGCCCCTCGCGCGAGATCAGGAAGGGCGTATCGCGGCCTTCATGGCGTCCGAACAGCGTGTCGTAGAGCGGGTTGGCCATGCTCATGCCCCTTCCTTGCGTGCCCGCCCGTTGCGCGGGAGAAGGCCGCGCACCGCATCCGATGCCGCCACCTCCTGCCGCTTGGCAAAGCCTTCGTGGTTCTGGGTGATCTTTCCCAGGTCATAGAGATAATTCACCATCGCGCCGCAGCTCTCGGCGCGGCCCTTGGGCGAGATGTCGGCATTGGCATGCACGGCGTGCAGCTGCGCGCCATTGCCCAAGTGGAACCGCGCCACCGGGTCGAGCGGCATGCCGCCCTCGCGCTTGGCGGTCAGCAGATAGCGCGCCGCCGTGCGCCTGAGTGCCTCGTCGTCGAGCGTGGTCGGGTCGATCGCCTCGGCATCCATCCAACGGCGCAGGCCGGGGATCGGCGACAGCGTCACGAAGGTCTTGAGCCCCGGCAGCTCGGCCGACAGATCGGCCACCACCTGCTTGATCAGCGAATTGCCGAACGAGATCCCCGCCAGCCCCGACTGGCAGTTCGAGATCGAGTAGAACACCGCCGTGTCGGCCTCAGCCGCCTCGACCTCGTCGCGGTCCTCGGCCAGCACCTCCTGAATCGAGCCGGGAATGCCGCGGGTCAGCGCCACCTCGACGAAGATCACCGGCTCGTCCGGCATCGCCGGGTGAAAGAACGCGAAGCAGCGCCGGTCGGTGGGCTCGACCCGGCGGCGCAGATCGTCCCAGCTGTCGATCGCGTGCACCGCCTCGTAGGCGATGATCTTCTCGAGGATCTGCGCCGGGCTCTCCCAACTCACCGGGCGCAGCACCAGAAAGCCCCGGTTGAACCAGCTCTGGAACAGGTGTCGGAAATCCTGATCGAGCGCGGCGCGCGGATCGTCCCGCTTGAGAAGCCGCAGCAGGTCGGTGCGCATCGCGACCAGCCGCGCCGTGGCGCCGGGCACCCGGTTGAGCCGGCGCACCAATTCCTGCCGGGGCGGCTCGGCCGCCTCGAGAAAGGCGCGGTAGGTCTTGGGCCCGGGCTTGGCCTCATAGGCGTCGAGCGCGGTGCGCACCGTCTCGGGGTCGATGTCCAGCTCCTCGGCCAGATGCGCGAAGAAGGCGATCTTGGCCGCGTCGTCCTTGGCGGCGTAGCGCTCGAGCAGTTCGCGCGCCGAGGTCAGCCCCGAGATCTCACCCGCGTTCGACAGCAGGTCCGCGATCAGCGCCGCGTCGGAGCGCGGGTCGGCCTCGCGCGCCGGCTGCCACGGGTAGCGGCGTTCGAGGATGGTCGAGAGGACGTCCGACAGCAGGCTCATATCGCTTTCCCCATGACGAAGTCGGGCAGCCAGGTCGCCAGACCCGGGAAGACCGACAGGATGACGATGGCCGCGACCATGCAGCCGACGAAGGGCAGCGAACCGAACAGCACCTTCTTGAGCGAGATGTCCGGCGCGATGCCATTGATGACGTAGAGGTTGAGACCCACCGGCGGGGTGATCAAGCCGATCTCCATGTTGATCGTCACGATCACCGCGAACCAGTAGGGGTCGAAGCCGGCGGCGATGATGATCGGCAGCAGGATCGGCGCCGACATCAGGATCACGGCCACGGGGGGCAGGAAGAAGCCCGCCACCAGCAGGAACAGGTTGACGATCGCCATCAGCACCCAGCGGTTGACCTCGAGCCCGCCGATCCAGGCCGCCACCGACTGGGTGATGAACAGCGAGGACAGCATGAAGGAGAACACCCCCGCCGCGCCGATGATGAACAGGATCATCACGCTCTCGCGGGTGCTGTCGCGCAGGATCGCCCAGAGGGCCTTGGGTTGCACCATCTTGTAGATGATCATCACCACGATGATGCACAAAAGCGCGCCGACGGCGGCCGTCTCGGACGGCGTCGCGATGCCGCCATAGAGCGCGTAAAGCACGCCCACGATGATCGCGAGGAAGGGCAACACGCGCGGCAGGATCTCGAATTTCTGGCGCCAGCTATAGGTGATGCCCGATAGCGCCACGCCCGCCGCGCCCCGCCGCCAGGTGTCGAAGATCGACCAGGCGATGAAGAGAAGCGTCAGCAGCAGGCCGGGGATGACGCCGGCGAGGAACAGGCGGCCGATCGAGGTCTCGGTCGCGATGCCGTAGACGATCATCGTCACCGAGGGCGGGATCAGGATGCCCAGCGTGCCGCCCGCGGCGATGGAGCCGGCCGCCACCTCGTCGGGATAGCCGCGCTTGCGCATCTCGGGGATGCCCATCTTGCCGATCGCGGCGCAGGTCGCGGGGCTCGAGCCCGACATCGCGGCGAAGAGCGCGCAGGCGCCCAGGTTCGATACCAGAAGGCCGCCCGGCACGCGGGTCAGCCAGCGCTCCAGCGCCTCGTAGAGATCGGGACCAGCGCGCGAGGACGAAATGGCGGCGCCCATGATGATGAACATCGGGATCGACAGCAGCGCGAAGCTGTTCAGCTCGCCGAAGAACAGCTCGGGCAGCGCCTCGAGCGAGCGGGCGCCGTCGACGATGAAGAGAAAGCCGGTGGCGACCACCAGAAGGCCGGTGCCGACCGAGATGCCCGAGAACAGCACCAGCACGGTGAACAGCGCGACCAGCGCGCCGAGGGTAAGCGGCTCCATCAGTGCCTCCGGTCTTCGGGCGCGACGGTCGGATCGACGTCGTCATGCCCGGTGACAACGGCCCAGAGATCGGCCACCAGCTGCAGCGCGAAGAGCGCGAAGCCGAGCGGCACGGCGAGATAGGGAATCCACAGCTTCACGCCCCAGACGGTTTCCGAGCGCCAGTTGCGTTCCCAGGCGAGGTGGAACATCTCCCAGCCATAGAACAGCATCAGCCCGATCATCACGATCGTCGCGCCGAGCACGATGGTGGCCAGCACCCGGCGTGCCCCGGCGGGCAGAAGCCCCGGCACCAGGTCGACGCCGACATGGCCGCGCAGCTTCTGCACATAGGGCAGGCCCAGCAGCGTCGCACCGATCATCAGGTAGATGACGGCCTCGGTCTGCCACACGGTCGAGCGGCCCATCACGGCGCGCAGAAAGATCATCTGGCAGGTGATCAGCACGGAGGCGAAGATCATGAAGGCGGCCACGACCCCGCACAGGGTCGAGAGCTGGCCGATCGCGCGGATCGCGGCGGGTTCGGCCCGCCGGGTCGTGTCGGTCATGGAATGTCCTCGGGAATGGGGATGGCCCCGGCCTGCGCCGGGGCCGGTCGCTCTCACTCTACGGCCAGCGCCTTGTCGAGCAGCTCCTGACCGTTCGGTGTCTCTTCGACGAACACCTTGAAGGCGGTCTCCTTGGCCAGCTCGCGCCAGGCGTTGAAGTCTTCCTCGGTCATCTCCGCGATCTCGACGCCGGCTTCGCGGAAGGTCTCGCGCGCCAGATCGTCGCCCTTCTTGCCCTCGGCGAGGTAATAGGCCTCGGCCTTCTCGGCCGCCGCCATCAGCGCGGCCTGCTGCTCTTCGGTCAGCTCCTCGAAGGTCGTCTTGTTCATGATCATCGGCTGGTACATGAACCACAGCGCCGTATCGCCGGCGGGCGTGTAGCACTTGAGCTGCTCGTAGAGGCGATAGCTCACGAAGCTCTCCGACGAGGTGTTCGCGGCGTCGAGCACGCCGGTCTGCAGCGCCGGGTAGATCTCGGACGAGGCCATCGAGGCGATCGAGGCCCCTGCCCCGGCCAGCATCTCCTCGAAGCTCTTGCCGGCGGCGCGGATCGTCACGCCCTGCACGTCCTCGGGCGCGGTGATGCAGCCCTTGTTGGAGCCGAAGCCGCCGGCAAGGTAGCCGTCGACCAGCACCATCACGTCGTCCTCGGCCATCACCTCGCGGATCGCGTCGCCGAACTCGGATTTCGACAGCCGGTCGCCGTGCTCGAGGTTGCGCACCAGACCCGGCATCAGGGTCAGGTTGTAGGCCGGCTGCTGACCACCGGCATAGCTCAGCGGCAGCACCGTCATGTCGAGCTGGCCGCGCGACAGCGGCGTGTACTGCTCGCGCGCCTTGAACAGGGTCTGGTTCGGAAAGATCTGGATCTCCAGATCGACATCGGCGGCGGCCACTTCGTCGGCGACCATCTGCGCGACCTGGTGGCGGACGTCGCCCTCGGCCCATTGATGCGACAGGCGCAGCGTCTCGGCCCCTGCGGCGAGCGGTGCGAGCATGACCGCGACCGCGGCGAGCGGCATGGATTTCTTCATGGTGTCTCCTCCCTGTGCGCCAAGCCTCCCCGCCCGACGCCGCGTCACGCTGCGCAGGATTGCATGCGGTGTCAAGCTCTCGTATACAAGAAACAACATTCTGCATGTGCGAAGGGACGGGGGATGAGCGGCAGCCGCAGCGACCGGATCGCCGAGACGCTCGAGGACCAGATCCTGCGCGGCCGCTTCGCGCCGGGCACCCGGCTCGACGAGACCCGCCTCGCCGACGAGCACGAGGTATCCCGCACGCCCGTCCGCGAGGCCCTGCAACGCCTCGCCGCGGCAGGGCTGGTGGAGCAGCATCCGCGCCGCGGCGTCTTCGTGCGCGAGATCGGCACCATCGAGCTTCTGGAGATGTTCGAGGTGATGGCGGAGCTGGAAGCGGCCTGCGGGCGGCTGGCCGCGCGGCGGATCTCGGACGAGGCTCTGGACGAACTCGACAGGGTCAACGAACGCTGCCACGCGGCGATGGAGGCGGGCGCCATCGACGGCTACTACCGCGAGAACGAGAGCTTCCATCACCTGATCTACGCGCAGTCCGGCAACGGCTTTCTGGAGCGTGAGGCGATCCGACTGCATCGCAGGCTCAAGCCGTTCCGGCGCACCCAGCTGCATCTGCGCGGCCGCATCGCACAGTCGATGCAGGAGCATCGCGAGATCGTCGCCGCGCTGCGAGAGGGTGAGGCGGAACGGACGGCGGCGCTGCTTCGCGATCACGTGGCAATCCAGGGCGAGAAGTTTCGCCATCTGATGGCCGGGCTGCGGGAGACCGGCTGACCGGCGGTCCGGGCGGGTTCGGATTGACGCGGCCCCGCACGAGGCCGCGCCATGGGTCGGGCGGTGGATCAGGCCAGCGCGAAGCTGGCGGCCGCGAGGTAGAGTGGAATGCCCAGCACGAGGTTGAACGGAAAGGTGATCCCAAGGGCCAGCGTCAGGGAGATCCCGGCATCGGCACGCGGCAGGGCCACGCGCATCGCCGCCGGCACCGCGATGTAAGAGGCCGAACCCGCCAGCGTCATCAGCAGCACCGTGCCCCCGAGGGACAGGCCGAGCGGCAGCGCAAGCGCGAGGCCCATGGCGGCGCCGAGCGGCGGCATCAGCAACCCGAAGGCCAGCAGCCGCGCGGGAAGCTTGCCCCGGCTGCCGGCAAGGCTGCGGCCCGCGACCAGCCCCATGTCCAGCAGGAACAGGCAGAGCACGCCGGTGAAGGGGGCAACGATGAAGCTCGACAGGTCCAGAAGGCCCTTCGGCCCCGAGGCCAGCCCGATGAAGAAGGCGCCCACCAGCAGCACGATCGAGCCGTTGAGCAGCACCTCGCGCAGGAGCCCCGGACCGGTCTCGCCCGGCCCCGCCCGACGGGCGGCGAGCCAGAGCGCGGAGATGATCGCAGGCGCTTCCATCGCGGCGGCCACCGCGACCATGTAGCCCTCGGGCGGCAGACCGCGCGTCTCCAGCAGGCTGGTGGCAGCGACGAAGGTGACGATCGAGATCGATCCGTAATGCCCGGCGATGGCAGCGGCGTTGGTGGCGTCGACCCGGCTGAACCGCGTCAGGATCATCCAAGCCACCAGCGGCAGGGCGAAGGAGAGCATGGTTCCGGCCAGCAGGGTCAGCGCGAGCCGCGCCTCGAACCCATGCGCCGAGACCGCCGCGCCGCCCTTGAAGCCGATCGCGAAGAGCAGGTAGATCGAGATCCCCTTGGCCGCCGCCTCGGGCAGCGCGAGGTCGCTGCGCGCCAGCGCCGCCGCGAGGCCGAGCGCGAAGCACAGGATCGTCGGGGCGAGCAGGTTGGAGGTCGCGAGAGCGAAGAAGCTGTCCATGCTCAGCCCTCCCCGCCGAGAGGAGCGGTACCGGGCAGGCAAGTCGTGTGGCGCATGACGATGTCCTTCGAGGGCGCAGCGATATGGCGCTCCATTCCCGCATTGCCGGCCATCGCTCAAATATATAGATACGATGCATTGGATAGTTATTGTCTATGCTCATGCGCCCGACCCTGCGACAGCTGCAATACATCGTGACCGTGGCCGATACCGGCCGCTTCGGCCTCGCGGCCGAAATCCTCGGCGTGAGCCAGCCCAGCCTTTCGGCCCAGCTGGCCGAGGCCGAGGCGAGCCTGGGCGCGCGGCTCTTCGAACGCGGCCGCGGCGGCGCGAACCCCACCCCCATCGGCAAGGAGGTGGTGCGCCGGGCGCGGCGGCTTCTGGCCGACATGGAGGATCTGCGCGCGGTGAGCCGGGCGGGCGGCGCGATGCCGGGGCGGCTGCGACTCGGCGTGCTGCCGACCGTCGGTCCCTATCTCCTGCCGGAAGCCACGCGGGCGCTGCATGCGAGCTATCCGGATCTGCGGCTGATGGTGCGCGAGGAAGCGACGCGTGAGCTTGAGGAAGGGCTCGGATCGGGGCGCTTCGATATGGTGCTGTCAACGCCCGAGGACCATCCCGGCACGATCAGCCTGCCCGTGGCCGAAGAGGCGCTCTATGCGGCGGTGGCGGCCGACGACCCGCTCGCCCGGGGCAACGGTCCGGTCCGCCCGGCCGAGATCGGCGCGAGGCTGTTCCTTACCTTAGGCAGCAACCACCGCCTTGCAAGGATGGTGGCGGCGCTCGCGGCCGAGGCAGGCGGGCTGATCTCGGAGGAATACGAGGGCACTAGCCTCGACGCGATCCGCTCCATGGCCGCGACCGGCGCCGGGGTGGCGATCCTGCCCAGCCTCTACGCGCTCGACGCGGCCAAGCGCGGCCCCGACATCGTGCTGCGCCGCATCGTCTCGCACCACGCCCGCCGCACCATCGCCTTGGTGACACGGGTTCGCGGCGATCGTCAGCCCGAATTCGAGGCCTTGGCCGCCGCTCTGGCCGAAGTCGCCCAAGGCCGCCTCGCCCAGTCCGCCTGAACCGCGCTGAAGCCTCCCTTCCCCCATGCATCGCCCTCTGCGCGCGCCCCGGATTGATCTCCGCCCTGCGAGCGCCGATGATCGCGCCTCGGGGAGGACGGTTCTTGGACAAGACTGAAGGCGACATCGCCGAGGCCGCGCGGCTGACCGCGCGCCTCGCCACCGCACGGCTGCTCGTCGTCGACGACGAGCCCGGCATGCGCAACTTCCTCGTCAAGACGTTGGCGCCGCATTGCCGCGAGGTGGTCGAGGCCGACAGCGCCGAGGCAGCGGATGCGCTCACCGCGCGGCAGCTCTTCGACGTGGTGATCCTCGACAATCGCATGCCCGGCCGCTCGGGGCTGGAATGGCTGGCCGAGCAGCGGCGGCGCGGCAGCCTGAGCGACACGATCATCATGACCGCCTTCGCCGATCTCGACACGGCGATCGAGGCGATGCGCGCCGGCGCGGTGGATTTTGTGCTCAAGCCCTTCCGCTCGAACCAGCTTCTCAATGCGGTGCGGCGTTGCGTCGAGCTGGCCGCCATGCGCCGCGAGAACGCGCTGCTGCGCCATGAGCTGGCCACCGGCGATCCGGGCCGCTCCCGCCGGGCCCGGCTGATCGGCGCCTCGCCGCAGATCGAGGAAGTGCGGCAGATGCTGGAGCGCGTCGCCCGCGTCCCGAGCCCGGTTCTGCTCACCGGCGAGAGCGGCACCGGCAAGGAGGTGGCAGCGCGGCACCTGCACGGCCTGTCCGAGCGCGCGGCCGGTCCCTTCGTGCCGGTCAATTGCGCGGCGATCCCCGCCGACATGCTGGAGATCGAGTTGTTCGGCCATACCCGCGGCGCCTTTCCGGGCGCCGACGCCCCGCGCGAGGGGCTGCTCGTGTCGGCGCAGGGCGGCACGGTGTTCCTCGATGAGATCGGCGAGCTTTCGGCCTCGGCCCAAACCGCGCTTCGCCGGGTGATCGAGGATCGGGCCGTGCGCCCGGTGGGCAGCGAGCGGGAGCGGCCGCTCGACATCCGCCTCGTGTTTGCCACCTCGAAGAACCTCCCCGAGGAGGTCGCGGCCGGCCGCTTCCGCGAGGATCTGTGGTTCCGCGTCAACGTGCTCGAGATCAACATGCCGCCACTGCGGCGGCGCGGTGCCGACACCGTCGATCTCGCCCGGCTCTTCGTGACAGAACTGGCCTCGCAGCTCGGCCTTCCGGGGATCGACATCGACGCCGCCGCGCGCGCCGCGATCCTGCGCCACGACTGGCCCGGCAACATCCGCGAGTTGCGCAACTTCGTCGAACGCGCGCTGATCTTCGGGCGCTTTCCGGTCGAGCAGCTCAGCCCACCGCCCAGCGGCCCGATCGAACCGCTCGACGATGTCGAGCGCCGCGAGATCCTCTCGGCTCTCGAGGCGACCGGCGGCAACCGCGCCGAGGCCGCCCGGCGGCTCGGCGTCAGCCGCAAGACCATCGACCGCAAATGCGCGGCTTGGGGGCTGTGACCCTGCGCCCCTTCGGTATCTTCGCGCGGTCGGTGCGCGCGCGGCTGCTGGCGATCGCGCTGCTGCCGATGCTGGTGCTCTTGCCGCTGTTCATCGGGGTCAGCGTGCTGCGCTGGTCGGACCGGCTCGACGAGCTGCTGATCGTCAAGGTGAACTCGGACCTGACCATCGCCGACCAGTATCTCGGACGGCTTCTCGAGAACGCGGCCGAGCGGCTCGACGCGCTGGGCCGCTCGACCGAGTTCGCCAGCGCCATCGCCCGCGATCCCTCGGCGCAGGCTTTCCTGGCTGCACGGCGCGAGGCGCTCGGCTTCGATTTCCTGTTTCTTGCCCGGCCCGGCGGGCTGTCGCGCTTCGACGCGATCCTGCCCGCCGAGGACTGGCCGGTGATCGCGGCGGCGCTGGAGGGGCGGGCCATGAGCGCGGTCGATCTCTTCGCGCCTGATACGCTCGCTGCGCTTTCGCCGGATCTGGCCGAGCGGGCGGCGATCCCACTCGTCCCCACCGCCGCCGCGCGGGCGACAGACCGGCTGCAGGAGGATCGCGGCATGATGGTGCATGCCGCAGCCCCGGTCGCGCTCGCCGGGGGTGGCCGCGCGGCGCTGGTGGGAGGCGTGCTGCTCAACCGCAATCTCGGCTTCATCGACACGATCAACGACCTCGTCTACCGCGACCGCTCCTTGCCCGAAGGCAGCCGGGGCACCGCGACGCTGTTTCTCGGCGACGTCCGGGTCTCGACCAATGTACGGCTCTTCGAGAACGTGCGCGCGCTCGGCACCCGCGTCTCGGAGGCGGTCTCCGAGCGGGTGCTCGGCAATGGCGAGACCTGGCTCGACCGCGCCTTCGTGGTCAACGACTGGTACGTCTCGGCCTATGAGCCGATCCTCGACAGCCATGGCGAGGCGGTCGGCATGCTCTATGTCGGCTTTCTAGAGGCCCCCTTCTCGGCGGCGCGGGCGAACTCGCTGCTCTCGGTGCTGCTGGCACTGCTCGCGGTTCTTGCCGTCACCGTTCCGCTGTTCCTGCGCTGGGCGGGACGGATCTTCCTGCCGCTGGAACGCATGACGCAGACCATGGCGCGGGTCGAGGCGGGCGACCTGCAGGCGCGCATCGAGACCCATGGCCCGGACGAGATCGGCCAGGTGGCGGGCCATCTCGACACCTTGCTCGACCAGGTGCAGGAGCGCGACGCGCGGCTGCGCGACTGGGCCGCCGCGCTGGAGCGCGAGGTCGAGGCCCGCACCCGCGATCTGCGCGAGACCAACGCAAGGCTGGAGCAGACGACACGACAGCTCGTCCTGTCGGAAAAGCTCGCCGCCGTCGGCGAGATCACCGCCAGTGTCGCGCATGAGATCAACAACCCGGTCGCGGTGATCCAGGGCAATCTCGACGTCGCGCGCGAGATGCTGCCGCCCGAGGCCGCCGGAGCGGTCAAGACCGAGTTCGACCTGATCGACGCGCAGGTGCACCGGATCTCGGCGATGGTCGCCAAGCTGCTGCAGTTCGCCCGGCCGGGGGACTATGCCCCCGGTGGTGAAAGCTTTGAGGCACGTGCCGCGGTCACCGACGCGCTGTCGCTGGCCCGCCATCAGTCCGGCATGTCCGGTATCGACATCGTCACCGACCTGGCGACCCAGGCGCGGGTGACCATCGACCGCGGCGAGCTGGTCCAAGTTCTGATCAACCTGATCGTCAACGCCATCCACGCCATGCCCGATGGCGGCACGTTGCGGATCGTCGCGCATGAGGCGCATCAGGAAGAGAAGGACTGGGTCGAGATCGTGGTCGCCGATACCGGCGCAGGGATTGCGCCGGAGGTGCTAGAGCGGGTATTCGACCCGTTCTTCACCACAAAGCGCAGCCGCGGCACCGGGCTTGGTTTGTCGATCAGCCAGACCCTGGTTACGCAGGCCGGTGGCACGCTCCTTGCCGAGAGCACGCTCGGCGAAGGAAGCCGCTTCACGATCCGCCTGCCGGTCACCACGGCGCCGAGAGGGACCGGCTGACCCGAGCCGTGCTTGCCTTCGGGCGGCGCCGGGACAAAATGTCCACTTCGAGCACGTGGGGAGCCGGACAAGAAGACAGAATGTCCACCTAAGTCATTGTTTCATTTATGCATTTTTCTTGACAGCGCAAGGGGCGCGTTACAAGCATCCTCGCCATGACGGCGCCTCCCGGCGGGCGGCTGCCGCGACTCTGGGAGGAGACATCAATGAGCTTGAGTGATGCGAAGGGGCCGCTGGGCTTCCTTCACAAGGACAACATCGTGGCCAAGCCCGGCTTCAACCGCTGGCTGGTCCCCCCCGCGTCCATCGCGATCCACCTGTGCATCGGCTCGGTCTATGCCTGGTCGGTCTTCAACCCGCCCCTGACCCGCGAGCTCGGCGTCGTGGCAGCCGCGGGCGATGACTGGTCGCTCTCCTCGGTGGTCTGGATTTTCTCCGTGGCGATCGTCTTCCTCGGCCTCGCCGCCGCCTTCGGCGGCAAGTGGCTCGAGAAGGTCGGCCCGCGCATGGTCGGCGTGCTGTCGGCCTGCCTTTGGGGCGGCGGCTTCGTGGTCGGCTCGCTCGGCATCGCCAGCCACCAGCTCTGGCTGGTCTATCTGGGCTACGGCGTGCTGGGCGGCTGCGGCCTCGGCCTCGGCTACGTCTCGCCGGTCTCCACCCTGATCCGCTGGTTCCCCGACCGTCGCGGCATGGCCACCGGCCTCGCGATCATGGGCTTCGGCGGCGGCGCGATCATCGCCACTCCGCTCAAGTCCTGGCTGCTCGGCCTCTATTCCGAGGCGCCGACCCTGCTGGGCATGGCCGGTGAAGTCGAGACCGTGACCGAGAACGGCCGCTTGTTCGTCGAGCAGAACGGCACGCTGGTCGAGGCCGTGACCGCCACCGCCGCGCAGGCAGGGCAGATCGAGGGCGTGGTCGCCAACGGTCTCTACGCCGTTGGCACCGGTGACACCGGGGCGAGCGCCACCTTCCTGACGCTCGGCATCGGCTACTTCATCGTCATGATCATCGCCGCCTTCGGCTTCCGCGTGCCGGCCAAGGACTGGAAGCCCGAGGGCTGGCAGCCCAAGCCGGAATCGGCCTCTGCCGGGATGATCACCCGTTCGAACGTCCATATCGATCAGGCGATGAAGACGCCGCAGTTCTGGCAGCTTTGGATCATGCTGTGCTTCAACGTGACCGCCGGCATCGGCGTGATCGGCGTCGCCAAGACCATGATGAGCGAGATCTACGGCACCTCGATGCCGCTGATCGTCACCGCCGCCTTCGCCTCGACCTACGTGCTGATGATCTCGGTCTTCAACATGGTGGGCCGGTTCTTCTGGGCCTCGACCTCCGACTATATCGGCCGCAAGACCACCTACACGATCTTCTTCGTGCTGGGCGCGGCGCTCTACATGTCGATCCCGTTCTTCGCCTCTGCCACCGCGACCGACCCGTCGATCCTCTGGCTGATCGGCTTCTACGTCGCGACCATGATCATCTTCACCATGTATGGCGGCGGCTTCGCGACGATCCCGGCCTACCTGGCGGACATGTTCGGCACCATGCATGTCGGCGGCATCCACGGCCGTCTGCTGACCGCGTGGTCGACCGCGGGCGTGCTCGGCCCGCTGGCGATCACGAGCCTGCGCGACATGTCGGTCAAGTCGGCGATCGCGGATCTCGCGGCCCGCGTCGATCCGGCTGCCTTCGCGGAGAAGTTCGGCGCCGGGCTCGACCAGATCGACCAGCTCGTCGCTGCCAAGACCGTGACCATTGCACGGCTGATGGAGATCGCGCCCGAGGGCACGATCGACCCGACGCCGAGCCTGTACAACACCACGATGTACGTGATGGCGGCGCTGTTGGTGGTGGCCTTCTTCGCCAACCTGGCCATGCGTCCGGTGCGCGAGAAGCATCACTACCGCGCCCCCGAGACGGACATGCGCGCCGTCCCGGGCGAATGAGCGATCCGGTGTAACGTCGAACCCTTGGGGGCTGCGTCGATGGCGCGGCCCCTTTTTCGTTGTGCCATGCGGTCCGGCCAATGGCGCGAGCCCGCATGCACACGGCGCCTGTCCGGGCTCCGCTCCCGTTCTATGTCCCATTACGGACCGGCCGCACCACCGACGGATGCGGCTGACACTGTCAGGAGGAGGTTCACTTGTTCAAATTCACCATCGGCCCCGCCGCCCTGCTCGCCCTCGGGCTGAGCCTGCCGGCAGCGGCGCAGCAGGACGACACCGAGAGCAACCCTGCCGAGGCGTCGTTCTGCACCCCCGACTATGCCCCGGAAGACGGGGATGATGCCGAGGCCCGGCACGCGTCCGAATTCGCCGAGATGGATCTCGACGAGGACGGGATGGTCTCGCAGGAAGAATACACCGCCTGCCGCACTGCCGCCGAGGGCGGGTCCGAAGAGGCCAATGCAGAGGGAGAGACGGAAGGGTCCGGCGTCGATGTCGCCGCCGCCGATCTCAAGGCCGGGGAAGGTCTCTACAAAAAGGTCTGTCGCGCCTGTCACGGACCCAAGGCGCAGGGCATGGCGAGCTTCCCGAAGCTCGCGGGCAACGATGCGGATTACCTCGCCTCGCGCCTGCACCAGTACCGCGATGGCGAGAAGGTGGGCCCGAACTCGGCGCTGATGATGCCGGTGGCGGCCAAGCTCTCGGATGACGATATCGCCAATGTCGCGGCCTATATCGCGACCGGGATCGAGTGATCGCGCGCCCCGGGCGCGGGGCAACACGCGGGCGCTACGCCATTTTTGGCGGCGCGCCCGTCGGATCGACCTAGTTTCATAACTACCGATCAGGCGAAGACCTGTCGGAAATCTCAGGGAGGAGAAGAGATGACACTATTAAAAAGCAGAACCGCGATGCCCGGGCTCATCCCGGTTATCGCTGGCGCTCTGGTCTTCGGCACGACGGCCGTCGCGCAGACCGGGACCAATACCTCGAGCCTGCAGCACGAGGTAGTGCTCGAGGGGCTGGAGAACCCGTGGGACATGGCCTTCCTCGATGACGGCACGATGTTCTTCACCGAGAAGTGCAAGGGCCTCTCAGTTCGCATGTCCGACGGCACCGTCAATCCCTTGCTCGGCATGGGCGGGGTCGAGGGGTATCCCGAGACCTTCGACGACCTGTTCTGCGAGGGACAGGCCGGCATGAACGGCGTGGCGATCGATCCGGAGTTCGACCAGAACCGCCGCATCTATGTCTACTCGGCCTCGAACATGTCGGACCCGCACACCAACCGGCTGATGCGGCTCACCGTGAACGAGGACTTCACCGCCGTGGCGGATCGCACCGACATCGTCGACGACGTGCCTTACAAGATGGAGGCGAGCGACCACCCCTTCGGCGGGCCGGGCGCGCATAACGGCGGCCGGGTACGCTTCAACCCCGGTGATGGCTTCCTCTACCTGACCACCGGCGACAACCATAACGAGGAGATCCCGCAGAGCCCGACGCTGATGGGCAGCAAGGTGCTGCGCATCGATACCGACGGCAACGCCGCGCCGGACAACAACCCGCCCGAGGGTTTCGACGACCGTACCTACACTTATGGCCACCGCAATGTGCAGGGCATCGCCTTCCACCCGGGCACCAACACCCCGATCGTCGCCGAGCATGGCCCCTGGCACTCGGACGAGATCACGGTGCTCCAGAACGGCGGCAATGCCGGCTGGGACCCGCGCCCCAACATGGCCGGTCGCGACGACTGCCCGGATGACTACTGCGGCTATTCCCCGAACCAGATGGAAGGGATGAACCGCTACGAGCGGGCGGCCTTCATGCCGATGACCGACTTCGAGACCTATCCCGACGCCATGCCCCCGATCTGGGACAACAACGGCTGGTCGCAGGGCACCTCCTCGGCCGCCTTCCTGACCGGCGAGCAGTGGGGCGATTGGGACGGCGCGCTGGTGGTCGGCATCATGGGCATCGGCTTCGGCGGCACGCCGATCGGCCAGCGCATCGACGTCATTCAGCTCGACGACGATCTCGCCGTAACGGATGTCACCGAGATGACCCTGCCGATGGATGCCGGGCGGTTCCGCTCGGTGGTGATGGGCCCCGATGGCAGCCTCTATGCGGCGGTCGACGAGGGCATGATCCACAAGCTCACCCCCCAGTAACGGGGAAACGCGCCGCCTTCGGGCGGCGCGTTTTTCTTCGCGGACGGCTCACTCGTAGCGACGCCTGACCACACGCGGGAGATGCCGAACCCCGTTCCGACACGCGACCCCTGCCCGGCCTTCCCCAGATCCGGAAGCATCTCGGGCGGGCGAGCGCGGCCGTGAAGCCTACCGCCTGTCGAAAACTGCGAGTGCCCCTTCATGGCCGGACCAGCCGTGCCGCAACTTTGGGGCATCCGCTATTCACGCCTAGGTGTGACGGCCCGCGCCCCGGTGACCCGGGACGCGGGGTGGCGGGCCTCAGGAAGCGAGCGCCCGATCGGTGCCGCGCTCGGACGGCACGAGGGCGCGGACGAGGTCGCGCATGTGCAACACGCCGACCTGCCGCCCGTCGCGCATGACGCGGTAGTGGCGGTTGGTGTCGCCCTCGGCCATCGAGATCACCGATTCCAGCGTGTCGTCGTGGTCGACCTCGCCGTCGAGCCCCTCAACCGGCGCTTCGGTCTTCTCCATTACCGAGCGGGTGCGCAGCACCCGAGCGCGGTTGATGTCGCCGACGAAGTCCTCGATGTAGGGATCCGCCGGGTTTAGCAGGATGTGCTGTGGCTCGCCCTGCTGCACCACGAAGCCGTCCTTGAGGATCACGAGGTGATCGGCGAGCTTGAGCGCTTCGTCGAGATCGTGGGTGATGAAGACGATGGTCTTATGCAGCTCGGCCTGCAGGTCGATCAGCAGGTCCTGCATGTCGGTCCGGATCAGCGGGTCGAGCGCCGAGAACGCCTCGTCCATCAGCATGATGTCCGAGTTCGAGGTCAGCGCCCGGGCGATCCCGACACGCTGCTGCATCCCGCCCGAAAGCTGGTGGGGATACTGGTCGCCCAGGCCCTGTAGCCCGACCCGGTCGAGCCACTTGGTGGCCTCGTCGGCATAGGCGCGCGTCTTCTTGCCCTCGATGGAAGGGGCAAGGCCGGTGTTTTCCAGAACCGTGCGATGCGGCAGCAGCGCGAACTTCTGAAACACCATCGACATGCGGTGCTGGCGCAGGTCGCGCAGCTGCCGGGCGTTGTAGGTCAGGATGTTGTCACCATCGACCAGCACCTCGCCCGCGGTGGGTTCGATCAGCCGGTTGAGATGGCGGATCAGCGTCGACTTGCCTGAGCCCGACAGGCCCATGATCACCGTGGTCTTGCCGGCGGGCATGTCCACGTTGATGTCGTTGAGGCCCAGCACGTGGTTTTCCTGCTCCAGCAGGTCCGCCTTGCTCATCCCCGCATGGACATGGGCGAGCGCATTCTCGGGCGCGTCACCGAAGATCTTGTAGAGGTTGCGGATCGAAATCTTGATCTCGTCGGTCATGTCCGTCTCCTCAATGCTGCGACGCGTTGATGCGGGCCAGCGCCGCCTTGGTCACCCGGTCGAGGATGATCGCCAGCAGCACGATGCCGAAGCCGGAGACGAGGCCCACGCCCAGTTCGAGGCTGCGGATACCGCGCAGCACCAGCACACCCAGACCCGGCGCCGAGACCAGCGAGGCGATGACGACCATGGCGAGGCTCATCATGATGGTCTGGTTCACGCCGGCCATGATGTTCGGCAGGGCCAGCGGGATCTGAACGCCGAACAGCTTCTGGCGCTCGGTCATGCCGAAGGCGTCGGCGGCCTCGATCACCTCCTTGTCGACCATGCGGATGCCGAGATCGGTCAGGCGCACCACCGGCACGATGGCATAGAGGATGATCGCGATGCCGTAGAGCTTGGGCTCGGTCACCGAGAACAGGAAGATGAGCGGGATCAGATAGACGAATGGCGGCAATGTCTGGAGCATGTCGAGCACCGGGATCATGCCGCGCTGGACCTTGTCGTTGCGGGCCATGGCGATGCCGATCGGCACCCCGAAGAGCACGCATATGAAGGCGCAGACGAAGATGATCGCCAGCGTCTGCATGGTGTAGTCGTAGTAGTCGATGAAGGCGAGGAAAGCGAAGGAGAGACCGACCAGCCCCGCCAGCTTGAGCGAACGGCCCACCGCGAAGGAGACGATCATCAGAATCGGGATCATCAGCCACCACGGCACCGCCTGCATCAGCCACAGCGCGTTGGTCAGCGCCCAGCTCAGCGGCTGGGTCAGCGGGTCGACCACCACCTGCAACCCGTCCTTGATGGCGAGAAAGCCGTTCTCGAGCCCGGAGGTCAGATCGCGCGATTGCGGCATGGCCGGGCAGGCCTCGTTGAGCGCGTCGAGCGATGGGAAGGGCGTGTCCCAGGCCGATACCTCGGTCGCTTCGCCGCTGGTCTCGCTCAAGAGCGCGTCCATCGACATCAGCCCGCCTCCGGCGTCGTCGCCGCCGCACCACTCGCGCAGGCCCAGCCCGTCGAACACGAAATCATAGGTCGCCATTGAGGCTCTCTCCCGGCGGTTACCGCCTTGTTATTGCTTCAAAGAACATGACAAGGGGCGGCGCGGGCCGCCCCTTGAAGCGATCGGGCACGAGGCGCCGTCTTACTTGAGCAGCGCCGAGAGCTTCTCGCGGGCCTCGTCGTTGAGCCACTCGGACCAGACATCCGGGTTGTTCTTGAGGAAGTAGACCGCCGCTTCTTCGTTCGAGGCGCCGTTCTCATCGGCCCAGGCCAGAAGCGCGCTCATGGTCTCGGTCTCGAAGGAGAGCTTGCTCATCAGCTCGGCGATCTCCGGCTCGCGCTCGCGGAAATCGGTGGTCACCACGGTATAGACCGGGGCGGCCGGATAGGCGCTCACACCGGGGGTCTCGGTGTCCTTGTTGGCGTTGGCGGCATGCGCCTCGGCGTCGTATTCGCCGATCTTCACCTCGGTCATGTCGAACTTGCCGAGCGGCACGGTCGGACCCCAGTAGTAGCCGAACCAGGGCTCCTCGTTCTGCACGGCGGAGGCCATCGAGGTGGCCAGCGTCTCGCCCGAGCCGTGGTTGAACACTTCGAGACCCGAACTCTCGAGATCGAGCGCGCGGATCAGGTTGTCGTTGGTGACGCGGCAGCCCCAGCCATCGGGACAGTTGTTGAAGCGGCCGCCGACCAGTTCGGGGTTGGCCATCACGCCTTCGATGGTGGTCAGCTCGGGATGCTCCTCGGCGAGGTAGGTCGGAATCCACCAGCCCTCGACGCCGCCGGGGGTGAGCACCTGGCCCAGCTCCTCGACCTTTCCGGCCTCCTTGAGCTCCTTGTAGACGTCGCCGGTGGAGTTGGTCCAAAGCTCGGTCAGGATGTCCGGCTCGCCGTTCTCGGCGACCGAGGTGACGGCCGGCACGGTGTCGGAGGGCACGGTCGCGACTTCGCAGCCATAGCCCTGTTCCATCAGGAACTTGGCGACGGCGGTGACGATCTCGGAGGATGCCCAGTTCATCTGGGTGATCGAGACCTCGCCGCATTCGGCAGCGGCGGCGCCCGGCAGGGCAATGGTCGCGAACAGCGCACCGAGTATCTTCTTCTTCATTCCGTTCTCCTCATGCTGGTCCATTGGCCTGACACGGCCGGATCCGTCGTTCAGATCCATGCCATGCTGGCGGGGATCTCCTGTCCCGTCAGGGGGCACGCGGCGTCACGCCGGCCCCGGGAACGAATATCGACCACTTGCCGCCATTCGGGGGGGCAACTTAGCGATTGTGCCGGGAGGAGCAAGCTAATTGCCCCAGAAAGCAATTAAACAGTTGTTTTATAACTGCATTCCACCCGAGACATTCCGTCGAACGAAGCGGGCCGGGCTCGCCCCTCGGTAGAACTCCCGCCGCTCGGCCTGCGTTCCGCCGATGCCCGGGAAACCAAGTACCAGTGAAGCGGCCGGGCAAAATCCCGGCCCAATCCAAGTCAGGAAATGCGCCCCTCACCGGCTGCCCGTTGCATCCTTTCGGGCCGATCCGGGTTGGATCGAGGAGACCAGCGGGAGGACGCAGAATGATCGTCGGGCTGCTGCTCGCCGGCGGCGCATCGCGACGCTTCGGCGCGCAGGACAAGCTGCAAGCGGACTTCCGAGGGCGTCCACTGGTGACACATGCCGCCGTGGCGCTGAGCCGGGCCGGAACGGATCGGCTGCTCGCTATCTGCCGCACGTCCAAGGTCGCGGCGCTGCTCGATGGCTTCGAGAGCCTGTCGCCCGATCCGGAGGGCGACCAGGCGGCATCGCTGCGGGCGGGCGTGCGGCGCGCCCGGGCGCTCGGCGCAACCAAGCTGCTGATCGCGCTGGGCGACATGCCCTTGGTTCGAACGGAGCTGCTCCGCAAAGTGATCGCGGCCTGCGACTCTACGCATCCGGCGGCGGCTCATGACGGAACGCGCATCATGCCGCCGGCCTGTTTTCCGGCGGACATGCTGGCCGACCTCATGTCGCTCGCGGGCGATCGGGGGGCAGCCAGCCTGTTGCGCGGCCGCCCCCCGGGAACGGTGCGGCTCTGTCCCGCCCCCGCTGATCGGCTGCGCGACATCGACACCCCAGAGGCGCTGCGTGCCGCCGGGGCGGGCTGAACGCTCAGAGCCCGGCCAGCACCTTGTCGAGCGTGGCCGGGAAGTCGCGGACCCGCACCCCGGTGGCGTTGTAGATCGCGTTGACGATCGCGCCCGCGGCACCGCAGATGCCCAGCTCGCCGATGCCCTTTGCCTGCAGCGGGCTGGCCCAGTCGTCGCGCTCCTCCAGAAGTTCGACGGTGATCTGCGGCACATCGGCGTTCACCGGGATGTGGTATTCGGCGAGGTTGTGGTTTGCGAGATGGCCGTCACGGTCGTCGAAGGCCATTTCCTCGGTGAGCGCCATGCCGATGCCGAAGATCATCCCGCCCAGGCATTGCGAGCGCGCGGTCTTGGCGTTGAGGATGCGACCGGCGGCGAAGCTGCCATGCATCCGCCGCACCCGCGTCTCAGCGGTCACGCCGTTCACCGCCACCTCGACGAAATAGGCCCCGAAGGTCGCCTGCCGCACCGCCTTGGAGGTCTCGCCGGGCAGCACGTGACCTTCCTTGACGATCTCGTCGCCGTTCAGGATGGCAGCGAGGCTTTCGGTGCGGTTGTCGAACACGGCCTGCCCGTCCTTGAGCGTCAGATCCGTCTCGGCGACGCCGAGCCGCTGTGCCAGCTGGGCGCGGATCGCCTGGCAGGCAACATAGACCGAGGTGCCACTCGACGACGCGCCCCATGAGCCGCCCGAGCCGGCGGCGGCCGGCAGGTCGGTGTCGCCAAGCATCACCTCGACGCTCTCGCGCGGCAGGCCGAGCATCTCGCCAGCGATCTGGCCGAGAATGGCATAGGTGCCGGTGCCGATATCGGTCATGTCGGTTTCGACCCGGGCGGTGCCGTCCGGGGCCAGCGTGACGCGGGCGCGCGATTCCTTGAGCACGTTGATCCGCGCCGCCGAGGCCATGCCGTAGCCGATCCACCATTCGCCCTCGCGGCGGCTACGCGTCGCCGGCCGGTCTTTCCAACCAAAGGCCTCCGCCCCGCTATCGAGCGCCTCGCGGAAGCGGCGCGAGGAGAACTCCTTGCCCGACTCGGGATCCTTCTCGGGGATGTTGCGGCGGCGCAGCTCGACCGGGTCGATGCCCGCCGCCTCGGCCAGCTCGTCCATCGCACATTCGAGCACGGTGATGCCTACCGCTTCGCCTGGCGCGCGCACCGACCCGGCACAGAGCCGGTGGACCCGCGCGAGGTCGAGCGACAGGCGACGGTTTTCGCCCGCATAGAGGAAATGCGTCGCCTGCAGCACCGGCTCCGAGAACACCTCACCGGGCAGGTTCGACACCAACGCCGCCTGCCCGATCCCGGTCAGACGCCCCTCCGCATCCACCGCGAGACGGACGCGCTGCCGCGTCTCGGAGCGGCGCATCGTCGTCTCGAAGACCTGCGGCCGGGTGAGCGCCACCGAGACGGGGCGACCGGTCTCCTTCGCGGCGATGGCGGCGGCCACCGCCTCGGGGGCGAGGCCGAGCTTGGAGCCGAAACCGCCGCCGACATAGGGCGCAAGGATGCGCACTCGGTCGGGATGGATGCCCAGCGCGTCGGCAAGCTCGTTGCGATTGTATTTCAGCATCTGATAGCTGCCGCGCAGGGTCAGATCCTCGCCCTCCCATTGGGCAATCGAGGCATGCGGCTCCATCGGCGCGCTGGAATGCGAGGGCGTGCGGTAGGTGACGTCGATGCTGTGCGCGGCCTTGGCCATGGCATCGTCGAGATCGCCCTGATCGACGCCCTTGGCGGGCTGCGGCTCGTAGGCCGCCGTCTCGGGATCGACGGGGCGCGGCGTGCCGCCCTCCAGCGCAATCTCGAGCGACTGGGCGGCATGGCGGGCCTGCTCGAAGCTCTCGGCCACCACCAGCGCTACCGGCTGGCCGAGGTAATGCGCCTCGTTCGGGTCCTGAACGGGCGCCTTGTTGGCGGTCCCCTGCGCCGGATTGCGCAGGAGGCGCGGGTCGTGGATCACCGCCAGCACGCCGGGCATCGCCGCCACCGCGTCGCGGTTGGCGAGACGCACGCGGCCGCTGTTGCCCGGCGCGCGCACCAGCATCCCGTGTGCGAGGTTCTCGATCCGATATTCATCGGCATAGGTGGCGGTACCCGTCACCTTGAGCGGGCCCTCGGGCCGGTCGAGCGGCGCGCCGACCAGCCCCTGCGCCATCCCGTCGAGCCGCCGGTCGGTCGCCGGGGCATCCATCTTGAACTGTTCGGTCATGCCACGGCTCCTGTCGTGAGGTCTGCCAGCACCGCCTTGAGCACCCGGCGCGCCAACGGGATCTTGAAGTCGTTGTCGCCATGGCCCCGCGCATCCTCGAGCAGGATGTCGGCGGCGCGGTCGAACAGCGCCTCGGACGGGGCCTGTCCGACCAGCGCGGCCTCGACCTCCCGGCTGCGCCACGGCTTGGGCGCGAGACCGCCGAACGCCAGATCGGCGCGGCTGATCCGCCCCTCTTCGACCGCGACCACCGCGGCGACCGAGACCAGCGCGAAGGCATAGGAGGCGCGGTCGCGCACCTTGCGATAGGCCTGCCGCCCCTCGACCGGGGCGGGCAGGATGACGGCCGCGATCAGGTCGCCGGGTGCCAGCACGGTTTCGCGCTCGGGCGTATCGCCGGGCAGCAAATAGAGGTCGTCGAGCGGCAGGCGCTCTGTCCCGCCACTGGCGCGGACGATCTCGACCTCGGCACCCAGCGCCATCATCGCCACCGCCATGTCGCTGGGATGAGTGGCGATGCAATGCTCGGAGGTGCCGAGCACGGCGAGGATGCGGTTGACCCCTTCCATCGCGCCGCAGCCCGTCCCGGGCGCGCGCTTGTTGCAGAGCATGGCACGGTCGTAGAAATACAGGCAGCGGGTGCGCTGCAGCAGGTTGCCGCCGGTGGTGGCCTTGTTGCGGAGCTGTTGGGTCGCGCCGGAGAGCAGCGCCCGGCTCAGCACCGGCCAGTGGCGGCGCACGCGCGGATCGTTGGCGAGATCGGTGTTGGAGACCAACGCCCCGATGCGCAGCCCGCCCCCGTCGGTGGCCTCGAAGCCGCGAAGTTCCTCGATCCGGGTGATGTCGATCAGGCGTTCGGGCGCCATCACCTCGAGCTTCATCAGGTCGATGAGGTTGGTGCCCCCGGCGATGAAGCTGCCCTGCACGGCGGCACGGGTCGCGTCCTCGATTCCGGTGCCACGGTGGTAGTCGAAGGGTCTCATGCCACCTCTCCCGCCGCCTTGCGGATCGCGTCCACGATGTTGGGATAGGCCGAGCAGCGGCAGAGATTGCCGCTCATCCGCTCGGAGATCTCCTCAATGGTCAGTTCGGGCCGCGCCTCAAGATCCTCGGTGACATGGCTCGGCCAACCCTGCGCGATCTCTTCGAGCATCGCGGTGGCTGAGCAGATCTGGCCCGGCGTGCAGTAGCCGCATTGAAAACCGTCCTTCTCGACGAAGGCCTGCTGCATCGGGCTGAGAGCACCGGGCTGGCCCAGCGCCTCGATCGTGGTCACCTCGTCCCCGTCATGCATGCACAGGAGCGACAGGCAGGCGTTCACACGCCGTCCATTGACCAGCACGGTGCAGGCGCCGCATTGGCCGTGATCGCAGCCCTTCTTCGTACCGGTCAGGCCGAGATGATGGCGCAGCGCGTCGAGCAGGCTGGTGCGCGGGTCGAGATCCAGCTCTCGCGCCGTGCCGTTGATGGTCAGTGACGTCTGCATGCGGGGGCTCCTCGGGAATGGCTCATCGCCAAGCGGGCGATCGGCTAGGGGTGGGGTCGTGATACGCCTCGCGGCGTGGCACGGGGTCGGGATCGGCGGGGATGCAGTTTGCGGCCTCGACGATCTCGGCCAGCACCGAGACCGCGAGCACCCGCGGATCGCGAGCACCGGGGATGAGGCCGATCGGGCCACGCAACCGGTCGAGTGCCGATGCGCCGAAGCCCGCCTCGGCCAGCGCCGCGCGACGGCGTGACTGGGCGCGCGTGCTGCCCTGCGCCCCGACCCAGAAAGCCGGGCTGTCGAGCGCCACTGAAAGCAGCTCCGGTTCGCGGTCATGATCATGAAAGAACAGGACGACGGCGGTGAAACGGTCGATTGCATCGGGGTCGATGCGCGCGGCCCGGAGCACCGGGTAACCGGCGGCGATGGCGATCCGCGAGAAGGCGTCGGCCTCGCCCCCTTCCCCCAGCACCAGCATCCGGGGATCGGGGCGCAGCGTGAGCGCGGGGAGCCCCTCGACCTGCAGCCGGGTTTCACGGCGATCCGCGAGATCGACCAGCGGCCTGTCGAGCGTCGGGCCCGGCTCGACCGGAACGAGGGAGATGTCGATGCCGCTGCCGCATGGCAGCCGGATGTCGATGAAGGGCGATCCCTTCCCGTAGCGCAGCCGCATCGGCTTGCCGCTCCGGCGGACCGCGGCGGCCTGAAGCGCGAGGTCGCCCTCGATGCAGCCCGAGGACAGTTGCCCGACAGGCGAAGCACCGTCGGGAAAGCCCATCATCGCGCCGCATGGCCGATAGAAGCCGCCCTCGATGCCGGTCAGCACGGCGAGCACGCCGCCCGATCCCGCGAGCGGGCGAAGAACGGGGGCGGCCTCATATTCGAAAAGCGGGGCAAAGGGCGCATCGGCCTGTGCCTCGATGGCGGGCTGGCGGGGCATGCGGGCACTCTTCGGCTGTCGGCACATCGCTGCCCCAGCGCCCGGCGGCAAGCTTTGGTTCCCCCGTTCGAAGCCCTGCCCTGCTTGAAGCCGACACGCGAGAAGAATTCCGCCGAAGCAGAGGCCTCTCGCATGGGTTGTGTTCGCGCGGCGCAGGAGCATTTCCCGCGCCGCCATCCCTACCTTGCCCGCATTCGGCCGGAGCCGGGCGGCGATCAGTTAAAGAAGGTCGCTTCCGTTACTGTCGCCGTGCCGCCGGTCAGGCGCAGGCGATCCCCAGCGCCCGGTCGAGATCGGCAATCAGGTCTTCGGGATCCTCGATCCCGATCGACAGCCGCACTAGGTCGGGCTCGGCCCCAGCCGCCATCTGCTGCTCCGCCGTGAGCTGGCGATGCGTGGTCGAGGCCGGGTGAATGATCAGGGAGCGGGTGTCGCCCAGATTGGCGACGTGGCTGAACAGCTCCAGATTGTCGACGAGCTTCACGCAGGCCTCGAAGCCGCCCTTCACGCCCACGGTGAACAGCGCGCCTGCTCCCTTCGGCGTCACCTTGGCCACGCGGTGGTGCCACGGGGAGGACGGCAGACCGGCCCAGGTCACGCGGTCTATGCGCGGATCGGCTTCCAGCCATTTCGCCACGCGCTCGGTGTTCGACACGTGCCGTGCCATGCGCAGGCTCAGCGTCTCGATGCCCATCAGCGCGTAATGCGCCGCCTGCGGGTTCAGAGTCATGCCCAGATCGCGCAGCCCGACCGCGATCGAATGAAAGGTGAAGGCCATCGGGCCCAGCGCCTCGTGGAAGTTCAGCCCGTGATATGCGGGCTCCGGCGCGGCCAGCGAGGGGAACTTGCCCGAGGCCGACCAGTCGAACTTGCCGCTGTCGACCACGACACCGCCGGTGATCGTGCCGTTGCCGGTCAGGTACTTCGTCGCCGAATGCACGACTAGGGTGGCGCCCTGCGCGATCGGGTTGCACAGGAACGGGGTGGCCAGCGTGTTGTCGACGATCAGCGGCAGACCGACCCGGTCGGCCAGCGCGGCAACCTCGGGCAGGTCGGTGATGTAACCGCCCGGATTGGAGATCGACTCGCAGAAGATCGCGCGGGTGCCGTCATCCACCGCCGCCGCGATGGCATCGAGATCGTCGAAATCGACGAAGCGGGCCGACCAGCCGAAGCGCTTGATGGTCTGGCTGAACTGGGTGACCGAGCCGCCATAGAGCCGGGTTGAAACCACGATGTTGCAGCCCGGCCCCATCAGCGGGAACAGCGCCATGATCTGCGCCGCATGCCCCGATGAGCAGCAGACCGCCCCCGCGCCGCCTTCGAGCGCGGCCACGCGGTCGGCCAAGGCGGAGACGGTCGGGTTGGTCAGCCGCGAGTAGATGTAGCCCACTTCCTGCAGCCCGAAGAGGCGCGCCGCGTGGTCGGCGTCCTTGAAGACGTAGGAGGTGGTTTGGTAGATCGGCACCTGTCGTGCGCCGGTGGCGGGATCGGGCGCCGCCCCCGCATGGACCTGCATCGTGTCGAAGCCAAGCGTGCGTGTGTCGGTCATGTCCCTCTCCTTTACGTTTGGTCAGCCGCTATTCCGGCGATGCGTGATCCACAACATCCCGTCCTAGGCCTTTGAGGGTCGCTGGGCGCACTACAGCCGTGGAAACGAGGCCACCCGGGCCGCGAACGCCCATCATCCCAAGGGCGGTACGCCTCCTGCGGCCGTCCCTGTCGGGGGCGCGCCGCTCCCCTCCCGGGCGAGAAAACATTGCGCTGTCAAAGCTGAAGTGCTGTGATCCTTGCGATCCGGGCGTCGTTGAGGAGCGGCCGCCCGGGCATCTCTGGGAGGAGGACCACTCGACATGCTGAAGAAACCCACGTTCCTGGGCGCGACGGCGCTCGCCGCGCTGGCGCTGTCGGCCCATGCGGCCATGGCACAGGAAGACTGCCCCGAGCGCGGCGCGCTCGACGCGATGTATTGCGACGCCGACGGCGATCTGGTGGCCGACGCGCCGACCGACGAAAGCCTGCTCAAGGACCCCGACACGCTCGTCTTCGCCTACACGCCGGTCGAGGACCCGGCGATCTACGAAGACATCTGGGAGCCGTTCATCGCCCATCTCGAAGAGGTGACGGGCAAGGACGTGCAGTTCTTCGCTGTGCAATCGAACTCGGCCGAGGTCGAGGCGATGCGCTCGGGCCGCCTGCACATCGCGGGCTTCTCGACCGGCCCCACCCCCTATGCGGTGAACCTCGCCGGCGCGGTGCCCTTCGCGATCATGGGCTCGGATGACGGGCAGTTCGGCTACAAGCTGCAGCTCTACACCCAAGCCGACAGCGACATTCAGGAGCCCGCCGATCTCGCGGGCAAGCGCGTGGCGCATACCTCGCCGACCTCGAACTCCGGCAACCTCGCGCCGCGCGCGCTGTTCCCGGATCTCGGCGTGGTGCCGGACGAGGATTACGAGGTCACCTATTCGGGCAGCCACGACCAGTCGATGCTCGGCGTCGTCGCGGGCGATTACGACGCGGCCCCCGTCGCTTCCGAGGTGGTCGACCGGATGGCCGAGCGCGGCCTCTACGATCCCGAGGAGGTGCGCATCGTCTGGGAGAGCGACCCCTTCCCGACCACGTCCTACACCTATGCCCACGACCTCGCGCCCGATCTGAAGGAGAAGATCGAGGAGGCGTTTTTCAGCTTCGATTTCGAGGGCACGGCCTTGGGCGAGGAGTTCACCGGCGTCAGCAAGTTCATCCCCATCACCTATGAAGACCAGTGGGCGGTGATCCGGCAGATTCAGAAGGCCAATGGCGTCGAGTACACGCCCGAGGGCCTCGCGGCGGAGTGACGCGCATGATCCCGGCCCCGTTCGCTGGGCCGGGATCCTCAAGGAGAATGCAATGCTGAAGATCAGCGATCTGGTGAAGCGCTATGGTGGCGGCGAGCCGGTCTTGAAGAACCTCGACCTGACCATCGAGGGCGAAAGCGTGGTGTCGATCATCGGCTCCTCGGGGGCGGGCAAGTCGACGCTCCTGCGCTGCATCAACCGGCTGGTGGAGCCGACGTCGGGCTCGATCACCCTCAACGGCACCGAGCTGACCCGCCTGCGCGGCGGCGAGCTGCGCCGCGCGCGGCGCAAGATCGGCATGGTGTTCCAAGGCTTCAACCTCGTCGACCGTCTCACCGTGATGGAGAACGTTCAGTCCGGCCGCCTGGGGTACATCTCGACCTGGGCCGCGCTGATGCGGCGCTACCCCAAGGAGGACATCCGCCGCGCCTATGAGCTGATGGAGCGGGTGGGCATCGCGCATTACGCCGACAAGCGCGCCGACGAGCTGTCGGGCGGCGAACGCCAGCGCGTCGGCGTGGTACGTGCGCTGATGCAGAAGCCCGAGATCCTGCTCGCCGACGAGCCGACCGCCTCGCTCGACCCCAAGACCTCGGAGCAGATCATGGGCCTCCTCCGCGATCTCTCGGGCGAGCTGAAACTGCCGGTGCTGATCAACATCCACAACGTCCACGAGGCCAAGGAATTCACCGACCGGATCGTCGGCATGCGCTATGGCCGGATCATCTTCGACGATCTGCCGCAGGCGCTCGACCAGGAAGCGATGGACCGGATCTATTCCGGCAGCCCTGCCGCCGACCGCGCCGGCGACATGCGGGAGGCGTCATGAGCACGCAGCCCGCCATGCCGCGCGATCACTGGCGCAAGCCGAGCTTCATCGCCAATCCTTTGCTGCGTTGGGTCGTCTATGGTGGCGCGATCTTCTACGTCGTGTGGACCCTCGCCTGGCTGCCGATCGACTGGGTCCGGGTGGCCGAGGGCGTCGAGCGCGCGGGCCGCATCTTCGGCGGTGCCTTCCCGCCGAGCTTCGAGCGGTCTGGCCTGCTGATTGACGGCTTTCTCGAAAGCCTGAAGATCGCCATCCTCGCCACCTTCGGGGGCGTGATCCTGTCGATCCCGATCGCCTTCATGGCTGCGCGCAACATCGTCCCCCTGCCGGTGTTCTACCTCGGCCGGGCCATCATCATCGTCGCGCGCAGCTTCCACCCGGTCATCGTCGCCATCATCTTCGTCAAGGCGGTGGGTTTCGGGCCGCTGGCGGGGGTGCTGACGCTGATCGTCTATTCCATCGGCTTCGTCGCCAAGATGCTGGCCGAACGGATCGAGGAGATCGATTTCGGGCAGGTCGAGGCGATGCGCGCCGCGGGTGCCCCCTATCTCTCGACGCTGATCTACGCGGTGGTGCCGCAGATCATGCCGCGACAGGTCGGTCTCACCATCTACCAGCTCGACAGCAATCTGCGCGCCTCGGCCGTGGTCGGCATCGTCGGCGCAGGGGGCATCGGCTCGACGCTGGCCAACGCCTTCGGGCGCTACGACTACGATTTCGCGCTCGCCATCACCATGGTCATCGTCGCCGCGATCCTCCTGTCGGAGGCCGTGTCGGGCCAGATCAGGAAACGCCTATGACCCTCTCCGATCTCGGTCACGACGACTGGACCCGCTTCACCCTGAAACAGCGGCTGCAACGCTATGCCGTCTTCGCCGCCTGTGCGCTGGCCATCGGCTGGGCCATCTCGTCGATCGAGGTGATCTGGGCCTGGGTCTGGGATGCGCCGTCGCAGATGGGCGATCTGTTCGGCCGGATGATCCCGCCCGACCCGTCGAACCTCGGCGCGATTCTGCGGGTGCTGTGGGAGACGGTGAACATCGCCACCATCGCCACCGCCTTCGCGGTGATCCTGTCGCTCCCCGTGGCATGGCTCGCCGCGCAGAACACCACACCGAGCCGCGCCACGCTCTGGATCGGACGCTTCATCCTCGTCTCGTCGCGCTCGATCAACACGATCATCTGGGCGCTTCTCTTCGTCGCCATCTTCGGCCCCGGCATCGTCGCGGGCATCGTGGCGATCATGTTCCGCTCGATCGGCTTCGTCGGGAAACTCTTGGGCGAGGCGATCGAGGAAATCGACAAGCGGCCCGTGGAGGCGCTCGAGGCGACGGGCGCCTCGCGGCTCAAGGTCATCGCCTATGCGATCGTGCCGCAGGTCATGCCGACCTTCTGGGCCGTGTCGATTCTGCGCTGGGATATCAACCTGCGCGAGTCCACCGTGCTCGGCCTCGTCGGCGCGGGCGGCATCGGCATCATCCTCCAAGGCGCGATCGACACCTTTAACTGGCGCGAGGCGGCGACGGTGCTGCTGGCGATCCTCGGACTGGTGATCCTGGGCGAGATCGTCTCGGCCTGGCTGCGGCGCCGGATCCTGTGACCGGCGCGCCCCCCAGCGGGCGCACCGCCTTCGACGCCTATCTGGCGATCCGCCACCGCCTGCCGGATGCGCCCGAAGGCAGTGCCTATGGCCGGGCGCCGGATCTGGGCGCCATCGCGGATCCTTTCGAGGTGATCCTGTTCGACGCCTATGGCGTGCTCAATGTCGGCGAGACGCCGATCCTCGGCGCCGCCGCGCGGATCGCCGAGCTGCGCAAGAAGGGCAAGCGGGTGATGGTGGTGTCGAACTCCGCCGGCTATCCCAAACGCGCGATGATGGCACGCTACGAGCGGCTCGGCTTCGACTTCGCCCCCGAGGAGGTCGTGACCTCTCGCGAGGCGCTGCTTGCCCGGCTCACACGCGAAAAGCCGCGCCGATGGGGCGTGATGCTGGGGCCGGGCCACGGCCTGCGCGAGTTCGAGAAGATCGATGCGCATCTGCTGCTCGACGACGCGGCGGCCTATGACGCGGCCGAGGGCTTCCTGCTGGTCGGCTCGGACGGCTGGACCGTGAAGCGGCAGCGCCTGCTCGCGGCGAGCCTGCGCGCCCGGCCCCGCCCGGTGCTGGTCGGCAATCCCGACCTCGTCGCCCCGCGCGAGGGCGGGCTGACGCTCGAGCCGGGCCATTTCGCCCATGCATTGGCCGACGCCGGTCTCTGCGCGCCCGAGTTTTGCGGCAAGCCGTTCCGCGCGATCTTCGATCTGGCCCTGTCGCGGCTCGATCCCGTGCCCGACCCGTCGTGGGTGCTGATGGTGGGCGATACGCTGCATACCGACATTCTCGGCGCCCGCGCCATGGGCTTCGCCTCGGCGCTGGTCACCGATCACGGCCCGCTGGCGGGAGAGGACATCGTGGCGGCGATCGACCGGGCCGGCATCATCCCCGATTTCGTGATCCCGCATATCTGATGGCGGGGGGCCGTGCGGCCCCCTGCCCTGCTGTGCGCCTCCTCAGAGCCCCATGCAGTTGGCGTAGTAGGTCACCGTGGCGGGCCAGTCCGAGAAGATGCCCTTGATCCCCACATCCTGCGCCAGCGCGTCGAGCATGGCATAGGTGTCGCCGTCATCGTCGATGGCCTCCTCGACCGACTGGAAGTACCAGCCGCCGCCCGAAGCCAGAGGGCCGGAGCGCTCCAGCGTCCAGGTGATGATCTCGAGCCCGGCGGCCTTGGCCTCCTCGGCATAGGCGGAGGGCACGATCTCACCGGCCCCGTTGGTGGTGACCAGCATCCACATCGGCGGCGCGATGTAGTTCACCCCCATCTCGGCCAGCTCCTGCATGGTCGGCTTGAAGGTCGACGGGTCGTTGGCGTCGATCAGCCCCTCGTCATCATCCTCGGCCTCGTAACGGTCGTCGAGATAGACCGCCTGCGCGCCGAACTCGGGCTCGTTCTCGATCCAGTACTTGATGTCGTCGAGGTTGAAGCTCTGCGCCCAGACACGGCTCGGGTCGATGCCCGCATCCTTGTACTCGTCGATGAGCTTCTGGGCATAGTCTTCCTGGCTGAAACCCTCATGCGGCATCTCGACCGAGGGCGCCTTCAACTCGGGCGTGAAATCGGCGCCGAGGCTGTCGATCAGCGCGATCGACTCGGCATGGGTCATCAACTCGGTGCCCGCCACGTAGAGATCGGTCCGCCACGGCGCGGTGCCACCCTGGAACTCCTCGGGCGTGGTGGCCGCCGCGTTCGAGGCGTCCATCTTAGGGCTGAGCTCTCGGAACTCGGCCAGCGTCAGATCCGAGGTCCGGCACTCGGCACTTGCATCGGTTCCCTCTCCCGCCGGCGTGAAGGCAGTGGTGCATTTTTCGGCGAGATCGGTGACGAGGATGTTCGTCGTCGTGGCGAGGTCGTTCTGTGCATGGCGGCAGACCAGTTCATGGTCGGCGGTGAAGGTCACGTCGCATTCGACAATGCCCGCACCCTGCCGCGCGCCGGCAACATAGGACTGCTTCGTATGCTCCGGGAGCATCAGCGGTGCCCCGCGATGCGCGATGGAAAAGGCGGTGCGCTCGGGCGTCTGACCCTTGCAGGCCATCAGCGTGTCCTTGAGCTCTCCATCCTCCATCGCGTCGATCAGGAAGAATGGCCGCTCGCCATAGCTGAGCGGCGTCTCGCCCTCGGCCATATGGCTTTCGGCCAGCGCCATCGACGGCAGCGCCGTCGCCAACGCAAGAAGTCCCAGTCGTGTCATGTGTCGTCCTCCCTAGGATGCCAGGACCGGTCTCGGCGCCGGTCTTCTGGTGAGGGAAGCCTAACCGAAACGCCTCCTTGCGAAAATCTTTTGCAACCATGCCGGGGATGGCCCCGCGTCGCGGCGAGGATCCGCCCCGCCCGCCCACGACTGCGGCGCCGAATTCCGGCGGCGGGACCCTCGGCCCTATCTGCAGCTCGGTTTCGATTCAGGCTCGCTGAACCCGTTTCGTCGCCTGAAGCCGAAGCTTCGCCGGCTGTCCGGAGCGGCCGGGCCCCACCCAATCCGTGACCTTGAACGCGGAAACCTCGCGATACCCCAGACGGTCGACGCTCTCGAGGCGGCACTCCCCGGCCGCCGCCGCAAGCTCGCGGAGCAGCACCCGGCGGTCCGACAGCGAGGCACGGCTGAACAGCGCGAGCTCCCAGATCCCCCCCCTCTCGTCGGTAACGGTGACATGGTCCGCCTGCTGGTTGGCGCCGCTCTCAAAGCAGCCAATCACCGGTAGGCTATGAAACGCGCGTCCAAGCGCCTTCGCCAGTCTGACTTCGGTCTTCATCGTCGGTCTCCGTTTCGGTCAGTGTGCTCTGCGGGCGCCTCGCGGGCCTGCAGAGCGGTGGGCGCCGATTGGCACGCCGCGTGGATGCCCCTCGTCATGCGCGGAGCATCTCCTTCGAGGCGTCCTCCGTGAGATCGAGCGCTGATTCCTCGCCGCACCCGGTCTGCAGGTACGGTGCTGCTTATCACAAACTGTCGTGAAAAGCGGCCCCGGAGTCAGGGGCCATGCGCACAGAACGCTCCATCCGCCCGCTTAGTTGCCTGAGGATGCCGGCCGCTTCCCGGCAATGGCGCATATGCGCCTCCGCATTGTCGTGATGACATTCAAGAAGAATAGCCAAGGATTCGAAGAGGAGCCGCTCTTGCTTGCTCACGGAAATACTTGCGAAACAGTAAGACATTGATGAAATCTCCCAAGAAAATCGATCAACGAATGGGCCAAACGCCCAATAAATTCATTCGATCATCCCTCTCACCGCTGAACGAGAACAGGTTCGGATCAGCCACTCAACATCAGGTACAATCTCGTACACACCCATGGGCCAGAACCGGCTCATTCCGCCGGAATAAGGGCGATGGAATCTGGCCAAAATGGCAGTGCGACGATGCCTGCTAGATTTGACCTAGTCGCGTGGTGGCGCCCGATTAAGTGTCGACCGATTGCCCTTGCCAAACAATGCAGAGCCACACCTGCACGGTCGGAAGCGATTGTTTCAAAACCAAAAATCCATCTGGAAAGACTTGCCCCCAGGCCGGCGAGCTTTAACCTAGCTGACACCAGCAAGGTCATAACAGCGTTGAAAGCTGAGCATTCCACAGCCGCCCTCCTGATTTACTTGCGGCCGAACCATTGCCTTCTTCTAAACCGAGAGAATATCGACATTATCAACGCCGAGAGCAGCACAATTCTTAGAAGCATCCATCTTTATAGGAAGTCGCACCTATTTCGAGAAGTATGCCTCTCCTCGCGGAGGCCCGGCTAGCGGCACCTGACGCCTGACACGAAAATATACCTGCCATCCCGAGACTGCCTCGCGGGAAAAAGGGTTCGAGCTACCTGAATAATCGGAAGTCTTGCCAATGCCACCCTCGGCAGGCCGCGGCATGCGCCGGAAGGGGCCCGCCATCTAGGTGCGCAATATCTTCAAATACTACGTCTGCGACCGCCTGCTCCCCGGTCTCGATGCCGGAAGCGGCCGGGCCGGGCGCAAATCAACGCGCCGACCAAAGAGCGTCGCGAGAGGAATACGCTCCATCGAGGCGCCCGAGATGCCGCCGCGGCCGTGCAATCGCGAGAGCAGCGCCGAAACGAAGCGACGGGGCGCCTTCGCGCCCCGTCGCCGGTCGTGACCCGTGTTGCATGGCCGTTCGGCCGCTACTCCACCACCGGCGCCGCGCAATGCGCGCCGGTCGCGGCGAGGCCAGAGCCGAGCGCCAGCATCGGCGGCGCCTGATAGGGGTTGAGCGGCGCGCTGCCGGCCAGATCGGCGGCGATCAGCGCCGCGACGAGGCCCATGACCGCGAGAGCGATGGGGGTTCGGGTCATTGTCACACCTCCAATCCGAGCTTCGGACGCAGCTTCACGCCCCACCAGGCCCCGACAAACGCAGCCGCGAACCAGGCCCAGCCATGCAGGCTGCCGGTCGAGATGCCGGAGAAGAACGCGCCCACGTTGCAGCCGAAGGCAAGCCGCGAGGAGTAGCCCAGAAGAAACCCGGCAACCACGGTGGCGGCCCAAGCCAGCGGTGACAGGCGCGGCAGTTTCGTCGCGAGGCCGCCCCGCCAGACGCTGACCAAGAAGGCACCGCCGATCAGCCCGATATTGGTGAGGGAGGTGACGTCGGTAAGGATGCTCTGCTCGAGCCGTTCGGCATTGGCAGGCGCGCTCCAGAAGGCCGAGCCGGACAGGTCGCCGCCCATCGCCTGCGCCCCTTTCGCAGCCCAGAGGCCGAGGCCATAGACGATGCCCCAAGGCTGACCCGAGACCACGAGGTTGAGGATCGCCAGACCCGCGATCGCCACCGCCGCGATCCAGAGCCTGCGCGGCACCCGACGCGCCTGCGCCGGGGCCAGCCACAGCACCAGTGCGGCAACGGCCGCGAGGCCGGCCAGCGTGGCGAGAAGCCCGCTGGTGCCGGACACCACCACCACCGGCGCGGTGCCGAGCGAGATCCACCAATCCAGATTGTAGGCCCCGGCAAAGCTGCCCAGCGCGAAGAAGGGCAGCGCCACCGCGCCCACCACGTTGCCGCTCCCGGCATTGACCAGTGTCCCCGAGCCGCAGCCCATGACCAGCTGCATCGCCGCGCCGAAGACGAAGGCCCCGCCGATCATGGCGATGCCGATCGGCGCATGCGCCCCGAACAGCTCTTCGCCATTGCTGGCCAGAAGCGGGAAGGCGGCCAACGCGACCAGCGCGATCGCCACGAGCTGCGCCAGAAGCCCGGCCGGGTCCCGCCGCAGGATCATCGCCCGCCATGGCCCGGCAAAGCCGAAGCGCAGGCCTTCGAGCGCGATGCCGAAGCCGAGGCCGATCAGCAGGAGCGCGCCGTAGCGCGCCCCGGCCAGCGCCGCGACAAACAGCACGGCCGCCAGTGCAGCAAGGATCAGCAGGCCGCGGGTGCCGATGGTGAAGGCGCCCCGCGGGGCGTCCATGCTGGTGTCGGCCATCAGTGGTCTCCTCAGAGCGCGCCGGTGATCTGGTTCAGCAGATTGCGGAACACGCCGGGGGTATTCTCCATGGGCAGCCCGGCCTGCGACCAGCCGACCATGGATTCAGGATAGAGCTTCACGTCCTCGAGTCCCGCCAGTTCGCTCAGCGCGAACCAGTTGGTCGCCGCCCAGTGACCGGTGTTGCAGAACGAAATCAGCGTCTCGTCGGAGGTGAAACCGCCTTCCTCGGCCAGCGCGGCGGCCGCTTCGGCATCGATCAGCGTCGGGTCGTCGGAGAACCAGTTGGAGTGGGTGAAGTACTCCGACTGCGGCAGCGTGCCGGGGCGCGCGGCGGCGGCATGCGCATCCTTGCCCGCCCAGAAGCTCTCGGGGCGCGCGTCCAGCAAGGTTGCCTGCGCCTCGCCTTCGACCACCTGCAGCACCTCGGCCTCGGTGGCGAGCCATTCGTCGGAGAAGCTCACGGTGATGGCGCTTTCTTCCGGCTCGACCGCGTCGGTCGACAGGGTGTTGCCGGCGGCCTTCCAGGCGCCGACACCGCCGTTGAGGATGGCGAGGTCGCTGACGCCGCTCGACTTCAGGGTCCAGTAGACACGGGCGGCTGCGCCGAAATCCGTCTCGTCGCTGCCCTGATGGGCGATGACGATCGGCCGGTCGGCTGTCACGCCAAGGTCGCGCAGCACCTCGGTAAGCTTCTCTTCGGACGGCACCTGTCCGGGGTTCTCGGCGGGGCCGCGGAACAGGCCGTACGGGGCGGACACGGCGCCTTCGATATGGCCCTCGGCATAGGCATCGCCACGAATGTCGAGAATGAGCGGATCGGTCGTGTCCAGCAGACCGGCCAGCTCGTCGGCCGTCACCAGCGGGCCGAACGCCTCGGCGTCCTGCGCCAGAGCCGGGCTGGAAAGGAGGGTCGCGGCGACCGCGACTGCGATAAACCTGTTCATCGGATCGGCCTTTCGATCAAGGGAATGGCCTCTAGATCTGGCAGGGCCGGATCGAGTTCAAGCCGCGGTTCCGGCTCCCTGACCGGCAAGCCGGACCCACGTTCCCGGGATGGGGCGATGCTGGGACATGCGATTGGAAAACGCGGCCTTGGGCGGCCACGCGTCCCGAATGACGGGCCAAAAAAGAACCTGTCGGAACGTCCTTCCCATGCCAAACCCTTGCGGTGCGGCTTTGGCAGTCGGATCACGGGCATGCGGCCTGACACCTTTGCCGGTCGCCCGTGGGTGCGAATGACGACCTTCTCATTCACCCTTCGCCCGGGACCTGAAATATTGCGGATCCCTGGTGCGGCAGATCAGGAAAAGCGCCAGGGCGTAGCTCAGGGCCAGGGAAAGAGCGACCAGCTCTCCGCCATCCTCGACCAGACCGAACAGGGCATAGGTCTTGGGAACGACCTTTCCGACGATCCCGCTCAACGCGTCAACGATCACCGCGAAGGCAGCGAGGATGGCTGCGGTCGAGAGAGCGCCCTTGGCCCCGTGCTTTGCCAATATGTTGCGTCGCGGCCACGAGGCGTAGAGGGCCAAGGCGAACACCCCTCCGATGACGATGAATGAAAGGAGATCGCCGGCAACCGGGCCTCCGATGAACGCGAATGCGTTCTCATGTATGCTGAAACCGTTATCCAGTGCGATGAACAGAAACAGCATCGAGAACACGGCAAACACCAGATGTCGCGAAACGGCATAGACCATCAGGTAGAGCGCGGCTGTAACGACGCTCTTGGAATACTCCCAATACTCGCTCAGGCTCTGGTCCCTCGTCAGCGAAAGAAAGTCTCTCACTTCGGTGCTTATCGGGAAATCGAGGTAGAAGAGCCTCTTCTCATTGGCAACGACGAAGACATGCAGGAGCACGAATAACAGGTCGAGAGCAATCAGCACGCCAAATGAATATACGGGCAGCTTTCCCCATATGGCACGAAAATCCCTTGCGCGTATTGACGAAAAATCGAAGGGCAGGCGAGATACCGACAACATGTTAAGGAACATAAATTACCTATAAAGCAACATCACCGAGCAGCACGATTCTACGTCGGCGCCATAGATCGACACCGAATTATTCGGGCCATGTGAGACCCAAATTGAGATAAACAGCGGGGCTTTACCCCGGGATGGATTACCAGCGACACCCGCACGGCTTCAGGCTATTGACCTATAGCGCGCCTACCAGCCGGGCCGGCGAGCAAGTGCCGAATTCAAATAGGGTACCACTGGCGATTTCGGTCAAGCCCGATCCCATTTCTCCAAACCCCACCCATATCAACCCCCAATTGCACATCAAAATTTAGACACCACCCCAGGAAACACCCCTGACGGGGTTAACTTTCCAGAAACACTCGGCAAATTGTTTGCTGGTCATTTCGTGCGGCCCGTTGCCCTTCCGCCCGAGACGGGATTCCCAGCTGGCCTCGGCAAACGGGATGATTTCAGGAATGGCCCTCGTGGGACCCGGATCTGCCCCCCGTCGCCGCCATGTTAGGCAGTGATCGGACCGACGCGGTCTCCCACAGCGAGCAGCCGCGCCCAATTCCAGACGTCGTCCACCGGGCTGCTCGGCCCGTTGCGGTCCGGATCACCCCTCTTGCAGGGACTCGAGATACTCGGAGAGCGCGACGAGCGGCTGCGGCGTGGGGGTGAGGATCCCGTCGCCGGTGTCGACATGAAAAGTCGGGCCGGTGAAGGTATGCGAGAACTCGGGCATCACCTGCCCCGGATCGTCCTGCCGGAAATAGCCGTCGATGTAGGACATGACATGCACCGTTGGAAACGCCTCGCCCTGCGCACGCAACCGCGTCAGGTCGGCGGGCGGGCGCGGCAGCCCGGCAGCGAGTGGCCCGTCGCCCCGCCCAGCCGAGCCATGGCACGAGGCGCAGTTCTCCATGAAGAGCGCGCGCCCCGTGGGCAGTTCCGGCTCCGGCGCGGCACAGGCCGCCAGCAGTGCCGCCCCCATGGCCCCAGTTGTGATGATGATCCGTTTCATGTCCTGCTCCTTCATGGCCCCCGGGCCCGTCTCGGCCCTTGTTCCCAGCACTCGCCGGTGCCGGGCCGGGCCGCCTTGATCTGGATCAAGCGACGGCACCGATCGGGTTGATCGGGATCAAGGCGCGCGGGCCAGAGGCGCGGCAGGCTCGTGCCATCGCAGACACAGGAGAGACCGATGTCCCGGGGAACCGTTGCCGTCCTAACCACCGACGCCGTGCTGGATCGCGGCGCGATCGCCACCGCGCTCGCACTCACCGAGACCGGCGAGGCGCATCTCGACATCCATTGCCTCGGGATCGAGAGTACGCCGCCGGATGCCTATCTGGCGGGACCAGCGCTGATGCTGACCATGCCCGACCGCGATGCCGCGCAGGCGCGCGCCGTGGAGTTGGAGGCCGAGCTGCGGCCCCTGATCCCCGCGCATCGCGGCAATGTGCAGCTGCATCGCCACCACATCCGCGAAGGTCTCATCGGTCACGACGTCGGCCGCATCGCCCGTCTCTCGGACCGGATCGTCGCCGCCGCGCCCTATGGCCCCGAACCCCGCCCCCTCCAGGTCGCGACGCTGGAGGCGGCGCTGTTCGCAGGCGGGTTGCCGGTCATTGTCGTTCCCGATGGCGGCGCAGAGATCGCGCCCGCCCCGGCCCGGCTCATGGTCGCCTGGGACGACAGCCGTGAAGCGATGGTCGCGGTGCGGGCCGCGCTGCCCATGCTGCGCCGCGCGGGCTGCGTCGACGTGGTGATCATCGATCCGGAGGTGCAGGCCGGCGACCGCTCGGACCCCGGAGGCGACATCGCGCTGTTCCTTGCCCGCAACGGCGCGCGGGTCGAAGTTTCGGTGCTGGCGCGCAGCCGGTTCCGCGTCTCGGAAGTGTTGCGGCGTCACGCCCTCGATACCGGCGCCGAAGCGATGGTGATGGGGGCCTACGGGCATTCCCGGCTGCGCGAACGGCTCTTCGGCGGCACCACGCGCGAAATGCTGACGGATGCGCGCCTGCCCCTCATCCTTGCCCGCTAGGGGCGGGGCAGCACCGCGATTTCCGGCGCGTCGCTCACATGGCGGCGCGTCGTCAAGCGGAGCATGGCGCGGTGGTGCTTGTCGCGCACGACTTCCAGAAGCTCGACCGAATGGTCGCGGCTGTCCTGCAGCCGCCGGATGCGCGAGCCTGGCGCGCCGATCGGGCGCAGGTGATGTTGGCGCAGTTCCGGCACGAGAACGGCCGCATCCGCAAGCGCGTCCTCGAGCACGGCCTCGGCCTCTAGATAGGCGCGGTAGGCGCGGATCAGGGCGCGACGGGCGGCGATGGCATCGGGGTTCATCTTCGCATCCTTTCAGGACAAGACGACTCTCCTGCCTCGATTGACGCAAAGCATGGCGGTCCTGTCAACGATTGCCGGGCCATGGCAGGGCCCGCGGGAGCCGCGCCCGGCCCCCAACCGAAACCGGTCGATAGGTCGCCCTTACGCAATACTGCGCGATCCGGTCGCCGCTCGCCTCCCACATCGGCCGGTGGCGATTGATCCACCGGCCCTTGGGTCACCTGTCGTGACCCTGACACGTCGTCCAAGCTCCGTCCGCCTGCGAAGAGGCCACGCAGGCGTCGATGAAGCGCATGCCATCGAGCCCGTCCGACAGGCCCGGCAGGCCGTCCGGCATGGTGCCGGAAAGGATCGCATCGGCGGCGTCGGAATAGAGGCTGGCGAAGGCTTCGAGATAGCCCTCGGGGTGACCTGCCGGCACCCGCGCCGCGCCTTCGAAGCCGGGACCGCCCCGTGTCAGGAGCTGCGACGGCTCTCCCAAGCGGGTCAGCCGCAACCGGTTCGGGTCGGCATGCGACCAGTCCAGCCCGGCCTCGGAGCCCAGCACGCGCAGGCGGAGGTCATTGTCATGCCCCGGCGCGACCTGACTGGCCCAGAGCATGCCGCGCGCCCCGCCCGCGAAGCGCAACAGCGCCTGCGTGTCGTCATCGACCCGCCGGCCCGGCACGAAGGCGGTGAGCTGCGCCGCGACGCTCTCGATCGCGAGTCCCGAGACGTAGCGCGCCAGATGAGCGGCATGGCTGCCGATGTCACCCACCGCGCCGCCCGCGCCCGAGCGCGAGGGATCGGTGCGCCACTCGGCCTGCTTGTTGCTCTCATCGCGCGCGAGCCAATCCTGCGCATATTCGACCTGCACCACGCGGATCTCGCCCAAGGCGCCCTCGGCCACCAGCCGCCGCGCCTCCCGCACCATCGGGTAGCCTGCATAGGTGTGGGTCAGGATGAACAAGGCCTCGGAAGCCTCGGCCACCCGCGCAAGCTCCTCCGCCTCGGCCAGGGTGGCGGTCAGCGGCTTGTCGCAGATCACGTGGATGCCCGCTTCGAGAAAGGCGCGGGCGGCGGGCAGGTGCATATGGTTGGGGGTGACGATGGCGACGGCCCTGATGCCGTCGTCGCGCGCGGCCTCGGCGCGGGCCATCTCCTTGAAATCGGAATAGCTACGCGCCAGCCCCAGCTCTTGCGCCGAAGCCTCTGCGCGGGCGGGGTCCGAGGACAGCGCCCCCGCAACCAGATCGAAGCGCCCGTCGAGCCGCGCGGCGATGCGATGCACGCCGCCGATGAAGGCCCCTTGCCCGCCACCGACCATGCCGAGCCTGATGCGCCCGCCGCTCATGTGCCGAGCCCCAGCATGGCGCGGATCTGCGCACGGTCGACCCCGCCGCCCGCGAAATCGTCGAAGGCATGCGGCGTCGGTTCGATTATATGCGCCGCGATGAAGGGTGCGCCCTCGGCGGCACCTTGCGCGGGCGATTTCAGCGCGCATTCCCATTCCAGCACCGCCCAGCCGTCGTAACCGTGATGCGCCAGCTTGGAAAACACGGCGACGAAATCGACCTGCCCGTCGCCAAGCGAGCGGAACCGTCCGGCCCGGTCGGCCCAGTCGGCAAAGCCCGAATAGACGCCCTGCCGCGCGCTTGGGTTGAACTCCGCGTCCTTGACGTGAAAGGCACGAATGCGCTCGTGGTAGAGGTCGATGAAGCCGAGATAGTCGAGCTGCTGCAGCACGAAATGCGACGGGTCATAGGCGATGTTCGCGCGGCTGTGCCCATCCACCGCCTCGAGAAACCGCTCGAAGCTGGTGCCGTCCATCAGATCCTCGCCCGGATGCAGCTCGTAGGCGTAATCGACGCCCACCTCCTCATGCGCGTCGAGGATCGGCCGCCAGCGCCGCGCCAGCTCGGCGAAGGCCTCTTCGACCAGACCCTTGGGCCGCTGCGGCCAAGGGTAGAGATAGGGCCAAGCGAGCGCGCCAGAAAAGCCGAACTGCACGTCGAGGCCGAGGTTGCGTGAAGCGCGCGCGGCCTTGATCACCTTGCCCGCCGCCCATTCGGCCTGCGCCTCCGGCTTACCGCGCAGCGCCTCGGGGGCGAAGCCGTCGAATTGCGGCGCGTAGGCGGGGTGGACCGCGACGAGCTGGCCCTGGATATGGGTCGACAACTCGGTGATCTCCACGCCCGCCTCGGCGCAGACGCCCTTCAGCTCGTCGCAATAGTCCTTAGACCCTGCGGCGAGGTCGATGTCGATGAAGCGCGGGTCGACGGGGATCTGGATCCCCTTGTAGCCCAGCCCCGCCGCCCATCCGGCGATGCCGGCCAGATCGTTGAAGGGGGCGGCATCGCCCGCGAATTGGGCCAGGAAGATCCCCGGCCCCTTGATCATGGAAGCCATGTTGCCGCTCCTTATGCCAGCAGGGTCTGTGCGGCCGCGATGTCGAGCGGCGCAGGCCGTTCGCAATCCGTCTCGATCTCGACGTAGCGGCCTTCCTCGCCGGCGCGCAGGATCGCGGTCATCACCTCGACCACGTGCAGCGCATAGGCGTCGTTGCAGCGATGCGGCCTCCCTTCGACGATGGCCTGCGCCATGTCGGCGAGCCCGGCGCTGCGGTAGTCGGCGACCATGCCCTCGGGGATCTCGCGGTTCGGCGGCCCGAGCGGGTGGTCCCAGGCGGGCAGCTCGGCGGCCTCGTCGCGCTTGGTGATCCGCACCTCGCCGTCGAAGAAGTTCGGATCGGGGATGTGGATCGTCCCTTCGGTGCCGTAGAGCGCCATCGGCGCGATGTCCGACTGCCAGACATCCCAGCTCGCCATCAACGTCACCACCGCGCCGGAGCGGAACTCCAGCAGTGCGTGGATCGTGGTCGGCGTCTCGACCGGCACGGTTTCACCGAGCCGCGGCCCGTTGCCGATGGTGCGGGTCTTCGAGGGGGTCGAAGTGAGCGCCGAGACGCGGGCGACCGGACCGATCAGCTGCACGAGGTTGGCGATGTAGTAGGGTCCAAGATCGAGGATCGGGCCGCCGCCCTTCAGGAAGAAGAAGTCGGGGTTCGGGTGCCAGCTCTCCATGCCGGGGCTCATCACCGCGCAGGTGCCCGAGGTGATCCGCCCCACCGCGCCATCGTCGATCAGCTTGCGCGCCAGCTGATGCGATGAACCCAGCACCGTGTCGGGTGCCGAACCCACGCGCAGGCCCTTCTCGGCAGCGAGCTTCGCCAGCGCCTGCCCCTCCTCCACGGTCAGAACGTAGGGCTTCTCTGAATAGACGTGCTTGCCGGCCTCGAGCGCACGCGACGAGATCTCGAAATGCGCGGCCGGGATGGTGAGGTTGAGGACGAGGTCGACCTCCGGGTGCGCGAGCAGCGCGTCGACGCTCATCGCCTCGACGCCGAACTCCTCGCCGCGTGCCTGCGCGGTGGCGGGGTTGATGTCGGCCACGGCGCGGAAGCTGACGGCGCCGAAGTTCTTGGCGCGTGCGAGATAGGAGGTGGAGATGTTGCCGCAGCCGATCAGGCCGATGCGAAGCGGATTGGTCATGGGTCCGGTCTTTCTCAGAGCTTGGCGAAGCTGTCGCGCGCGGTGCGGGCGAAGCGGTCGAAATCATTGGGGTTGTCGTGCTCGGCCACGAGGATCTCGCAGCGCGACTGCGCCTTCAGCGCGGCGAAGATCGCCGGCCAGTCGAGCGTGCCGGTGCCGGCATCGGCCCAGCCATCCTCGTCCGCCTTTTCGCCCGCGGGCGCGATGTCCTTGAAATGTGCTGCGGTGATGCGCTGCCCGTGCCGCACGATCCAGTCGAGCGGGTCGCCACCACCGCGCACGATCCAAGCGATGTCGGCCTCCCAGTCAATCATCGGCGCCTCGGTCAGCAGAATCTCCATCGGCACGGAGCCGTCGGTCAGCGGCGTGATTTCGAAGTCGTGGTTGTGCCAGCCGAAGGCCAGGCCGCGCGCAGCCAACGCTTCGTGGCACTTGGCCAGCCTGGCCGCGAGATCGCGCCAGCCCTGCGCCTCGGCGGGGCGCTCCTCGGGCGTCAGGTAGGGCGCGAAGATCCGGGTCGCGCCGAACACGCCGGCCAGTTCGGCCACGCCGTCGGGGTCAGCCTCGCACATCTCGATCGGCACGTGGATCGAGGGCATCTTCACCCCGGCTGCATCGAGCGCGGCACGGGTGGCGCGGGCCTCCTCGAAATTTGCGAAATACCCTTCGGCGGCGTCGTAGCCGAGCGCGCCGAGCTTCGCGATGACGTCCGTGTAGGGGGTGTAGTTGCGGGCGGAGTAGAGCTGGAGCGAAAGCAGCATGTGAATGGTCCTTACGGGGTTCAGAGACGCAGCTCGGTGGCGGCGTCGAATAGGGAGGCACGGGCCGGGTCGAGCCCGATGGTGATGCGATCGCCGCCCCGGATCGGGGTCTGGCCGTCGATGCGGATGCGGAAGTCGTCCTCGCCGATGCGGGTCCAGAGCAGTGTATCGGCCCCCATCGGCTCGACGATCTCGACCATGACTTCCGTGCGCACCGGGGCGGTGGCCGCGGCCTCACCCACCAGCACGTGCTCGGGGCGGATGCCGAAGACCGCCGCGCCGTCCTTGGGCGGGGCTGCGAAGTCGTAACCCACCATCGGCACCGTCACCGCGCCCCGGAACTCGGAGCCGCGCAGATCGCCGCGCAGCAGATTCATCGGCGGCGCGCCGATGAAATCGGCGACGTAGAGATTTGCAGGACGGTTGTAGATCTCCAAGGGGGCCGCGAGCTGCTGGATCACGCCCCCCTTCATGATGGCGATCCGATCGGCCAACGTCATCGCCTCGACCTGGTCGTGAGTGACGTAAATCATGGTGCTGTCGAGGCTGTTGTGCAGCCGCTTCAGCTCGACCCGAAGCTCGGCGCGCAGCTTGGCATCGAGGTTCGAGAGGGGCTCGTCGAAGAGGAACACGTCAACGTCGCGGACCAGTGCCCGGCCGATGGCGACCCGCTGCCGCTGCCCGCCCGAAAGGGCTGCGGGCTTACGCTTCAGAAGCGGGCCGAGATGCAGGATTTCGGCAGCGCGGGCGACGCGCTTGGCGATTTCGTCCTTGGGTAAACGCGCGTTCTTCAGGCCGAAGCTGAGATTCCCCTCCACCGTCATCTGCGGGTAGAGCGCGTAGGACTGGAATACCATGCCGATGCCGCGCTCCGACGGCTCGGCCCAGGTGACGTTCTTGCCTTCGATGAAAATCTGGCCGCCGGTCGGCTCCAGAAGCCCCGCGATACAGTTCAAGAGCGTGGACTTGCCGCAGCCCGAGGCGCCGAGCAGCACCAGGAACTCGCCCTTGTGGATGTCTAGGTTGAGGTCGCGCAGCACCGAAACGGAGCCGAAGTCGAGCTGCAGGTCGCGGATCGAGACCGACTGGCCGTCGAGCGCGGGATGGGACTGGTCGAGCATGGCGTATCCTTTCCTCAGCCCTTGACCGCGCCCGCGGCGATGCCGCGCACGAAGAGCTTGCCGGAGATGAGATAGATGGAGAGCGGAACCAGGCCGGTGATCAGCGTCGCGGCCATGTTGACGTTGTATTCCTTCACCCCTTGGGTCGAGTTGACGATGTTGTTGAGCTGGACCGTCATCGGGTAGGTGTCGGGCTTGGTGTAGATCACGCCGAACAGGAAGTCGTTCCAGATGCCGGTGATCTGCAGGATCATCGCCACCGCGAAGATCGGCAGGGACATTGGCACCAGCACCCGCAAAAAGATCCCCCAGAAGCCCGCGCCGTCGACCCGCGCCGCCTTGAACAGTTCTTCGGGGAGCGAGGCGAAGTAGTTGCGGAACAGCAGCGTGATGATCGGCATGCCGAACACGGTGTGCACCAGCACCAGCCCCCAGACCGAGCCCATCAGCCCGATCTCGCGCAGGATCACCACGATCGGGTAGATCATCACCTGGTAGGGAATGAAGGCGCCGAAGATCAGGATGGTGAAGAACACTTCCGATCCCTTGAACTTCCAGTTGACCAGCGCGTAGCCGTTGACCGAAGCCACCGCGATCGACAGCACCGTCGAGGGCACGACAATGGCGACCGAGTTCCAGAAGCCGCGCGACAGCCCGTCGCAGTTCAGCCCGGTGCAGGCTTCGGCCCACGCCTTGACCCATGGCTGGAAGGTGACCTCCACCGGCGGCGCGAAGATGTTGCCCATGCGGATCTCGGGCATGCCCTTGAGTGAGGTCATCACCATGACCCACAGCGGCAACAGCCAGTAGAGCGAGACAAGGCCGAGCGCGCCGTAGATCATCACCCTCTTGGCGGTGATGCGGGATTTGGGTCGGGCACCGACCGGGCCTGCGAGTGTGCGGGCGGGCCTGCCGGCCGCTTGGTCGGGGGTGAAGGCTACATCAGCCACGGCGCTTTCCTCCGAATTCGAGAACCGCCCAAGGGATGACTATCACCAGCACGGCGAGCAGCATCATGGTCGAGGCGGCGAAGCCCTGACCGAGGTTCTGGTTGGCGAACATGTAGTCGTAGACGTATTTCGCAGGCACTTCGGAAGAGTTGCCAGGGCCGCCGCCGGTGAGCGCCACGACGAGATCGTAGAGCTTCACGATGCCCGCGCCGATCAGCACCACCGAGGTCACGAAGACCGGGCGCAGGATCGGCACGACGACCAGGAGATAGGTTTTCCAGGCCGGGATGCCGTCGACGCGCGAGGCCTTCCAGATGTCCTCGTCGACGCCGCGCAGACCGGCGAGCATGATCACCGTGACGAGGCCCGTGCCCTGCCACAGCCCCGCCATCAACAGCGCCACCATGACGAGGCCGGGGCTGTTGAGGGGATCGAAGGCGAAGCTTTCCCAACCGGCGGCGCGGACCATGCCTTGGATGCCGAGATCGGGGTTCAGGATCCATTGCCACACCAGCCCGGTGACGATGAAGGACAGCGCGTAGGGATAGAGGATGATCGAGCGGAACACGTTCTCGCCGCGGATCTTCTGGTCGAGCAGCGCCGCGAATACGAAGCCCAGCGTCAGCGACAGCAGCAGTGTCAGGATGCCGTAGATCGCGAGATTCTCGACCGAGGCGATCCATCGCGACGACGACCAGAGCCGATCGTATTGCGCGAAACCGTCGAAATTCGCGCGTGGCAGGAGTTTCGAGTCGGTGAAGCTGTAGACCACGGTCCAGAGCGAGCAGCCGATGAAGACGACGGTGGCGGTGACCACCATCGGCACGGCGGCGAGCTTGGCCATGGGATTGCGCAGCAGGCTGCTGGGGCGTCGGGTGGACACGCGCGCATCTCCTCTCTCAGGGATAGGTTGGGGCCGCCGCCGTGGGAAGCAGACGGCCCCCAGGGAGGATCACTTGTCGCTGAGGATGACCTCGGCGAAGCGCTCCTGCGCCTCTTCCGCCGACATGTCGGAGGCGAAGAACTCGGCCAGCAGGTCGCCGACCTGCCCCGCCACGTCGGGCGAGATCAGCATATCGACGCTGTCGATCACCTTGCCCGCCTTCAGCGCCTCGAGGCCCTTCTGCATGCAGGCCCCCGCTTCGGCCAGATCGACGTCGCCGCGCACCGGCAGCGAGCCCTTCTTGGTGTTGAAGGCGATCTGCGCCTCGGGCGAGATCAGAAGCCGCGCGAGGTCCTTCTGGCCCTCGGTGATCGCCTCGTCATCATTGGCGGGGAAGTAGAACGCGTCGCCGCCGGGGGAGATCAGCGGCTCACCGCCCAGACCCATAAGACAGTCGTAATCCTGCCCCGCGACCTGCCCCGCGACCTGAAATTCGCCCTGCGCCCAATCGCCCATCACGTTCGCCGCCGCCTCACCGTTGATCACGGCAGCGGTGGCGAGGTTCCAGTCCTGCACGTTGGTGCCCTCGAGCATCTCGCGTGCGGCGACCGCCTCCTCGAACACCATCGCCATTTCCTCGCCGCGCAGCACGGCCTCGTCGCCATCGCGGTAGACGCCGTAATACACCTCTTCGCCACCCAGACCTGAGACCAGCGTCTGGAACAGGGTGGCGAATTGCCATGCCTGCAGCCCTTCGATCAGCGGCTGGACACCCGCCTCGCGCAGCGCCGGAGCTGCGGCCTTCAGCTCTTCCCAGTTCTGCGCCGGCTCGACGCCGGCCTTCTCGAAGGCCTTGATCGAGGTCCACATCCACTGCGGCGAGTGGATGTTGAGCGGCACGCAGTAGACACGGCCCTCGAAGGTGCAGGCGTCGAGCAGCGACTTGGGCTGAACCAGTTCGGCCCAGTTGCCCTCTTCGGCCAGCTCGGTCAGATCGAGCATCATGCCCGCCTCGACCAGCTCCTGCGCCTGCTGGCCATGGTTGAGCTGGGTTGCGGCCATCGGGTCGCCGCCCAAGATGCGCGAGATGATGATCGGGCGCGCGGTGCCGCCGGACCCCGCGATCGCGCCGTCGACCCAAGTATGATCGGTCCCCGCCTCGAAGGCGCTCGCCAGCTCGCGTACCGCCGCGGCCTCACCGCCGGAAGTTCACCAATGGGTAATCTCCAGCTCGGCGGCCATCGCCGTTGCGGGCAGCACCGCCATGGCGCTGGCGGCGAGCAGGCGGCGCAAGGGCACCTTGCGGGTATCGGCGTGGATCATGGTCATTCCTCCCTGGGGAGCCCCTCGGCTCAGATTGTTGCGACGGCGCCTTATCCCCCCATGGAAATGGCACCAGTAAACGATTGCGGAAGCACGATCTGGCACTGCAATCGTTTACATAGCTTCGCGTCAGGCTTCCCATCTGTCAACGAAAATGTAATGGTTTACATCGTTGACGTGGACCATTTTGGTCTGTGCCGGAGGGGGGAGCCGGAGAATTGTCGCTCAGTATCAAGGATATCGCCCGCCTCAGCGGCGTATCGACCGCCACCGTCAGCCGCACCCTGTCGCATCCCGAACGAGTGTCGGAGATCACACGCGAGGCGGTGATGGCGGTGGTCGACCAGCACGGCTACCGGGTGAACTCCATGGCCCGCAACCTGCGGCGCCAACGCGCCGATTCGGTGCTCGCCATCGTGCCGGATCTGGGCAACCCGTTCTTCTCGGCGATCTTCGCAGGGCTGCAGGAGACGCTTTCGGCGCAGGGCACCGACCTGCTCGTCACCGACAGCCGCTCTGCCCTGCGTGGCGGCCAGTCGCTGCTGTCGCATCTGCGCGAAGCGCGGGTCGACGGGCTGGTCTGCCTCGACGGCGGGCTGCCACAAGCGGCGCGGGCCGAACTCCAGGCGCCCGACATCGCATCCCGCGTCGTCTTTGCTTGCGAATGGCTGGTCGAGGGCGGCTTCCCCTCGGTGCGCAGCGATAACCGCGCCGGGATGCGGCTCGCGGTCGATCATCTCGTGGAACTCGGTCACCGCGACATCGCCTACCTCGCCGGGCCCGAGGGCAACGTGCTCGACACCGAACGCCGCGCCGGCGTTGCCGACGCGATGGCGGCGCATGGGCTTGCTCTTCCGGCGGTCCAGTTCGGTCGAAACGACTTCTCCCTTGAGGCTGGTCGGGCTGCAGCCGAGGACTTCATTTCGCTCCCGGCACGGCCCACAGCCGTGATCTGCGCCTCGGACCAACTCGCCGTCGGCTTTGCCTCGGGGCTGCACGCGCGCGGGCTCCGGGTGCCCGATGACGTGTCTCTGGTCGGCTTCGACGACATCCAGACCGCAGAATTCGTGATCCCGCCGCTCACCACGATACGGCAGGATCGGATGCGACTCGGCGCACAGGCGGCAGGGCTGCTGCTGCGGCAGATCGCGGGCGCGGCCTGCCCGACCGACAAGGTGATCACCCTGCCCGTCTCGCTTCAGATCCGCGGCTCGACCTGCCCGCCGGGCCGGGACTGAGCTGCAAATGGGGCCTCGGGACATCGACAGCATCACGAACCTCGCTGCTCAAAGCACGAAGTGGCCGAGGACGAGAGACATGACTCTATAACAGGCGCGCCTGCCCCTCACCTCGTCGTCAGGTTGACCGAAAGCCACCACTCCCGCAGCGACGCTTCGAGCGCCGTCACGTGGTGTCCGTGCGCCTCCAGATCGGCGATCTCTCGGTTCAGCCTGCGCTTGATCACGGCATAGCGGGCCAACAGCTCCTGTTGGGTCAGCGCGTTGCCATGGGTCCAGTCCGCGCGGGCCTTCAGCATGTGTTCAGCGGCATCGATCTTGTGACCGACTTCTTCGAGTCTTTCAGTAAGCGTGTGTTGCGTCTCCATGACGACCTCCGAGCTAACTACCCGACGGGATGTCGGACCCCCGAGCCGAAGGGGCGTCGCTCTTTCTGCGGAGAGGCAGCGATCCAGCATCGCCCGACGTCGTCACCGGCGCGATCCATCCATTACAGGGTCGCGTCCGGGCCTACATGTATACGCTTTCGCAGCTGACCTGTCCATCTGGCCGGGAGGGACGGCGGCAGCCCGAGGTGAGCTTGCAGGCAAGCTCAGCCCCCCTGCCGAGCGGACGCCGCTCGGTGTCCAAACCCTGCCCAAGCACGGCTGAACGCCGTCAACCTGTACCCCCGAAGTCAGGCGCTACGGCGGTGAGAGCCGTTGCTTCCAGCTACTCGGTCGGCGGAACGATGGCGGCCGGCTCCGCTGGCCCCGCGATCCATTCGACGACGACCTCGCCGAGCGACCAGACCAAGATCAATGCAACAATCGATGCGACAGCCATGACCATATATACGCCCGGCGAGGCCGGCTTCTTCCCGGTGTCCATACCATTGCCCCCTCCATCGAAGGCATGGTGAGTGTATCACGGTGCGGATCGACTGCCGTGATTTAGATCAAGGGCAGAATTGGGAAGGACTGCTTCCGGAGAGACGCCTGCCAAACCATTGGGCGCGATAACCGCCCCAGCGCGCTTCCCAGTGACTGCGGCCTGGATCGGCCCTTATGCACGAGCACCGGGATGGCCCACCAACCCTTGGTAGCAAAATGCATTCCGACGCTTGACCTCCCCGCGCCTCGATCCAACTGCTCCACCCATTACCAAGCGTAAACATATCGCGATGGCTGTGGGTGGGATCGCAACCGTTCGGCGCTGCCCCCTCCTCCCAGCAAAGTGGCTGCGCCACCCATGACCGCCGCGACAAGCAGACCCGTTGTCGGTGCCATGCGTATCTCTTTGGCATCTGGCGCATCACGCCGGAATGAGATGGAGCACAACCATGCCAAACGGACTTCTTCTCGACCACTGCATCGAACCCAGCGGCCTCGTGAATGCCGGGACTTTCGCCACGGCGCTCGGCGTCGACCTCGCCGACCTCTTGCGCATGGCGCCCACACAGAGGCACCTCAAGGACCTCCACGTAGTGATCTGCCTTGTCCGCCCGTGGACACGGACGGCGTCGGATAGCTGGATCTGGTATTGCACCAAGCGGCTCGACCGCTTCGATGGCCGCACACCGGCCGCCATGATCCGCGAAGATAGATGTGCCGAGTTGAAGGATTTTCTCGAAACCGGTCAGGCGCTGACCGATCTCTGGCCGCCATCCATCCCGCTTCACTACACGTCGGGAGAGGTCAGGACCGCCGCGAATGGCTAGGTCGGATCATCGAGAAATTGGCCGCTCATCCGCCTAGGTCTGTCAGGCGAGCTCCAAACCCACGCGGCTTTCACCGCGCAGGCGCAGCACCGTGTCCCGAAGGCGCTGAAGGACACGCGACAGCTCCAGCATGTCGAAATCATTCCGGTCGAGCAGAGCCGCGAGATCGGCATGCGCCAAGGCCGTCTGCGATCGCGCCAGCGAGCCCGCGACCTTCTGGCGGCAGGTGTCGATGGTGCGTGCGGCAGCATCGAGCGCATGGCGCACGCGCAGCATGTCGGCTTGGCGGCGGAGCAGCGACAGCACGGCGTCCACGTCGGCGATGCTGCGCGAGATGGTGATGCTGTCGTAGTGGGAAGTGGTCGAATGGGTCATGTATCGTTCGCTTTCGGTCCGGAGGGGCCTGCTTGGGGCCGCGCTCCTGAGATCTGGTGAATGACCCGTCCTTCGCCGCGACATCGAGCCGGCGGTGCAGGAGACGGGTTGCAAAAGGGTTGCGCCTCCCGGCCGCCCTTCGAGGAGACCAGTGGCGTCACGCAGGGCTCAGGCAAGGCGCCCGAGGCCCGCGGGAATGGGGTGGCATCCAGCGCCACGAAGGGCAGCGCGAGATGTCGCGGCGAGGGCGTCACGAGGCAGCGGGCTTCGCGGGGCGCTCATCCTGTAAGAGGACGCGTCGACCAAATCGGGAAGGGCAAAGCCCGAACCCGAAGCGAAACCCAGTATCTGGAGAAACCGGAGATAATGGTGCCCGGGGGCGGAATCGAACCACCGACACGAGGATTTTCAATCCATGCGGCTCGGGCCGGCAGGTGTCGCGCGAGGGGGCGTTCCTGTAAAAGCACCACAAGCCCAAGGCTACGGCCCATGATCGGCTCTCACGGCTCGGACCTTCGTGGCCTACGGCTCAAAAACCCCTGCTCTGACGAGAAACGCCTCGCCCGCATCACGCGAACGAGGCGTCGGTGCAGTCGGCGCCAAGGCGCCAGACCGCTCAGACGAGTTCGATGTTCTTCGCAGCCTCACGGCCATCGCGGCCGGCCTCGATGTCGAAGCTGACCTTCTGGTCGTCACGCAGGCCAGTCAGGCCGGAACGCTCGACGTCAGAGATGTGGACGAAGACGTCCTTGCTGCCGCCGTCGGGCGCGATGAAGCCGAAGCCTTTGGTGGTGTTGAACCATTTCACGGTGCCAGTGGCCATCGTGTGATCTCCTATCATGTGCTGCCCGCGGACATGCGGCAACTCGGCTTGGTCAGTGTCGCATCGAGAGGAACTGCAGCCGGTGAAGGAGAACAGTGATCGAGGAAGTAACGTTCGCATCCCCCACATGGGGCTGGGTTCCTGGGAGAACAAGCCCTCCTGCGTATTTCAATTGCAGGTGCCTGCGTTTCTGCGCGGGCGGGCGGACTGGGTATCGGGCCGGCTGGCTCGTCTCGCCGGCGGGCGCTACCTCGCAGAACGTCCCATCAGGGCCAGCGGCTCCCGGCGTCAGCCTCATGGAGGTCAGCTTCGTGCAGCAGCGATCCGTTCGAAGGAAACGTCATCCAGCGTGAGCCAAGATCGATCCGCTCCCAGGGTCTCAATGCGCGCCTTTGCTGAACAGCGACGCAGCTGCGTGGCTATTCGGCGATCGTGGAACGTGCCGCCGAACTCCTGCGAGCCGCGAGATCACTGGGTCGGTGCCGAGAGTGCCGGAGCGTCCGTGGCCGGTTCGATCCAATCGGAGATCATGCCGCCCATCCCCCATAGGATGACCAGCGCCAGGATCGTGAGCGCGCCCCAGGCCAAGTAGATGCCGGGGGCTGCGAGGCCCTTGTTGGTGTCCATGGTACGTCCTCCCCGTTTCTGATCTGGACGACTCCAGATTAGCCCGGGGGTGACTGTTCCGCCCTGATCCAAATCAAGCAGAGACCCGGAGGAACCCAGACTATTCGAAACAGAGGCTGTCCCGGCCAGCTCGACCGGGATCGTGGGGCCAACCGATCACTCGAAGGGAGCCGTCGCCGCCGCTGGCAGGTCCTGCTCCGGCGCCGTATCGCCCACTACGTGCTAACGATGAATGCCACGATCAGGGCCACCAACGGCCGAGACCAAGAGCGGTTAGCGACCCTTCAAGGGGTCTACCAACCCCCTACTCAAGCAAAGATGAGAAGAAACCCCTATTTCCACGGCCGGCAAAAGGATTTGCCCTGTGGATGGGTGTGGAACTCGGCTATGCCGGTGCGGGGGACCGAAAGGGCTTGCGATGCGGGATCTGACGTTGCGCCAGGTGGAAGTGGTGCGCGCGGTCATGCTGACCGGAACAATCAACGGCGCCGCCACCTTGCTGGGCGTATCCGCGCCGGGCATCAGCAGGTTGGTGAAACACACCGAAGAGTCGCTGGGCCTGCGACTGTTCGAGCGCAAGGGTGGGCTGTTTGTCCCTTCGGTCGAGGCCAGCGCGATCTTCGATCAGATCGGGCGTGTCTACAAGAATGTCGAGAATCTGAGCCTGGCCATTGCCTGCCTGCAGCGGGGTGAAGACGCGCGGCTTTCCTTTGCTTCGGCTCCCTCCATCGCGCAGTTCGTTGCTGCGCGTGCGATCCGAAGAATTCGCAAGCGGTGGCCGGATCTCTATATCGACCTCAACATCCTCAAGATCGAGGAGACGCTCGATTACCTGCTTCTCGAGCGCGGCGAGTTCGTGATGATGAGCTATCCCGTCGAGAACCCGGCGATCGAGAACGAGGCGATCGCGACCGGACAGCTCGTCGGGGTGGTGCCGGATGACCACCCTCTCGCGCGCAAGGCCAGCGTTTCGGTGCATGATCTGGTGCGCGAAGAGGTTATCGGCATCGATCCCGACGATCCCTACGGAGCGATCCTGATGCAGCCGTTCACCGAGGCGGGCCTGACGCTGACCCACACCATGCGCGGCCGCTTTGCCCAGACCGTGATCAGCCTTGTCCGTCACGGCCTCGGCGTCGCGCTTATCGACGAATTCTCGGTAGCCGAGGTCTACATGCCCGGGCTGACCCGGCTACCGCTCGAAGAGCCGAGCGCCATCACCGCCTATGCCTGCTGGAAAAAGGGCCGAGTGCTGTCAGGATTTGCCGAGCGCGCGATCGACGATCTGAGGTACGAACTCAACCGCGCCGTGACCCAGCGGGAGTGGCATCGCAAGCCTGCCGAGAATTAACATCAGGTTAACATAAGCGAATTATGGGCATTTGACGTTACGAACTGATGCGCGCAGTGTCTCGATTGTTAACGGGCAGGGGAGTGCCCGCCTGCACCATCATCTCTAGGGAGGATATCATGAAGTCGATCTTCATCGGAGCGCTCGCCGCGCTCGCCGCTACCGCCGTGCCGGCGCTGGCCGAATACCCCGAGAAGGAAATCCAGGGCATCATCCAATGGGGGGCCGGCGGCTCCACCGACACGGTGATGCGCGCGGTCACGCCGCATGCCGAGAAGGTTCTGGGCGGCAAGGTGGTCATGCAGAACATGACCGGCGGCGTCGGCGCCATCGCCGTCAAGTTCGCCTCGGCTCAGGATGCCGACGGCTATACGCTGCTGATGGGCGCGGAGAACCCGCTGCTCTACAAGGTCATGGGGCTCGGCGACATCGACTATTCGAGCTTCGTGCCGGTCAATGTGCTGGCGCGCGGTGTGCCGATCCTGGTGGCCAACAACGACGCACCCTTCGACACGCTCGAGGAGATGATCGAATACGTTCAGGCCAACCCCAAGCAGGTGAAGTTCGGCTCGACCGGCCCCGGCGGCCTGCCGTCGGTGGTCACCGCGATGCTGCAAACCGAGATCGAATTGCCGGTCACTGCGGTTCCCTATGATGGCGACGGCCCGGCGCTGACCGCGCTTCAGGGCGGCGCGATCGACGTGATGCCTGCCGTGCTCGGCGCTTCGATCGAGGCGATCAAGGCCGGCCGCATCAAACCGCTGGCGCTGATCGATACACAGGCGAACGAGGCTCTGCCCGACGTCCCGCCGATCACCGAGGCCTACCCGGCTTTCGAGACCTACCTGCCCTGGGGTCCGTTCTTTGGCGTCTTCGTCAAGGAAGGCACGCCTGACGACGTGGTGGCCAAGCTGACCGAGGCCTATGCGGCGGGTGTCGAGAATGAAGACTTCCAGAAACTGATGGACGACCGCGGCTTCGAGGTCATGAACATCTCCGGCGACGAGGCGCGTGCCTTCCTCGACAAGTGGCAGTCCGTCACCAGCTGGCTGGTTCATGACGCGGGCATCGCCAAGAATTCTCCTGAAGAGTTCGGCATTCCGCGCCCCGAATAAGCAAGATGACGGGCCGTCGCCGCGCGTTTCGTGGCGGCCCGTCGATTTTCCGACCATGGCGCAGTCAGGGAGGACAGGTCCATGCATGACCCGACCAAGAAAAAGCCAGGAGAGACCGCCTTCGCGGCAGCCCTCGTCGGCCTGAGCGGATTCCTTCTGTGGCAGGCTTGGGGGATCGCTGGCTTCGAGGCGTTGTCGTCGCCCGGCGCCTTTCCGATGGCAGTGACTTTCGCAATGTTGGTGTCCTCGGGCGTCATCCTGCTGAAAACGCTGCGCCTGACCGCGCGTGAGCCGGTGGGCTTCTTCTCCGACATCGCGCCGCCCGTCATCCTGATCATGTTCGCGATGATGCTGGGCTACGCGCTCCTGCTTAAGCCGTTCGGCTTCCTGCCCACCTCGTTGCTGTTCCTGACGCTCTCGGTGTTCGGCCTGCGCCGCCGCGGACTGCTGTGGAGCTTCGGCATCTCGCTGTTCTCGCTGGCGCTGGTCTACCTGATCTTCCGCATCGTGTTTTCGGTGCTGATGCCGTCGGGCATCGTTCCCGAGGGCGAGATCCTTGCGTGGCTGGGCAATCTTTTCTCTGGGGAGACGGCGCAATGATCGAGGCGCTGCAATATTTCACCATCGCCTGGTTCGACCCCAAGCTTCTCGGCCTCGTGGCCTTGGGCACTTTCGCAGGGATCTATGTCGGCGCGATCCCGGGGCTGTCGGTCACCATGGCGGTGTCTATCCTGATCTCCTTCACCTTTGCCTGGGACGTCTACCCTGCGCTTTGTCTGATGGTCGGCATCTACATGGGCGGGGTTTATGGCGGTTCGCGCACCGCGATCCTGCTCAACATCCCTGGCGCACCCTCGGCCATTGCGACCGCCCTCGACGGCTATCCGTTGGCCCAGAAGGGGAAAGCGGGCGAGGCGATCGGCCTGTCGACGGTGATGTCCTTCGTCGGCGGCTTCATCGGCATCGGCGTGCTCGCGCTGGCGGCACCCTTCGTGTCCGAGTTTGCGCTGACCTTCCAGCCGCGGGACTACATGCTGCTGGCAATCCTCGGCATCCTGCTGGTCGGGTCGCTCTCGGGAGAGAGCTTGCTCAAGGGTGTCTTCGCCGGCAGCCTCGGCCTTCTGATCGGGGCGGTGGGGCTCGATCCGCTGACCGCGCAGGAGCGTTTCACCTTCGGCGTGGTCGAGCTCTGGGGCGGCATCTCATTCATCGCGGTGATGATCGGCCTGTTCGGCGTCTCCGAAGCGCTTATGCAGCTGCACCACATCGACAAGGCGGCGGTCAAACAGACCATCGGCCGAATTGTCCCTTCATGGGGCGCGATCTGGAAGTATCTGCCCCTTTCGATCCAGACCTCCTCGATCGGCGTCATCATCGGCGCGCTCCCCGGCACGGGCGGCGACATCGCCGCACTGATGGCCTATGACCACGCCAAGCGGGTTACCAAATCCCCCGACGTCCCCTTTGGCCAAGGCGCACAGGAGGGGCTGGTCGCACCGGAAACCGCCAACAACGCCGCGGTTGGCGGTGCCTTCATCCCGATGCTGACACTGGGCATTCCCGGCGACGCGGTGACCGCGATCATCATCGGCGCGCTGTTCATCCACGGGCTGAACCCGGGGCCGATGCTGATGATCGAACAGCCGCAGATGTTCTGGTTCATCACCGGCGCGCTGGTGCTCGCCAACATCTTCATGCTGATCTTCGGCCTGACCGGTATCCGGCTGTTCACCAAGATCGTCGAGATGCCGCGCACGGTGCTGATCCCCCTGATCCTGCTGTTGTCGATCGTCGGTGCCTACGCCGTGAACAACTCGATTACCGACGTCTACTGGATGCTGCTGTTTGGTGCCTTCGGCTACCTCCTGAAAACCTACGGCTACCAGGTCGGCCCGGTGATCCTCGGCGTCATCCTGAGCCGCCTGATCGACGAGAACTGGCGGCGGGCCATCATCTCGGATCAGGAGAGCCTCGGCCTGCTTCTGCGGGGCATCGTCACCAGCCCGCTGTCGCTGGTACTGCTGCTCGCGGTTCTGTTCATCTTCTTCAGCCAGACCCCGCTCTGGACCGGCTGGCGCGCCCGACGAGCGGCGCTGCGCGCCAGCGGCGACGGAATCTGATCCATGCAAGGCGACATCACCATGACCACCGACGCCCCGACGCTCCGCCTCGGTCTGATCGGCGACAACATCCGCGCCTCGCGCTCGCCGCTGCTGCACCGCATCGCGGGAGAGATGCTGGGCTGGCCGACCCGGTACGACAGTCTTATCCCGGCCGATCTGGGCCGTGATTTCCACGCCGTCTTCGCCGATTGTGCCCAGCATTACCGTGGCATCAACGTAACTTATCCCTACAAGGAGGTCGCGGCGCGAAAGGTGACGGTCGAGGACCTGCTGGTGCGTGGCATCGGGGCGGTGAACACAGTGCTGTTCGAACCGGACGGGCCGAAGGGGCATAACACCGACTATACCGGCTTCAAGGCAGCCTATGCTCGTGTCCGTGGTGACACGCCGCCCGGCACGGTGATGATGGTCGGCACCGGTGGGGTCGGTCGTGCGGTCGCCTTCGGCCTCGCCGGCCTTGGCGCGGCGGTGCTGCGCTTGGTGGACCGCGAGCGCGGCAAGGCGGAGGTGCTGGCAGGCGAGCTGCGCACCGCAGCGCCGGGCTTGGTCGTCGAGGTGCATGACGATGCAGAACAGGCGAGCCAAGGCGCCAACGGGCTGATCAATTGCACACCTCTGGGCATGGAGGGCTACCCCGGGACGCCGCTGCCACGTGGGGCCATGGCTGGCGCATCCTGGGCCTTCGACGCGGTCTATACGCCGGAACACACGCAGTTCCTGACCGAGGCAGCCGCCGAGGGCCTGCAGATCATCTCCGGCTGGGAGCTCTACTTCTATCAGGGCGTCCACGCCTCGCGGCTCTTTACCGGACGCAGCCTCGATGAAAACGCGCTGCGCAGCCGGCTCAGGGAGGACTGATCATGCGCCGCTCCATCGCCACCGTCTCGGTCCCCGGCAATCTGCGCGAAAAGCTCGAGGCGATCGCTGCCGCAGGCTTCGACGGCATCGAGATCTTTGAGCAGGATTTCATAGCCGAGGCGGGAAGCCCCGCCGAGATCGGTGCGATGATCCGGGACCACGGGCTTGGGATCGAGATCTTCCAGCCGTTTCGGGACTTCGAGGGGCTGGTCGGCGCACGCCGCGTGAAGGCCTTCGATCGGGCCGAGCGCAAGTTCGATCTTATGCAGGAGCTGGGCACGGATCTGGTGCTCGTCTGCTCGACAGTGGCTACGGACGCGGTGGGCGGCATCGACCGGGCCGCCGATGATTTCCGCGAGTTGGGCGAGCGCGCCGCGAAGCGGGGGCTGCGCGTCGGCTACGAGGCGCTGGCCTGGGGGCGGCACGTCAACGATCATCGCGATGCCTGGGAGGTGGTGCGTCGCGCCGACCATCCCAATGTCGGGCTGATCCTCGACAGCTTCCACACGCTGGGCCGCAAGCTCGACCCCGAAACCATCCGACGCATCCCGGGCGACCGCATCTTCTTCGTGCAACTCGCCGATGCGCCGCTGATCGAGATGGACCTGCTCTACTGGTCCCGCCACTTTCGCAACATGCCCGGGGAAGGCGATCTCGACGTCACCGCCTTCATGCGCGCGGTGATGGCGACGGGTTACGAGGGACCCGTCAGCCTTGAGATCTTCAACGACCAGTTCCGCGGCGGTCGCCCGGAGACGGTCGCCCGCGATGGCCATCGCTCATTGACGCATCTGATGGACCGGGTTCGGCGCCTGGAGCCAGGGGTCAAACTCGACCTGCCCGAGATGCCTGACCGGATCACCACGACCGGGGTGGAGTTCATCGAGTTCGCGACCAGTTCAACCGAGAGCGAAAAGCTCTCGCAACAACTTCGATCGCTCGGCTTTACGCGGGTCGGTCAGCACCGCAGCAAATCCGTGTCTCTGTGGCAGCAAGGCGAGATCAGGGTCGTGGTCAACACCGAGACCCGCGGCTTCGCCCATGATGCCTATGTAACGCACGGCACCAGTATCTGCGACATCGGGATCGGCGTGTCGGACGCTGCCGCAACCCAGGCCAGAGCCGAGGCGCTCGGCGCCAACCCGTTTCACCAGCCGGTCGGTCCGGGAGAAACCGATATCCCCGCCATCCGGGGGGTCGGCGGCTCGGTCATGCATTTCATCGACGAGACCTCGGATCTCGCAGGTGTCTGGGAGCGGGAATTCGTGCCGGTCTCGCAAGACACCAATATCGCCAGTGTCGGTCTGACCCGGATCGACCATCTGGCCGAGACGATGGCCTATGATGAGATGCTCAGCTGGACCCTGTTTTACACCTCGATCTTCGACATGGCGAAAGCACCGATGGTCGATGTGATCGATCCCGACGGGCTGGTCCGAAGTCAGGCGGTCGAGGCACCCGACGGAGCGCTGCGCATCACTCTGAACGGCGCCGAGACGCACCGCACCTTCGCGGGCCGATTCCTCGCCGACAGCTTCAACTCCGCCGTTCAGCACATCGCCTTCGCTTGCGACGACATCCTCTCGACGGCATCGGCGCTGGCGAAGGCAGGTTTCGAGGCACTGCCGATCCCATCGAACTACTACGACGATCTCGCCGCCCGCTTCGACCTTGCGCCGGGCTTGCTTGACCGGCTCCGCGAGAGCCAGGTCCTCTATGATCGCGATGAGCATGGGGAGTTTCTTCAGCTCTACTCGCAGCCGAGCGCCGATGGTCTGTTCTTCGAGATCATCGAACGCCGCGACAATTATCGCGGCTATGGAGCGCCGAACGCGCCGTTCCGTATCGCGGCGCAGAAGCGGCTCGTTCGACCCAAGGGAATGCCGAAGGCATAGTCATGCTACAAGGGCGCCAAACGGCGCTCATGGGACCATCTAAGCTCTTCAAGGACCTCCACGTAGTGATCTGCCTTGTCCGCCCGTGGACACGGACGGCGTCGGACAGCTGGATCTGGTATTGCACCAAACGCCTCGACCGCTTCGATGGCCGCACACCGGCCGCCATGATCAGCGAAGATCGATGTGCCGAGTTGAAGGATTTTCTCGAGGCCGGTCAGGCGCTGACCGATCTCTGGCCGCCATCCATCCCGCTCCACTACACGTCGGGAGAGGTCAGGACCGCCGCGAATGGCTAGGTCGGATCATCGAGAAATTGGCCGCTCATCCGCCTGCGTCTTTCAGGCGAGTTCCAAGACCGTGCGGCTTTCACCGCGCAGGCGCAGCACGGTGTCCCGAAGACGCTGAAGGACACGCGACAGCTCCAGCATGTCGAAATCGTTCCGGTCGAGCAGCGCCGCGAGATCGGCATGCGCCAGCGCCGTCTGCGATCGCGCCAGCGAGCCTGCGACCTTCTGGCGGCAGGTGTCGATCGTGCGCGCGGCGGCATCGAGCGCATGGCGCACGCGCAGCGTGTCGGCCTGGCGTCGGAGCAGCGACAGCACGGCGTCCACGTCGGCGATGCTGCGCGAGATGGTGAGGCTGTCGTAGTGGGAAGTGGTCGAATGGGTCATGTATCGTTCGCTTTCGGTCCGGAGGGGCCTGCTTGGGGCCGCGCTCCTAAGATCTGGTGAATGACCCGTCTTTGGCCGCGGCATCGAGCCGGCGGTGCAGGAGACGGGTTGCAGAAGGGTTGCGCCTCCCGGCTGCCCCTCGAGGCGACCAGTGGCGTCACGCAGAGCTCAGGCAATGCGCCTGAGGCCCGCGGGAATGGGGTGGCATCCGGCGCCACGACGGGCAGCGCGAGATGTCGCGGCGAGGGCGTCACGAGGCAGCGGGCTTCGCGAGGCGTTCATCCTATAAGGGGACGCGTCGACCACGTCGGGAAGGGCAAGGCCCGAACCCGCAGCGAAACCCAGTATCTGTAGAGACCGGAGATAATGGTGCCCGGGGGCGGAATCGAACCACCGACACGAGGATTTTCAATCCACTGCTCTACCCCTGAGCTACCCGGGCACGGGGATGAAGGCGTCTGCCATCATCGGGTGGGGGCCTTCTAGGCGAGCCGCAGGGGGGTGTCCAGAGGCATTCGCAGGAAAAATCGCGCCGCGCTCAATGCCGTCGCGGCGGCGTGTCACGGGCGGCCTCGGCCGCCTCGTCGGCGGCCCGTTCGATGTCCTCGGGATCGGTCGAAGGCAAGGCATAACCCCCGCCCAGCCAGCGGGCGAGATCCACGTCGGCGCAGCGCTTCGAGCAGAACGGCCGATACGCTTTCACCGTGTCCTTGCCGCAGATCGGGCAGGCCATCACAGCCTCCCGAGCAGCCGGACCAGCGAGGGGCGCTCGCGCTTGCGCTGCAGCTCGAACAGCCCCATCGGGCTCCAGCCGACCAGCGAGGTCTCCACGGGGTCGTTGCGGAACGAGGCGCGCAACGACTGCTCGAGCTGCTTGCGATGCGCCTTGGACATCGGCGCGAAGTCCACGACGATCTGGCCGCCCAGACCGCGCAGCCTGAGCGCCCGCGGCAATGCGCGGGCGGCGGCGAGGTTGGTCTTGAGCGCCGCGGCGGGCGAGGTGTCGCCGCCGGTGTTGACGTCGACCGCCACCAGTGCCCGGGTCGGCTCGACATAGATCGTGCCCTCGCCGGTGGCGACACGCGGCTGCCTGAGCGCCTCGATCTGATCGAGCACGCCTTCGCGCTCGAAACCGCCCGGCTCGGTCACCACATCGGCCGCGCTCCAGTCGCGCCAGGCCAGCAGATGCGGCCCATCACCCTCGGTCAGCGCCTCGGGTTGGTCGCCGGACGCATCGGCGGTCACCGCGATGGACAGGTCCCGCATCGCGGCAATGTCGTCGACGATGTCGTCCTCGGCCGCGCCGGCGCAGGCCGAGCGGAGAATCAGGCCGAGATCCTCGGACGCACCCTCCATGCCCTCCTCGGCGAGAATGCGCAGCCGGGCCCGCTCCTCCTCCTCGGTGATGGCGCGCGAGACGTTGAGGCCGGGCGCGCCGGGGGTGACGATGGCGTAGCGGCTCTTGAACAGCACCCGATCGGTGAGCGGCACGGCCTTGCCGTCCTCGGCGATGCCGGTGACCTGCACCAGCAAAGCCTGGCCGGGGCGCAGCCCCTTGCCTTGCCGCAGGAAGCCGGTCAGGCCCTCGGGCAGGCGCACCATCATGCCGCCCTGCCCCTTCAATGGCCGGTCGCAGATGGCGCGGAAGATCGCACCGGGGCGCGGCGCGTCGCCCTCCTCGATCAGCAGGTCGTCGAGTTGACCATCGACCAGAAGGGCCGCGGCCTCGCGGTCGCCGAGATGGTCGAGGACGATACGGCGTCCCTTCATGCGTGTTCTCCGTGAACGGGATATCCGGCCGCCGTCAGCAGCCCGGCGGTTTCCGCCAGGGGCAGGCCGACCACGCCGGTGAAGGATCCGTTGATCCAGGGAATGAAGGCCCCGGCGGGGCCCTGAATGGCATAGCCTCCGGCCTTGCCCTGCCATTCGCCGGTGGCGAGGTAGGCGTTGACCTCGGGGTTCGACAGCCGCTTCATCTTGACCGCCGTCTCGACCTCACGCGCCCAGACGCGGTCGCCGCGGCGCACCGCGACAGCGGTGATGACGGTGTGGCGCCGACCTGAAAGCAGGTGCAGGAAACGGGCGGCTTCGGTCGCGTCTACGGGCTTGCCCATGATGCGACGGCCCAGCGCCACGGTGGTGTCGGCGCAAAGCAGCACCTCCCCCTCGTCGAGCGCGACGGCGCGGGCCTTTTCGTCCGCGATGCGGCGCGCATAGGCGCGCGGAAACTCGCCACGATGCGGTGTCTCGTCGATGTCGGGAGGCCGGACGTCGCTCGGCGAGAGGCCGATCTGCGCCAGCAATTCGCGGCGGCGCGGCGAGGCCGAGCCGAGGATCAGCCTCAGCCCGCTCTCGGGCGGCAGCGCGCTCATGAGCGCGTCAGCGGAAGCGGTAGTTGATCCGACCCTTGGTCAGATCGTAGGGGGTCATCTCGACTTGCACCTTGTCACCCGCGAGGACGCGGATCCGGTTCTTGCGAAGTTTGCCCGCCGTATGCGCGATGATCTCATGGCCGTTTTCCAGCTCGACCCTGAACGTCGCATTCGGCAGGAGTTCCTTCACGACACCGGGAAATTCGAGCAGTTCTTCCTTGGCCATGGTCTCTCCGTCCAGTGAAACCCGCATTTGCGGGCCATGGCGCGTAGATGCGCCCTCGGCGCTCGGATTTCAAGTGCAAACAGGACCGCGTCCCGATCCGGGTCTCGCAGTCTTTCGCGGCATTATTCGCGCAGGCCGCCGACGGGCACAATCAAAATTTCGTAAAGAACCCGGGAACGCCCGGCGACATGCGCCGTTGTGTCGCCGAAGCGAAGCATAAGACGGGAGAGACCCATGAACACGCGGATGACGAAGCTGCTGCTGTCGACGGCGCTGACACTGCCGATGGCGGCCGCCGCTCAGGCCCAGACCACCGACGCCACCTGCTCCGATCTCGAGCTGCTGCTGACGGAACAGATGACGGACGGTGTGCCTGCCGATGCCGGCATGACCGAAGAAGAGGTTCTGGCCCTGATCGAAGCCGAGGACGACGCGCAGTGCGCCGTCGCCTATGTCGAGCTCGAGCGTGTGGTGCTGGTCGAGGGTGAAGGCGCCGAGGCCGAAGCCGAACTGGCGGAGACCGAGCGCACCGTGGTGCGGCTCGAGGACGAGGTGGTGATCGAGGGCATGGTGTACCTCGAGCAGAGCCAACCCAGCGTCAACGTCGAGACCGGCCAGACCGAGATCATGGTCGATCAGGCGCAGCCCGACGTGACGGTCAACGAGGCCGGCGCCGAGATCCTGGTGCGTCAGGCCCCCGCCACGATCACCATGGACATGCCGCAGCCGACCATCCGTATCGAGCAGCCGGCGCCCGAGATCATCATCACTATGCCCGACCCGTCGGTCGACGTGGCCAACGCCCAGCCGCAGGTCGAAGTGCGCCAGGCCGAGCCGATCGTGACCGTCAACCAGGCGCGTCCGAAGGTCGATCTCGAGCTGCAGCGTGCCCCCGAGGGCTCCGAGGGCGGCATTCAGGTGACCGACCGCGCCACCGGCGAGACCTTTGCGCCCGGCACCGAGGGCGAGGTTCGTGCGATCGAAGAGGCCGATGTCCAGCTGACCACGGTCGAGCCGATCGTGACCCTCCAGGAGAACGCGGACCAGCAGGCCAATGTCTCCGTTCAGCGCGCCGAGCCGACGATCCGCTTCGAGAGCGCCGAGCCGGTGATCAACTTCACCCAGGCCGGTGAGCCGGTGATCGAGATGGTGCAGACCGGCGAGCCGGTTGTGACCATCAACGAAGCCGCCGTCGAGGGCGAAGCTGCCGCCGCGATGGACGCGCCGGAAGCCGGAGCCGAGATGGAGACCGAGGCCCCCGAGGCCGAGATGGAAACCGAACTCGAGACCGAGACCGAGGAGATGGAGACCGAGCTCGAGACCGAGGCCGAGGAAATGGAGACCGAGGTAGAGGGCGCGACCGAAGCGCTCGAGACCGAGGTTGAAGAGGCCGCTGCCGAGACCGAGGCTGCCGTCGAGGGCGTCGCTGCCGAAGCCGAAGCCGAGGTGGAAGGCGAGATGGCCGAGGTCGAGACCGTCGAGGCGGAAACCGCCGAAATGACCGAAGAGGCCGACATCGTCGCCACCGGTCCGGTTGTCGAGCGTGAAGGCTTCGCGATGATCCCCGCCAACGAGATCGCCGTGACCGACCTCGAAGGTTCGACCGTCTACGGCATCAACGACGAGCGGATCGGCGACATCGGCGACATCATGGTCAGCGATCAGGGCCAGATCCAGGAAGTGATTGTCGAAGTCGGCGGCTTCCTCGGCATCGGCGAAAAGCCGGTCGCCATCCCCTTCGACCAGATGAGCGTCCTGCGTTCGGAAGCCGGTGAAGTCCGCGTCTTCATCGAAGCCACCGAGGAGCAACTCGAGTCGATGCAGGAAGTCGAGCAGTAAGCTCTACTTTCCGGATCTTGATCACAAAGGCCGCCCCTCGGGGCGGCCTTTTCCGTATTACTACCTATCAGGGGATGATGCTCCGGCCGCTTGGAGCCTGCCGTAGTTCGGCGTGCCGAGGCACCCTCCTATGAGGCGTCTTTCCAGCTTTTGGCGTACGGCAATGTCGTTTCCGATGGTTCGGCGCACGCTGCGAGGACGTCCGGCGCGATCAGCTTCGCGGCGGCCCCCAGCGATCGATCAGCCGTTCGACGATCATGTCGCGGGTCTGGCGATAGCTGCGCAGCCGATCCTCGCGCCCTTCGCCCAGCCCGGTCGGGTCGAGCACCGGCCAGTACTCGACCTCGAGATGATAGCAGGCGGTTAGGTCGAGCGCCCGCCGCTGGCTCGCCGGCGACAATGCCAGGATCAGGTCGAAGGAGGACAGGTCGTCGCCCCAGTTATGCATCTCGTCGAAGCTGCGCGAGCGGTGGCGATGCAGCTCGACACCAATCTCAGCGCAGACGGTGATGGCGAAGCCGTCTATCTCGAGATCGTTCTTCACGCCCACCGACTGGATGTAGCAGTCGGTGCCGTAGAACTTCTTCATGATGCCCTCGGCCATTGGGGACCGGACGGCGTTATGATCGCAGCAGAACAGAACCGATTGGGGGAGAGGCTGCAAAGGGGCGGCCAACTCCATATCAGGCCCCGAAATGCAGCACGCAGATGAGGGTGAACAGCCGGCGCGCCGTGTCGGTATCGACCTCTGCCTTGCCCTCCAGCCGCTCCTGAAGCACGCGGGCACCCTCGTTGTGGATGCCGCGACGCGCCATGTCGATGGTCTCGATCTGGCTCGGCGGCAGCGTCTTCACCGCGTCGTAATAGCTTTCGCAGATCTGGAAGTAATCCTTCACCACCTGCCGGAACGGTCCGAGCGAGAGGTGGAACTCGGCCGCCTTGTCGCCGCCGACCGTCGCCACGTCGAAGACCAGCCGCTTCTCCCGGATGCCCAGACCGAGGTGATAGGGCCCCGTGTCGCGGCCCGGCAGGGCGAAGCTGTTCTCCTCAAGCAGGTCGAACACCGCGACCCGGCGCTCCTGCTCGATCTCCGGCGTCGGCGCCTGCCCCGCATCGTCGAGCCGGATCTCGGCGATCCGGGTCATGCGTCCGCTCCGATCTGTTCTGCTTCCCAATCCGCGTAGCTTTGCCCGGATTCGGGACGCTTCCACTTGGTGCGCCCATTCGACGGGCGCCCCAGTACCACCGCTGCAGCGGCCGATGGACTAGAGAAAGCGTAATGTTCTGTGAAGATGGCCTTGTCGCCTTCCAGTTTCAAAATTCCCTGATCATGCAAGTGTGCATAGAGTTTGGCATATGATGCCACATGGCCTCCCTGCCCCACCCACTGCGCCCTTGCTTGGGAACCTTGCGTAACAATGAATTCTGCCTCTTCGACCTGAGCATACGCTGTTATACCCACCTGAGGGGCCGAAAGAGAAAACCGAATGGGGTACGCTGAAGATCCTGTGGCTTCATCGGACTTACGTGCAGAACGTTTCTGGATTTGAAACAGGTCGATACCTAATGCGGGTAGCACCATACGGAGGGTTTCCACAAACTCCTCCATATTTGCCTGACCGGCTTCCGACAGACTTGAGCGCGGTGGGGTATTGCCATTTTCAAGGCGAACTCGCGCAGCCTCGAGAGCAATTTCCACTAGTCGAGATTCCAAATATTTAACATGGGCCTTGTGGAGGTTGTTAGAACTCGTGGTGATCATCACCACCTCACTCCACCATTCTTTCTTCGCATCATGGCTCCTGATGCGGTCGGCGATGCTCTCTCCTTCCCCTACATAGGCCATCCTGCCGTTCTCGTCTTCACCAAGAAGGAGGTAAACCCCTGTATATCTCGCTTCGGGTCGAGCCAGTGCTTCCCGCAGTTGGATGCGAGGTGCTTTGAGCAGGTGTCCAGTCCAATTGAAAACTTCAGCAGTTAAAAGTCCGTCGGGACGGCCATCAACAAAGTACAATTCGAGAGAACGCCCCTGCCCCATGCCTATCCCCGGTTCAGCCGGTTAAGCCGCGCCGTGATCGACAGACCATGCGCCTCGAGGCTCTCGGCCCGCGCCAGCCGCGCGCCCGAGGGACCGATCGCAGCGAGCGCATCGGGGGTCATCTTCGACAATGTGGTACGCTTCAGGAAATCCATCACCGACAGCCCAGAGGAGAACCGCGCCGACCGTGCCGTGGGCAGGACATGGTTCGGCCCTGAAATGTAGTCACCGATCGCCTCCGGCGTCCAGTGCCCGAGGAAAATCGCGCCGGCATGGGTGATTTTCGCGGCGAGACCCTCGGGGTCGGCCACGCAAAGCTCCAGATGCTCCGCCGCGATCCGGTCCGCGAGGCGCGCCGCCTCGTCCAAGTCGCGCACCGTGATGATGGCGCCGAAATCGCGCCAGCTCGCCCCCGCGATGGCGCGCCGCTCGAGCGTTTCGAGCCGCGCCTCCACGGCGGCAGTCACACGGTCGCCAAAGGCCGCGTCGTCGGTGATCAGGATCGACTGCGCGCTCTCGTCATGCTCGGCCTGGCTGAGCAGATCGAGCGCGATCCAGTCGGGATCGTTGTCGGCATCGGCGATGACGAGGATCTCGGACGGGCCCGCGATCATGTCGATGCCGACCCGGCCGAAGACCCGGCGCTTGGCGGCAGCGACGAAGGCGTTGCCTGGCCCGGTGATCTTGTCCACCGGGGCGACGCTCTCGGTGCCATATGCCAGCGCCGCGATCGCCTGCGCGCCGCCGACGCGATAGATCTCGTCCACCCCGGCGATCCGGCAGGCCATCAGCACCAGCGGATTGGCCACGCCGTCGGGCGTCGGCACGGTAACGGCGAGCCGCTCAACCCCTGCCACCTTGGCCGGCACCGCGTTCATCAGCACCGATGAGGGATAGGAGGCCAAGCCGCCCGGCACGTAGAGTCCTGCGGCCGAGACGGGTGTCCAGCGCCAACCGAGCATCGCGCCCGCTTCGTCGGTCCAGCTCTGATCCTCGGGCATCTGGCGGGCGTGATAGGCGCGGATGCGTTCGGCCGCGAGTTCGAGCGCGGCGCGGTCCTCGTCGGACACCTTGGCGCATTCCGCCTCGATCTCCTCGGCCGAGAAGCGCAACTGTCCGGGCGCCAGCTCCATCCGGTCGAAGCGGGCGGTATAATCGACGAGCGCCGCGTCGCCGCGCGCCCGGACCTCCGCGATGATCGCCGCGACCGCGTCGTCCACGTCGGGGCTGTCCTCGCGCTTCATGGTCAGCAGCGCGGCAAAGCGGGTCTCGAAATCGGGATCGGTGCTGGACAGGCGGTGCGGCATGGCGGTCTCCTTCGGCTCTGGGGCATAGCCCCGCCTGCCCCCCTGCTCAACCGTCCAGTTGCCGCACGTAGTAGAGGTCGTCGACAAAGCCGTCCTCGAGGCGCGCAGCGCGTGGCAGGAGACCGTGTCGGACGAAACCGTGCTTCTCGTAGAGCCGGATCGCGGGAGCGTTATGCGCGGCCACGAACAACTCGACCTGCAGCTTGCCATCGGCGGCCGCCCGATCGAGCGCGGCGCGCAGCAGCTGCGTGCCGATACCGGTGCCATGGTTTTCGGTACTCACGTAAAAGGCGTTGAGCGCCACGCGGTGCGCGGCCGCCGCCGCCTCGACCACCGGATCGAGCGCGGCCGTTCCGATCAGCCGGTCGCCGTCGAAGGCGCCCAGCACCAGACGCCCCGCGAGGCTCTCCGCCACCTCCTCGTCGGAGCGGGCCAACTCCTCCTGCAGCGTCGTCAGGAAGGCGTCGGGAAACAGGCGCAGCCCTTCGGCGCGGATTTGGCGCCAAGCGGCCAGATCATCGGGTCCGAGGTCGCGGATCACTCGGGGTGCCGGGGTGCCTTGCCCGAGGGGGCGGCATAGGGGCGGGTCACGTCACGCAGCAGCAACTCCGGCGCTTCGACGTCGATGGCGATCTCGCCATCGCCCGCGAGGATCAGCCGGATCGTGCCGGCAGGCTCCGCCTCGGCGGCCTCGAACACCACCGCGAGCAGCGACAGCACCGTGTCGCGGTCGGCGGGATCGAGCCCCTGCGACCGCACCGCCATCACGTTCTCGATGCACAGCACCGCCTGTACCCGCTCGGCCTCGCGGGTGGTGGCCGGATCCTCCCAGCGGAACCGGTTGAGCAGCATGGCGAAGCGACGGTCGCTCTTCTTCCAGGCCATCTCGGAGGCGGGCAGGACCGAATCCTGCACCAGCGCCGAGATCACCTGAACGTCGTCGCCATCAAGCGCCTTGAGACGCAGCGGCCGCTGCACCCCTTCGGCGAATGTCGCGTCGCGCATCTCGCTCATGCACTCACCCTCTCGATCCTGGCGCCGACGGCGCTCAGCTTGTCCTCGACATGCTCGTAGCCACGGTCGAGATGATAGACCCGATTCACCACCGTCTCGCCCTCGGCGGCGAGACCAGCGAGGATCAGCGAGACCGAGGCCCGCAGGTCGGTCGCCATCACCTGTGCGCCCTTGAGGCGGTCGACACCGGTGACGGTGGCATGGCCGCCCTGCACCTCGATCCGCGCGCCCATGCGCATCAGCTCGGGCGCATGCATGAAGCGGTTCTCGAAGATCTTCTCCTCGAGCCGCGAGGTGCCGGTGGCGGTGCACAGCATCGCCATCATCTGGGCCTGCAGGTCGGTCGGGAAGCCCGGGAAGGGTTCCGTGGTGACGTCGACCGCGCGCGGCCGGTCGCCACGCAGCTTCACCTTCAGCCCGGCCTCGGTCTCGGTCACGTCGATTCCGGCCGCGTCCAGCTTCTCACAGAACGCGCCGATCAGGCCGATCTCACCGCCCAGGCACTCTACCTCGCCGCCGGTGAAGGCCGGCGCCAGCATGTAGGTGCCCAGCTCGATCCGGTCGGTGACGACGCGATGCGTCGCAGCACCCAGCCGGTCGACCCCCTGCACCTCAATGGTGGCGGTGCCCTCGCCCGAGATCTGCGCACCCATCGCCCGCAGGCAACGCGCCAGATCGACGATTTCGGGTTCGCGCGCGGCGTTCTCGATCAGCGTGGTGCCCTTGGCGAGCGTCGCGGCCATCAGCACGTTCTCGGTCGCTCCGACCGAGGCGAAGCGCAGCTTAACCCGGTTGCCACGCAGGCCGCCGCGCGCCAGCGCATGCAGGTAGCCATCCTTCAGCTCGATCTCCGCACCGAGCGCGGTGAGCGCCTCGATGTGGATGTCCATCGGCCGCGCGCCGATGGCGCAACCACCCGGCAGCGAGACCACTGCCTCATGGGCGCGCGCCAGCAGCGGGCCCAGCACCAGATTCGAGGCGCGCATCTTGCGGACGATCTCGTAATCGGCGCGGGTCGAGGCGAGGTCGTGGGTCGACATCGCGATGACCTTCCCGCCCTGCATCGAGGAGATCTCGGCGCCGAGCGATTCCAGCAGCTGGGTCATAGTGCGGATGTCCGACAGCCGCGGCGCATTGGTGAGCGTCAGCGGCTCCTCCGACAACAGCGTCGCGGGCATCAGCGCGAGACAGGCGTTCTTGGCGCCCGCGATCGGGATCTGGCCGCGCAGCTCGGCGCCGCCGCGCACGATGATCGAATCCATGCCTGCTACTCTTTCACTTGTTCTTCGTCAGACCGGGTTTCTGACGCCCGCGCCTGCGCCTGCGCCTTGCGGCGGGCGATGTTGGCCTTGAGGGCGGCCTTGAGCCGGTCCTTGCGATCAGCCGCGCGGGGCGGCTCCTGACGGGGTGTCTTCATGGTTGTCGCAGATAGCGTCCGCACCCCGATCCGTCCAGTTCATTGCCTCCACGCCACCCATCGACCCCACCTTTGCCCGCCCCGGCGTCAAGCGCGACAAAAACCCCTTGCGCTCGCCGTCATGGCAGGTAAAAGCCCGCCCAGACGAGACGCTGCAGTAGCTCAGTGGTAGAGCACACCCTTGGTAAGGGTGAGGTCGAGAGTTCAATCCTCTCCTGCAGCACCATCCTCCCCCACATCGCAAGACTTGATGCCGCGCCTCGGGCAGCCAAGCGCAATGCGCTTTTTCGCATGCCGAATGGCGGTCTCGATGGCGAATCTTGGGTGATTGAGAGGGTATGCCGCGCTCGCCGACACGGATGCCTGCGTCAATTACACGTTCGGCTCTAGAGCGCCTGTCTGCTTGGACAGTTGCGGCGGGATCGCGGATCCCCTCTCATGCTCGCAGGTATAGCAAGTGTTTTGCGAGTTGCGATGTTTTCCATCGATCCCCTGATCCCGCTGGCTCTGGCGACCCTCCTGCTGTTGGCGCTTCCCCCGTCCCGACCAATGTTCGACGGCATGCTGGCCGGCGTGACGGCCGTCCCGCCGCCGCTGCAGGAGGCAAGCGTCCCGGAGCGGCGTCTGGCCGGCATCGCCGACTGAGGCACCGCTCCGGGTTCAGAGTACGCGTCAGTCGCCGATCCAGTCCCAGGGGGTGGTGAAGGCGCCCAGCGCCTTGGCGACCTCGGGCTCGTTCGCGGTGCCGGTACGGCGAATCTTCGCGACCAGTCCACGGCGGCTGTCCTCGACCACCTCGGCCACCTCGGCGCCCACCCCGGCGGCGGCCAGCGTCTCGTCATAGACGCGGGCGATGGCCATCTTGCGCAGCGCCGGCTTGAAGATCTTGCCCACGGCGGTTTTCGGCAGTTCCGGCAGGATCTCCAGATGGCGCGGCCGCGCCGCGCGCTCGGAGACATGCTCGCGGGCGTATTCGAGCAGTTCCTCGTGGCTCACCGTCGCGCCGTCGACCAGCTCCACATAGGCGCATGGCACCTCGCCGGCATGGGCGTCGGGCTGGCCGATGGCGCCGGCGAAGGCGATGGCGGGATGCGCGGCCAGCGCCTCCTCGATCTCGGCAGGGTCGATGTTGTGGCCGCCACGGATGATCAGGTCCTTGGCCCGGCCGGTGATCCACAGATACCCATCCGGATCGATCCGGCCGAGATCGCCGGTGCGCAGGAACTGCTGCTCATCCTCGGGGCCCGGGCGATAGAGGCCCTCGTTCTTGGTCGGGTCCGTATAGGTGCCGCCGCGCGACACGCCGGGGCTCGAAACGCAGATCTCACCGACCTTGTCGATGGGGCAGTCCGCGCCGGTGGCGGGGTCGATGATCCGTACCTGCGTATAGGGGAAAGGTACCCCGACCGAGCCCACCTTCTTCTCGCCCTCGGGCGGGTTGATCGACACGAGGCAGGTCGCCTCGGTCAGGCCGTAGCCCTCGCAGATGGTGACGCCGGCGGCCTCCTCGAAGCGCTTGTAGAGCTCCACCGGCAGCGGCGCCGAGCCCGAGAAGGCGAGGTTCAGCGTCGAGATGTCGGCGTTCACCGGGCGCTGCATCAGGGCCGAGATGGCGGTGGGAACGGTGATCACGAAGGTGACTTTCCAGCGCTCCACCAGCTTCCAGAAATTGTCGAACACCCCGTCGCCGCGGTAGCCCGCGGGCGTCGGCAGGATCACATGCGCCCCCGAGGCGAGCGAGGCCCCCATGATGACGATGGCGGCGAAGACATGGAACATCGGCAACGGGCAGATGATGTTGTCGCGATCCGAGAACATCAGCCGCGCGCCGAGCCAGCCATTGTAGACGATGCCGGAGTAGTAGTGCTGGGCCACCTTGGGCATGCCGGTGGTGCCGCCGGTATGGAACAGCGCCGCGACCCGGTCGCCCGGGCTGTCGGCAAAGGCCAGCTCGCGCGGCTGACGCGCGATCTCGCGGTTGAAGTCGAGCACGCGGGCCTTGTGGCGCACCTCGACCTTGGGCCGGATGAGCGGCACGATCAGCTTCTTCACCCCGGTGAGGTAGCGATGCAGGTCGACCTCGAGCACCGTCTCGATATTGGGCGCCAGCGCCACCGCCTCGGCCGCCTTCTGGGCCACGTCGGTCTTGGGGAAGGATTTGAGCGTGACCAGCACCTTGGCATTCGTCTGGCGCAGGATCGCGCCGATCTGGCCCGCATCCAGAAGCGGGTTGATCGGGTTGACCACCCCGGCGATCTGGCCGCCGAGATAGCTCAACACCACCTCGGAGCAGTTCGGCAACAGATAGGCGACCACGTCGGTCTCACCGACGCCCAGCTCGCGCAGCAGGTTCGCCGTCTGCGCCGATTTGGCGTGCAGCTCGCGCCAGTTCAGCGTCTCCGCCGGCGCCTTGGGATCGGAGAACAGCTGAAAGCTCAGCGCGGCGCGGTCGGGAAAGGCCTCAGCCGTGCGTTTCAGCAGCCCGTGGGTCGTCGTCGGCTGGCCCTGTGCCTGCCAGCTCCCCTCGGCCTCGATCGCCTCCCGATCGATCATGCCCGCAAAGCCCATTCCCGTTCCTCCCTTTTTATTCTCTTGTTGTGCCGCCTGCGGCCTCCATCCCTGAGGCAAAGCATCGGGCCTGACCTTCACGTCACGCAAGCATGACGCCGCGAAAGCCTTCCGCGGCGCAAGGATTTTCCTGCCAGTTGGCTACTCTGCGGCTTGCGCCATGCCATCGGTGAACTGCAACCGCGCCAGCCGGGCGTAGAGACCGCCTTCCGCCACGAGGTCGTCATGGCTACCCTGCGCCACGATCCGCCCGTCTTCGAAAACGAGGATCCGGTCGGCCTTCTTCACCGTGGCCAGCCGATGCGCCACGATCAGCGTCGTGCGCCCCTGCGCGAGCCGGTCGACGGCGTGCTGGACCAGCCGCTCGCTCTCGGCGTCGAGCGCGCTGGTCGCCTCGTCCAGCAGCAGCACCGGCGCGTCGCGCAGGATCGCGCGGGCGATGGCGATACGCTGCTTCTGCCCGCCCGACAGCATCACACCGCGCTCGCCGACCTGGCTGTCATAGCCCTGCGGCAGCGCGACGAGGAATTCATGCGCTGCGGCCGCGCGTGCGGCCGCCTCGACCTCCTCATCCGTGGCATCGGGACGACCGAAGCGGATGTTTTCGCGCGCCGTGTCGGCGAAGATCACCGGATCCTGCGGCACCAGCGCCATGCGGCGGCGGAAGTCGGGCCGCGCCATGTCGCGCAGATCGACCCCGTCGAGCGTGATCCGCCCCGAGGCCGGATCCCAGAACCGCAGCAGCAGCTGGATCATCGTCGTCTTGCCCGCGCCGGAGGGACCGACCAGCGCCACCGTCTCGCCGGGCCGGATCGCGACGCTGACATGGTCGAGCGCGGACGTGTCGGGACGCGACGGGTAGGAGAAGGAGACATCCTCGAACATGATCTCACCGCGCGCGGCGGGCACCGGAAGCGGATCCTTCGGCTCGCGCAGGCTGTCCTCGGCATGAAGCAGCTCGACCAGCCGCTCGGTGGCACCGGCGGCGCGCTGCAGCTCGCCCCAGATCTCGGTCAGCGCGCCGACCGCGCCGGCCACCATCACCGCATAGATCACGAACTGCACCAGGGCGCCGATGCTCATCGCACCGCCATTCACGTCGCGCGCGCCGATCCACAGCACGCCGACGATGCCCGCGAAGATTAGGAAGATGACGATCGCGGTCATCACCGCCCGCGTGCCGATCCGGGCATGCGCGGCCGCGAAGCTCTTTTCGGTGACATCGTCGAAACGGGCCCGGCTCGGCGCCTCGTGGCTGTAGGCCTGCACGGTCTGCACCGAAAGCAGCGTCTCGGAGGCGTTGCCCGATGATGCGGCAATCCAGTCCTGGTTCTGACGGCTCAGCGCGCGCAGCCTGCGGCCGAGCACCACGATCGGCACGATGATCGCCGGTACGATCAGCAGCACCAACCCGGTGAGCTTGGCGGAGGTCATCAGCAAAAGAACCAGACCGCCGACGAGAATCAGCAGGTTCCTGAGCGCCACCGAGGCCGAGGAGCCGATCACGCTCAGGATCAGCGTCGTGTCGGTGGTGATCCGGCTGAGGACTTCCCCGGTCATGACCCGCTCGTAGAAGGAGGGACTCATCCCGACCATCCGTGCGAAGACCGCCTTGCGGATATCCGTCACCACCCGCTCGCCGAGCCGGGTGACGAGGTAGTATCGCGCCGCCGTGCCCAGCGCGAGCAGCGCGGCGATGAGGAGCGCGCCGGCGAAATAGCGATCGAGCAGCGCGCCGGCATCGACCTCGAAATTGTCCACCACGCGTCGCACCGCCAGCGGCAGCACGAGGCTCACGCAGGCCGTCAGCACCAGCGCCGCGACCGCCAGCGCCATGGTGCCGCGATAGGGCGCGAGGAACGGCCAGAGCGCCCGCAGCGCACCGATATTCTTCGACGCCGCGCGGTCTTCCTCGCCGCGTTTCGGGGATCGGGCCATGTCGCGCCTCGTCTTTGGATTGCCGAAGATGTCTAGACCCCGGAATGGCGCACGACAAGCGAAGCCCGGCGCCTGCCGCGAAAGGCCCTGCGCGGGGTTGCGGAAAGACAAGGCGCATTAGCGCCGCTTTCCCCGCACGGGCATCTTTCCAAAGTTGCGATTCGGCGCTAAGGGCACAGGTTCTGAATCGGGCCATACACCCTTGGAGGATGGCCCATCACCTGAAAGGACTTACAATGGCCAAAGAGATTCCGGATCTCGTCGCCACGGCACGCACGGGGACAGGCAAGGGGGCCGCTCGTCAGGCACGTCGCGAAAACCTCGTTCCGGGCATCGTGTATGGTGGCGGCGCCGACCCGCTGCCGATCAACCTGCCCTACAACGCGCTGATCAAGAAGCTGAAGGCGGGACGCTTCCTGTCGACCCTGTTCAACCTCAAGGTTGAAGGTCAGGATGACGTGCGCGTGATCTGCCGCGGCGTTCAGCGCGACGTGGTCAAGGACCTTCCGACCCACGTGGACCTGCTGCGCCTGCGCCGCACCACGCGGATCAACCTGTTCATCCACGTCGAGTTCGAGAACCACAAAGCCGCGCCCGGCATCAAGAAGGGCGGCGTGCTCACCGTGGTGCGTCCCGAGGTCGAGCTGAACGTGCTGGCCGGCGAGATCCCCGAGCAGATCGTCGTCGATCTGACCGGCAAGGAGATCGGTGACGTGATCCACATCAACGACGTCACTCTGCCCTCCGGCGCCAAGGCGACCATCGACCGCAACTTCGTGATCGCCAACATCTCGGCGCCGTCGAAGCTCGCCGCCGCCGCGGCCGAGGAAGAGGCCGCCGACGAGGTCGAGGCGACCGAGCAGTCGGACGCCTGATCCCTTCCCGGATCGATCCATGCAGCGGGGCCCTTCGGGGCCCCGTTCGCGTCTCCGGCACTGGTTTCGCCGGCATGGGCGCGCTAGTCTCCGCGCCATGAAACTCTTTGTCGGACTAGGCAATCCGGGGGCCAAATACGCCCGGAACCGTCACAATATCGGCTTCATGGCCGTTGACCGGATCGCCGAGGATCATGGCTTTGCGCCTTGGCGCGCCAAGTTCCA